>OGRY01001373.1_pt1 | contig 17645 bp, 15 predicted proteins | sample 1553551 | NCBI WGS metagenome assembly OGRY01 (sample SAMEA2580101, study PRJEB22360) | human gut metagenome | biome: human gut; feature: human-associated habitat; material: faeces | place: Denmark | collected 2008/2010
GAATATTTTAAAAGATTTTATATAATGGGATGTATAGAAAATAGTATTGAAGATATAATGACTTTTGCTCATGAATTTGGGCATGCTATTCAATTTTATCTTAATTTTAATAATAATTTATATAAAGAATTAAACGTTTATATTGAAATAGTTAGTATATTTTTTGAACTAATATGTAATGAACATTTATTAAGTAGTTTTTATAGTGATGCAATTATAAATGCTTATGATACATTAGGAAAACATTTAGATAGTGCTAAAAACTTAGATAGTGAACTTATATTACTCCGTGCTATAAAAAGTGATAATATATTTGAATTAAGAAAAAATATTGATATATTATTATGTCATTTAACTAAAGAAGATATGAATAACTTTATGGCCCTTAAACCTGCCAGTGATTATATTTATGTTATAGCATTTAATATTGCTACTAACCTATTTATGATTTATAAAGAAGACCCAGAATATGCATTTTATTTAGTAAAAAAAATAATTAGTTTGGATTTAAATTTAAGTAAGGAAGATTATTTTAAAGAATTATTAAGTCTAGATGTAACAGATATAAGAAGACCTAAAGATTATAATGAATTAATCCTTAGAAGAGTAAGAGAACTAAAATAGTCTACTTGCTTAATTCATAGCGATATGTTACAATTAACTTGAGGAAAAAAAGACATATAAATAAATTTGAATAAAGGGAATTAAAACAAGTCCGTTTTGTTTTAATTCCCTTTAACTTTTGTTTTTTAAAAGGGAAAACGAAAGGATGAAGAAAAATGAACTATTATGAAAATATTAAAACAGAGATACTAAATAATGAAATAACTAAAAAAGTAAAGGATTATTCAAAAAACAAAAGTGATTTAACTACTTATTATAATGTAGGCAAATTATTAAGTGAAGCTGGTAAACATTATGGAGAAGGAATTATTAAGGAATATTCAGAAAGATTAACTAAAGAATTAAATAAAAAATATTCAGTTTCAACACTAAGATATATGCGTCAATTTTATGAAAATGGAATTCACCAGGCAGTGCCTGGTGAATTGACATGGAGCCATTATATAGAGTTGTTACCTCTTAAAGATATAAATAAAATCAAATATTATATAGATATAACAATTAAAAATAATTTGTCCACCAGACAACTTAGAGAACGCATTAAAAATAAAGAATATGAAAGATTAGATGAAAATACCAAATTAAAACTAATTAAATCTGAAAAACTTAAGATGGAGGATACAATCAAAAATCCAATAATAATAAAGAATAATCTAAATTATGAAATAATATCTGAAAAAGTATTACAAAAGGTGATACTTGAAGATATACCAGCATTTTTAAGTGAACTTGGTAGTGGATTTACATTTATTAGAAATGAATATCCAATAAAAATTGGAAATAATTATAACTATATTGATTTGCTATTATATAATTATGAATTTAATTGTTTTGTAGTTGTTGAATTAAAAATAACTGAACTAAAAAAAGAACACATTGGTCAAATTGAAGTATATATGAATTATATTGATAAGAATTTAAAAACTATAACTCAAGATAAAACAATTGGTATTATTCTCTGTAAAAAAGATAATAAATTTATCATGGAGTATTGTAGCGATGAAAGAATTAAGGTAAGAAAATATGAATTATTATGAAAATATTAAAACAGAAACATTAAACAATGAAATAACTAAAAAAGTAAAAGATTCCTCAAAGAACAAAAGTGATTTAACTACTTACTAATGAAACTAATTCAAAGTATTTTAGACAATTTTATATATTTTCAAATCGTCACACAGCGTGTGACAAATTGTCATGGTCACACTATAGAACTTTATTATCTATTTCAAATGTTAATAAAATTAATTATTATATTATTGTATTTCAAAAAAGTCCGACACTGTCGGGCTTTTTTAGCTTTTACCCAATTTCACAGGCAGTGCCTGTGAAATTAACATGTAGCCATTAGTTATTAAAAAGTGCCGACAGTGTCGGCAAAATTGACATGGAACTATTATGCTGTTAAAAATTGCAGACACTGTCTGCAAAATTAATATAAAATTTAAAAAGGTGCGACAGTGTCGCACCTTTTTAAATTAAAGTAATTATCACAATTTATCGTATTTCAAAAAGGGCAGGCACTGCCTGCCCTTTTGACATGTATCTATTGTGTTCGACACAAATTATTTGTTTTCCAAAACTTTCTTCATATTATTCTTAGCATTTAAAACAGTTTCTTCATCTGGTTTCATAACATATAATTTAGTTTTCTTATAGCTATAAACATAATCCATAGCATCACTACCATTAACACTAATTGATTTAATACTCCAACTACTACCCTCTTCTAATTGCATTTTTATAAGCTTAGTTATTTCATCATCACTTATATTTGTAACAAACTTTCCCTTTAAAGCTTTTAAAATATCCACATAATTAGTTATTATCTTCGGAGACATAGCTTTATTAATTAAGGCAGTAAGAACAAGTTGTTGATTTTCTCCCCTTACTCTATCTCCTTCTTTAAATGATTTTCTTTCTCTAGCAAAAGATAATGCTTTTTTACCATCTAAAACATTTTCTCCCTTTTTATATGAATAACCATCCTGAGAAACAAAACTATATTTAGAATAAACTGTAACCCCACCTAAAGCATCAACAATATCAACTAAAGAAGTAAAATTAACTTTAACATAATAATTAATTTTAGTATCAAATAAATCTTCTAAAGTATGAATACTTTCATCAACCCCATAAATACCAGCATGAGTTAATTTATCATATTCCCCAAAAGTATGTAATTTAACATAATAATCTCTAGGAATATTTGTAAGTAATATCTCTTTTGTAGTGGGATTAACACTCATAATAATATTAACATCACTTCTAGATACTTTATTAATACTTCCATAAGTATCTATACCAGAAATATATATATTAAATGAATTATTTACAACATCAACAGATTTACCTATATCTTTATTTTTAATTTCAACCTCTATTACATCAATAGACTTTATTATTTCATCAAAATTACTTACTTGCTCTTTTAATATACTAATTTGTGCATCTTCTAAAATAATTGCATTTACAATATTTTCTTCTAACTTAGTAAATAAATCACTTACATCACTACTTATATTACTTTTAAAACTAATTTTCTTACTTAACTTATCTATCGCTTTATTTAATCCTTCATACTTATCTTTATCTAAATACCCTATTACTTGATTATTTAAATCTTTTATATTTTTATAATTACTTGTATTTAAAACTAATATATTATAATTTTCTATCTTATATTCATTAAAACCAAATTGTTTAAAGAAATCCATTGTATTTAAACTATAATTTATTCCAAATATCATTCCTATTATTAAAATAAATGAAAAGAAACCACCAACTAAATTTCTTACATGTCCATTACTTAATAATAACAAAGACACTATTACATCTATTATACCCAAAGTAACTATAAATACCCAAAAGTATTCTAAAGGTAATACATTTATAAAATATATTAATCCACTAAACAAGATACTTAATATTACTAAAAATATAACTAAATATTTTTTAAAACTAAAAACTTTTTTATTACTACTTTTCTTACTCATAACTACCTCGATATAAGTATACAAACTTTTATAACAAAATGCAATATAAAAAGATAGATTACTCTATCAATTCATATGTTACATCCCAATAATATAAGGATTTTCTAAACTGCCATCACCATCATACAAGAATACTGAACTGTCAAGGTATAAGACGGGGCGAGAATTATATCCGCCATAAGCATTTTGTGCGTAGTAAAGTCTACCATCATCACGTAAATAGAATACTGTCGCAATGGAAGAAACCGGTGTAAGTGTCCATTCATTTCCTTTTCCATATAGCCAACTTTGTCCTGCACATGTTGCACTGCTATAAAACTCTAAATTTGTTGTTCTTACACAACTGCTTGATAATACACTATATCCATAATCACTTGGATACATTAATCCTATATAACCCGTTGTGGTCTTTGATTTTCTTTCATATTTATAAAAAGCTTCAGCATTGGCACTTGCGTCTGAGTAATCACCTAAATACCATATTGCATTTACTATCATATTTCTATATTCGGATTGTATGCCTTTTTTAGTATAATCGCAATTGCCAGTTGCTATTGCACCATATCCATAGCAATATCCTGAACTAGTTCCATCTGTTGCATTATAATATGCACCATTAAATAGCTTATTCAAGTTTACATTTGCCCAATTTCCAGATGATGATACATTCCATGAAATCCCGCCCATTGTTTCATCTCTAATTATTTTTACTAAATTCCTTTCACTTTGACCATGTGATGCACTATCAAATACTCCGATTATTCTCCAATACTCATTATTGAACCATATATAGTTATTTGGATTTTTCCCTTCATATCTTATTCCAGCACTAACAGTTTGTATATTTTCATTATATGTACCACTTTGTAAATAAAATATTACGTTATCCGAACCACTTGAACTACTACTATCTTTTTGATAAGTAACTTTTATAGCATTCGATGTTGTTAAATTTCCTAAATAATAACATTCAAAGTCACTATTAGATATACCTTTTAAAGATATTATTTGTGTATTATCTTTATAAAATATTGTGTAATCATAGTTTTGTTCACTTGATTGTTTATAACAAATTTGATAATTACTTGCTGTAGCTACATTAAATATAAATGTTGCTGTTGCACTATTAGTATGATTTGTACTTGTCCAAGTTTTATTAGTATCATCCCATTTAAATGGATAAGTTGCATCATTACTAGAAATTGTGTAACCACTTTGTTCTAATTTTGCTTCAGCTGTAAATGTTGAATTGTCTTCTTGAATTGGTTCATTTACTACTTGTCCTGTCCCTTGGGTCGTTCCTGATAAGCTAATTATATAATCATTTAAATTGGTTTTATTTATAGTGCTAAAATCAATATCACATGAAATATCACCAGTTATATTTTCTATAGCAAGTTTCCATTCATCATATAACCATTTTCCATCTGCACCAACACAAGTTACTTGTGCTTTATACATTCCTTTAGATGGAAATGAAGTTATTTTATTTCCATCTAAAGTTAAAGCATATCTTATTCCATCTTGTGTAAATGAATATTTACTATTGGAATTATTATTTATTACAATAATTCCAATTAATAATATTACTAAAACTATACTTACACTTACTATTCTAATTCTTTTTTGCATTTCACCACCTACATTCCAATAATATATGGAGAATTCAAACTACCATCACCATCTATTTTATATACAGAAGCATTTAAATATATAACTGGCCGAAAACTATTATAACCATACACTGTATGATCATAGTTCAAATTACCAGAATAACTAAAAAAGAACACAACCCCACTTTCCGTAGAAAAAGGTGTCAATAACCACTCATATCCTTGCCCATATAACCAACTTGCTCCTGCACAGGTTGAAGTGCCATAAGAATCTAAATTTGTTGTTCTCGCACAACTACTTGATAACACACTATATCCATAATCACTCGGATACATTAATCCTATATATCCTGTTGTACTTGTTGGTCTTCCACTATATACCATTGTTCCTCTTTCATATCCATAAAATGCATCTGTTGTTGTTTTAATACTTGAATATCCGCCAAGATACCAAGTTACATTTGCTATCATTCCTCTGTATCCAGCCTGAATACCTTTTTTTGTATAATTACAATTTGAAATAATTGTTGCTCTTGCTGCATTTCCAATACAGTATCCAGAATTTGTGCCATCTGTTGCATTATAATATGCTCCATTAAGTAAAAAATTTAAACTTGCCGTTGTCCAATTATTTGTAACTGACTTATCCCACGCCAACCCTCCTAAAGCACTGGCTCGAATTATTTTTACTAAATTCTTTCCATCCAGTCCATGTGATGCACTATCAAATACTCCGATTATTCTCCAATATTCATTATTAAACCATATATAGTTATTTGGATTTTTCCCTTCATACCTATATCCCTTTTCATTTACAACTTTACCAGTACCCTGTGTTGTCCCCGCTAAACCAATTATATAATCAGCTAAATTAACTTTTGATGTACTATCGGTATAATTTAAAGTACAGTTTTCATATTTTGTATTTATATTTGATACTTCTATTCTATTATATTTCTGATTATATGTAGCATCGCTATTGGTACAATTTATAGAACCAAGTTTACCATATGTTGTTGGTAAATTTAATGGTTTAATTGTTATATCTGCTGGTTCTACATCAAAATAAACCTCACATTTATCTGTTTTATTTACATTAACAGTAACAGAGTTATCATTTTTGTTCCATGTTAAAGTACTTCCATTTTTGCAATTAGATAATGTTTCATTAAATATATATTTTTTTGATGGCCACTTATTGTCTTTTGAAACTTTATAAACCCCAGAACCTCTTGTTTCTTCTATCATTAAACTTATTAGTTTATTATTTATAATATTTCTACTATCTACTTCTTCATAAACATCATTATTTATTACAATATTATAAATTGTAAAACTCATTATTGTTATAGAAACTATTATAAACAATAAAACATGCTTTACTTTTATTTTCATTTGTACCACTCTCTATTATCATTTTATTACACAAATTGATAACTGTCAATAATCAATTTTAACTTTTTATAGATAACTTATGGTAATCTAAAATCCGAGGTGAAAGTATGAAAATAAATGCAACCAAATATGAAGCAAATGAAATAATGAAAATAATTAGAGAATGGACAAATTTAAGTCAAGAAAAATTTGCTAAAGAAATTGGTAGAAGTAGAAATGGAATTAACAATATTGAACACAATAGAAATCGCATTTACTTAAATGATTTTTTAGATATATGTGAAAAATTTAAAATAACAATTACATTAGAAAAAAAATAGAACTTAAAGACCCTTAAGTTCTATTGGAGTATTACTCTTCAATATATTTTAGTAAAGAATACTAGGGTTACATCGAAGAAATTAAATCATGTACATAAGTAATATCCGTAGTACATGTTTTTAATTTACCCTAATTTACTTTATTTATAGTACCAGTTTTTTCTAATTCTACTTCTTCCTTCCTATAATTTAATGCCATACCTATTGTAAAAGCATAAGCAAGTAAATAAAACCAGAACATTAAAATAACTATATTTGCAAGTCCTCCATAAAAAGTACTATAATGAGCAATATTATTGATATAATATGAATAAATATATGTAATAATTATCCATGAAACAGTAGTAAATATTGCTCCATAACCAACATTTTTACTTCTAATCTTTTTATTCGGAGCCATAGTATAAAGTATTTTAATAAAGAAATACATAATTAACCATGTAATTGGTCCTTGTAAAATACCTATAACTGTTGCAACATTATTAGTAACAATACTATCTAAATTAACATATCTAAATAATTCAATTATTTTAGTACCAAAAACTGGTACAATTAACATGAATATAAATAGAAGTACTAAAACAAAAGTCATGATAATAGCTTTTAATCTTCTTCTAAAAAAACCTTCTTGTTTTTCTCCATAAATAGTATTTGATGTAATAATTATTGATGCTGGTCCATTTGATGCAATAAAATACCCAATTATAACAACTAAGAAGAAACCAATACCTCTTCCACTAGCATCTTTAGTAGTATTAAGAAGCATATTGGCAATATCTGGAGAAAAAGCCGACCCAATAAAATCAAATATAACATCAGTTGATAAATTAAGTAAAGCTGCCTCATAACTTATTAATGTAATTGTAGGAACTATAGCAAGAACAAAAAAGTAAGCAAGTTGACCTGGGAGTATTGCCATCTCAGGTCTAAACAATACTTTTTTAAAATTATCAAAAAACTCTTTTACTTCACTTTTAACTTTATTCATTGCTATTTTCCTTATTTTTCTTCATATCTTCAACAGCTTCATTTAAAGCATCTTCAATAGTTTTAATATCATCTTGTATCATACTAAATCCAAATTCAGCCCCAAATTCATATGGTAATTTCTTTATTTCTTTATTTAATTTAAAGATATAATTACTTACTTGTTTTTGACTATAACCAACTAAATAAATAACAAATTCATTACCATCAGTACGCATTATTTCACTATTATCAAGTTGTGTTTTAACTAATATATTAGCTAATGCTTTAATTTGTTTATCTCCTTCATTATAACCATATAAATCATTAATTTCTTGTATCTTATTTAAATCAATGACCACTATAGTCTGAGGATAAATAGTATTATTATTCCAAGTTTCAATATTTTCATTTAAGAAATTTCTATTTTTTAAACTAGTAAGTTGATCAATAAATTTCATTTTATCATCTTTCTTTATCTTTCTAGCAATAGATATTCTCTTACTTTTCTTAAATATTATAAATATAATTAATACAACTAACAATAGAATTAATAATATATATTCTGCTATCTTAGTTATTATATTACCACTTTTAATAGTATCATAATGATTATTTAATCCTTCAATAACTAATTTATTTTCATCCATAACCCCAATATACTTATCAAGCAATCTATATAATGCACTATTGGTTCTCACCTTAAACGTATACTCGTTACTTATAAAATCCTCATATCGTCCAGTATAATTATCTAACTTGTTATCACTATAATAATCAAATGTATTTTTATCAAGGATAATAAATACATCCTTTTTATTTAATTTAAATAAATCTTTTGTAGTACTAAATGTTTTAATATTAATATCACTTATGTTTTTAATATAATCATATATTTTACTATTTTCTTGTACATAAACAGTTTCTCCTATTAATGAATAAATTGATTTTATAACTGTACTATTATCTCTTCTAGCAGCTATAACATATTCTATAGAAATACCATCTGTTTGATAAAAATCATCTGTAAAATTATAATAATTAAAATATAAATCTATATCTTTATTATTAACAGCTTTCATAAACTTATTAAATGTTTTATACTTAACAAAATTAAATTCTATATCTGCAAATTTACTAAAATTACTTAAATAAACTGCAACAATACCACCATATTTACCACCTAAAATTACTTCATAAGGTGATGCATTAACAAAACCATAATTATATGTAATACTTTGCATACTATCAACTTCAGTATCAGTAATATTCATAGCACTAGTAAATGTTTTAAATAAATTATCATTATAAACATTATCAAATTCATTATTCCATTTGTTATAATATTTCTTTAATACACTAGATAATTTATCATCACTTAAACTTAGAACATAATATTCTTTTATATCACTAAAATGATATACTACTTTATAATCTTTACTTAGTATTGTATCTAAATATTCCATTAATGGAACTAACATATATGTTTCATTTTCATTCATATCTAGTATTATTTCATCAATATTTTCAAATTGTTTAAATACTACATTACTTGCTTTTTTAACATATTTACTTACATAACTTAAATCTTTACTTAATATATCAATATTCTTACCATTTAAATCTTCTTCCGTAGAAATATAATCATTATTTTTACCTACTAAAACATAATGGTCTGTATAAAATAATATATCATTATCATCAACTATATTTTTAACACCAAAACTAATTCCTGATGGATTACTTCCTTCATTAAATGTTATTGGGTTAATACTTAAGCCATATTCAGTTTCAAAATCACTAATAAAGTCATAAAAAACTCCACTACCATTTTTACCAAATACATTAACATTATTTATAACATTTATATTTTGGATTGTACCAATATTTTGATTAACCCAATTTCTTTCAGAAACTGTTAATTTATCTTTATCATTTAATATAAAATATAAACCAATTGCAATACCAATAACAACTAAAATACTTATTATAATTATTATAATACTTTTCTTCTTTTTCATTATTTCTCTTCACTTTCTACTGGAGTATTATTATTCCAAACTAAACCAGAACCAGCAACATTACGAGCTCCTAGAATAACAAATCCTTCACTATTTTCACTTTTATCACACTTTAAAGTAATATTAATATCATAGTAACTTAGAATATCTTCACTTAAATTAGATAAACTTGATGTAGCTTTAGCTTCTGCATCATTTAAAGATGTATCAGCATTAAAATCTATTGTAATATAAATAATTTTTCCTTTTGTATGCATTTTTACATCTTTAACTATCTTTTCATTTTCTAAGGCACTTACATATTCATTTTTAATAGTTTCTGTAATTGGATATTTTTCTATATCTTGTAATCTATCACCATATTCATTTTTACTTCCTCCAAAGAAGTATGAAAATGAAACAATAAGTATAGCAACTAAACAAGCTACAAGAATTAATCCTAGTACTATTAATACTTTATTATTTTCCCATAAATTCTTTATTTTTTTCAAAATCTTTTCACCTCTTAAGTAATATAATTATACTATCTATTTATGCTTTTGGCAAATTATTTAATACATTGATAGTTTTATCATTATCCCAAATCATGATATTAAGTCGTAATGCATCTTGATATTTACTACCTGGATTACTACCGACAATAACAATATCAGTATTTTTACTAACTGACTCACTAACAGTACCATTATAACTTTCAATTAATTCTTTAATTTCTTTTCTACCATACCCATCAATAGTACCAGTTATAACAAACTTTTTACCACTAATAAATTCATTAAGTCCCATATTCTTACCTAAGTATTTCATATTTATACCTAAAGATTTTAATTTTTCAATTAGTTCTTTATTTTCTTTTAAATATTCATAAACACTTAAAGCAGTTATATGACCAATATCTCTAATACTTTCTAATTCTTCCATACTTGCACTCATTAAACTATCCATTGAACCAAAATTACTTGCAAGTATCTTCGCAGTTTTACTACCAATTTCTTTAATTCCTAAACCAAATAATAATCTTTCTAAACTACTATTTTTACTAGCTTCAATATTATCTATTATTTTATTTAAACTTTTTTCACCATAACCATCAAATTCCATAATTTGTTTTTTCTTATCACCTAAACTATATAAGTCAACAATACTTCTAACAAAACCTAGATTATACAATTCTTCAACAATTTCATCCCCAAGACCCTCAATATTTAAAGCATCCCTTGATACATAATGAATAATACCTTCAATATTTCTTTTTGGACATTTTGGATTTACACAATAATAATCAACATTACCATCTTTTTTAACTATTTTTTCATGACACATTGGGCACTCTGAAATCATTTTAAAATCTTTTTCAGTTCCATTTCTTCTTTCAAGTTTTGCATCAACTACCTCCGGAATTACATCTCCAGCTTTTCTAATAGAAACTATATCTCCGATTTTTAAACCCTTAGCATTTACATAGTCTTCATTGTGAAGAGTTGCCCTTCTTATAGTTGACCCCATTACAATAACTGGCTCTAAAACCGCATTTGGTGTAATTCTTCCAGTTCTACCAACTGTAAAAATTATATCAGTTAGTTTAGTTAACACTTCTTCCGCTGGAAATTTATAAGCAACCGCCCATCTTGGATACTTAGCAGTATTACCTAATTTTTCTTGTAATGAAACATCATTTACTTTGATAACTATTCCATCTATTTCATAAGATAGACTTTTTCTAGTTTCTGCTTCTTTTTCAATATATGAAATTATTTCATCTATATTTTTTACAAGTTTATTATGAGGATTTATTTTAAAACCTAAGTCTTTCATAAATTGCAAAGCTTCAAGATGAGTTTTAATGCCAAAATCACTTGGATTAGGAAGATAATAAACAAAGTTATCAAGTTCTCTCTCTGCAGCCACTTTACTATCAAGTTGTCTTATACTACCTGCAGCTGCATTTCTTACATTTTGTAATTTTGGTTTACCTTCTTCTTCTCTTTTTTTATTTAATTTTTCCAAAGTACTTTTATGCATGAAAATTTCCCCACGCACTTCAATATCTACAGGTTTTGTAAGCTCTAAAGGAATAGATTTAATAGTTCTTACATTGTGAGTTATATCTTCACCAACTAAACCATCTCCACGCGTCACCCCTCGAACTAATTTACCAGCTTCATATATTAAGGATACTCCAAGTCCATCAATTTTTTGTTCACAAACATATTCTGGACTTACTTCATCTTCCACTTTTCTAATAAAATCTCTTACTTCATCTTCACTAAACACATCGGAAATACTAAGCATAGGTTTATCCCTAACTACTTTTTCAAATTTTTCAATTACCTCTCCCCCAACTCTTTTTGTTGGACTATTCTTACTTGCATACCGAGGATACTCAAGTTCAATATTTTCAAGTTCCCTCATATATTTATCATACTCTTGGTCTGTTATAGTTGGTTCATCTTTAACATAATAATTATAATTTGCATCATTTAATATTTTAGTTAATTCTTCTACTCGCTTTTTTATATCAATTTCCCCATAGTTCATCAGGATAATCTCCCCTTTCGATTAAACTATTAATATGATTTTTAACACTTTCTAAATCTTCTTTATAAGTCATGCCAATCCATCTACTTTCTGATACTTTAGATTGTATTTGAAATAATCCTTCATTTATTCCATTTTTTAATATATCTGGAAGTAAAAACTCATTTGTTAAAGTCAACCCGCCATGAATAAATTCATCAAATTTTTCTTCTAAAATATGTAAGAAATTTTCTCTTAAGCCAAAGAAATTAACTGCTACTGGAGTATCTTCACTTATTTCAAATTCATAACCATCTTGAAGACTTCTAGCTATAATTTTATCATTTTCTTCACCAATTTCACTTTCAGTAATAGATTTTATAATACCATTTTCTTCTTTAACTACTCCTCTTTTAACTTTACCATATTTACTAGCAGTAACAATATAAGGATAATTTACACTTAAGTAATCTTTATCTTCTTCATCAAAAAACTTAGATGCCAGTTCATATGAATGTTTACCATAAAAATCATCAGAATTTATAATGATAAAATCTCCTTCAATAACATCTTTTGCACAATATAAAGCATGACCTGTTCCAAGCATCTTTACTCTTCCTTCAGGTAATGTTACATCTTCTGGAATATAATCTAACTCTTGAAAAGCAAGTACAATATCAATCCCTTTATACTTATTAATAATGTGAGTTCTAAAATATTCTTCATTTTCTTTTCTAATAATAAATACTACTTTAGAAAAACCAGCTCTTTTAGCATCATATACAGAATAATCTGCTATTATTTCTCCATGAGGACCAACTGGTTCTATTTGTTTTAATCCTCCAAATCTACTTCCCATTCCTGCAGCCATAATTACTAACGTTTTCATATTAAATCCTCCTTAAACCTTGATAATTATTTAAAACCTTCTTTATTCCAAATCTTTTACTAAAAGCAACTGTAACAAACTTTTCATCACTATCTATTACAACACCTTTACCAAAGATTGTATGCATTACTACATCTCCATGTTTATATAAAACTCCTCCATCATCATAAAACTTAGTTTTATCAAATGTTTTTGTTTCTATTTTAGACTCTTGTTTTTCAATTAAATCTGCATCAATTTCACTAATAAACCTTGATGGTGGGTTCATATTTGTATTACCAAATAGCATTCTTCTTTTAGCATTTGTTATATATAATCTTTCTTTAGCACGAGTTATACCAACATAGCAAAGTCTTCTTTCTTCTTCAAGTTCACTTGCTTCATTCATACTCATTACGTGTGGCATTACGCCTTCTTCCATACCTATAAGAAAAACTACTCTAAACTCCAGACCTTTTGCAGAATGAATTGTCATTAATGTTACAGCATCTTCTAAATTTTGATGGTCTGCACTATCTGCTACAATACTTATATCTTCCAAAAAATCTTCCAAATTAACTGTTCCAGTTTCTTTTTGATAATTCTCTGTAATACTCTTAAATTCCATTAAGTTTTCCAGTCTTATATCAGCTTCTAAAGTATGTTCTTTTTCAAGTTCTGCTTTCATTCCAGATTTTTCTAAAACCTTATCAATTAATTCAGTTAAATCACATTCTTTAGCATCTTCACTTAAACTTAATATTACATTTTTAAATTCAATTTCTTTTGCTTTAGTTAAAGCCTCAAACATAGATGTATTATTTTCATTAGCTAAAGCCCTAATATTATTAATTGATGTATCTCCAATACCTCTTTTTGGTACATTAATAACTCTTTCTAAAGAAACATCATCATTATGATTAGATATTAATCTTAAATAACATAATAAATCCTTAATTTCTTTTCTTTTATAGAAATAATAACTACCAACTACTCTATAAGGCCAATTCATTTTTAAAATACCATCTTCAACTGCTCTTGATTGAGCATTAGTTCTATAAAGAATAGCAAAATCATTATAAGAATAACCATCATTTAATAATTTATTTATTTCATCAATTACTAACTTAACTTCATCTTTTTCATCATTACCCCTTAGATACTTAATTTTAACACCATCTCCAAAAGTACTAAAAAGATTTACTTCTCTTCTTTCTAAATTATTTTTAATAACACTATTGGCAGCATTAAGAATTGTATTTGTACTTCGATAATTTTGATTTAATGTAATACTTACAGCTTCAGGATAATCCTTCTCAAAATTTAATATATTCTTATAATTACTCCATCTAAAACCATATATACTTTGATTTACATCACCAACTACAAATAAATTTCTATATTTACTTGCTAGTAACTTAACTAATTTATATTGCACTTCATTTGTATCTTGATATTCATCAATTAATATATATTTAAACTTTTCTTGATACTTATCTAAAACATCTTCATTACCCATTAATAGTTCCACTGGTCTTTTTAACAAATCATCAAAATCAACAGCATTATTTCTTCTTAAGATTTTTTCATATTCTCTATAAACTTTTATTGCAACCTTTTCTGGTGGACTTACTAAATATTTATCAATCTCACCATCACTTAACATTTCATTTTTAATAAAACTAATTTTATTTCTAATAAATGAAACACTATATTCTTTAGGATTTATATCAAGTTCTTTCATAATCTTTTTAATTATACTAGCAACATCATCACTATCTATAATAGTAAAATTTTTAGATAATCCCATTAACTCATAATTTTCTCTAATAACACGTAATCCAAAAGAGTGAAAAGTACCCACAAAAGCATAATTTTCACTAACTATTCTACTTATTCTATCACGCATTTCTTTTGCAGCTTTATTAGTAAATGTTATTGCTAAAATATTTCCAGAATAAATACCTTTATTAATCATATTAGCAATTCTTGTTGTTAAAACTTTAGTTTTTCCTGAACCAGCCCCTGCTAAAACCAAACAAGGTCCTTCAATATGTTCCACTGCTTCTCTTTGTTCTTTATTTAAATTTTCTATTATGTCCATGACATCCTCCATATATAACAATATTATAACATTTATTAGAACATATTAAAAGAAAAAATGGATAATCTTTATCCATTAATTTTTATAGCCTTCTAAAATTTTAAATAAATTAAGGAGGAATGATTATGAAGTTTAAATCTTTCTTTTTGAGAGTTTTGGAACTTATAACATTTGATTTATTGTTAATAATCATATTGATTTTAATATAATAAAAAAATAATACCCAATCAAGCTTGATTGGGCTAACTAAACTATTTGGTTAACACTTAAACTTGCAAAATCGAAGTATCCCATTTTTATTTTATCAAATCTCTTTGCTAAATACATCATAACATAAATCTTGTTTCTTTTTAAGTAACAAGATATTTAATCATTTAAATTTTGAGGTTTACAAGTATCAGAGAAAGGTTCAAGCATACACTTTGTGCATGGTCCATATTTACTAACAGACTCTTTAGTACCATCAACTAAACCTAAGAAAAAATCTAATATTGTTGGAATAAAAAATATTAAAACCCCAATAATTAATCTTCTTCCTAAAGTTGTAATTGTTGTAACATTTGCTTTATCATCTCCACTTAAAGCAGCCTTACCAAAATCAATCGTTCCTAAAACAATTATAATAATTGGAACTAATATTTTAATAATATATATGATATACCAATTACTTGAAATGCTTTTAAAGTAGTTCCACTACAAATATTTACTTTTTCAACATCTAAATTATTAACACTTGCTAACACAATATTTAACATAGAAACACCTCTTTTTTTAATATGTTTTATTATACCACAACATTTTATAAAATAAAAGAAAAAGTAGCTTTTGCTACTCAGTTATTCCTCTTGGACTACATTTACCACTATTATTTGGATTTAATATACAATTTGTACAATTTTCATATTTTGCTACAACTTCACTTGTTCCTTTAACCAAACTTAAGAAAAAATCTATAATTGTTGGAATAAAGAAAATAATTAAACCAATTAAAACTCTTTTACCAAATTGTACTGCAGCATCCTTAGTACTTTTGTCATCTCCACTTAAAGCAGCTTTTGCAAAATCAATACTACCAAGAACAATTAGTATCAAAGGTACAATTATTTTAATAATTAATAAAATATAACCAATTACTTGAAATGCTTTTAATGATGTACTGTTTACTTCACAAATATCAACTGGTTCTACATCTAAGGCATCTTGTCTTTTACTAATTACATCAATATTTTCTAAATAATCTTTACCAACACTCTCAAAGTTATCATTAACACTTTTAAGATTTTTCATTACATCATTATATTCAGCTTCAGTTATTGTACCATTATTTTTTTCTTCTTCAAGTTCACTTACCCAAGATTCTTTTAAAGCATCAAATTGTTTTTTAGCTAAAGCAACACCATTTTGATAAGCATTAGAATTTTTAATAAATTGTGGCATATCATTACCATTTAAATAATTTTTCTTAAAGTCATTTAAAAATATTTTTTCCATTAAATCTTCAGCATTTTTATATTTACCACTTTTAAAATCATCTAAAGATACATCTCCGATTGACCAATTACTAAAATAATATTTAATTTCATCTTCAAAAGTCATATCTCTAGTATCAGAAATAAAACTATCTGAAGCACTACCAAACCTTGTACCAGCATTTTTCTTTTCTGTTGCACACCATTTTCCATCACCATCAAAGCAAATTTCATTGCCACCTACCCAACCATCTAAGTCATAATAACCATGAGTTGGACATTTAAATTTATTTTCATTCAAATTCATACTTGGTTGCACAAATACATTAGTACCACTAGTACTAAAAACTTTACCAAAACTATTTGGTCCCTTCAATTGAGCACTTTTTCCATCTCCAGCAAGTCCACTCCAATAACCTACTGAAAAATTATTACTTTTATAATCATAATAAATTGTAACATATCTATTACCAATGCTACCATCATTTCTTTTAGCTTTATTAGTATAATTACACACAACCATACAACTTCTATCTGAAACACACTTTGCATTAGTTGTTGTATAAGCATTAACACTACTTATTCCCATAATAAATGTAATTAAAAATAATATTAATTTGTTTTTCATACTAATCACCATATCTTATATAAGTATTATAACAATATTTTATCTTTTAATCTAGTATTTATTTATTAATTCTTCTATTTTTGTTAAACTAAATCCTTTTTTATATAAATTATATTTTAATTTA
>OGRY01001383.1_pt1 | contig 17596 bp, 30 predicted proteins | sample 1553551 | NCBI WGS metagenome assembly OGRY01 (sample SAMEA2580101, study PRJEB22360) | human gut metagenome | biome: human gut; feature: human-associated habitat; material: faeces | place: Denmark | collected 2008/2010
TCTAGTTCCCACAGACATTGATAGCATAACCTGGAAACAGAAATTTGTGGACTGGGCGAATGAGTTCACAGAAACCTACGAGCCGAACAAGGATGTGTGGCCGGGAAATTACCTGGAAGTGATTGAGGGATTCGCCAGAGAGAAAATCTTGGAGTTTGCCGGAGTGGAGGACAAGGAATAATGGATTTGAGAAGAGCGGGCAAAGGAATTGTCAGAAAAGGTAAGCGGCCGAGCGTATACAGAATCGGCTTCAATGATGGCGATGAAACAGAGCTGACCGCAAATGGCATAAATGAGTTGGAGGAGTTATGGCGGTCCTTGTGTCCGGAATTTGAATGCGAACCGGACAGCGTAAACTATGTAGAGAGAGTAGGATATGAGGAGGAAGACTGATGGGAAAAGAGTATGAGGAAATCAAGGCTGAGATAAGCGTACGAATCAGCACAGAGGATATTGATGATATTGTTACAACGGCACTGGAGGGCGGTATTTGCTACTGGTGCAGGCGAGCAGAAGTCAAAGGAAAGTATCTCGGAGAATTTGCATCGGAGCAGATTAGCAGAGGAGGAGTCCTGGTATTGCATGATTCGGCGGATGGCAAGAAGAGAGAACTGAACAAGGAAAAGTTGCTCAGCGGAGTAAAACAGTATCTGGAGGATGAAGACAAGCCGTACAATATCCTGGTGGATGCGGAAGACTCTGTAGGATGCAGCAAAGGAGTCTATGAATTGGATTGTTGCATGGTAGATGCGACAGTGGCAGACATGATTATCCAGTATGCGATATTCGATGATATTATTTACGGATAGGAGGACACCGGGATGGAGGAAAAGAAAATTGTAGTGTATGTCTTGCATGGGTTCTGGGAGAACGAATTTACAAATGGGTGTGCGGTGGTGAATGTGTCGATTGACCTGGAGACGGTCATGAAGAAACTGGATGAAATCGTTGAGAGCAAGGCACGAGAGTATGTGAAGGTGCAGGAGGATAAAGCCGAGGAAGAACGGGGATTCCGGTATTTTGAAATATGGGATGAGAACGGGCAGAGTGCTAAATTCTATATCGTAGAGCAGTATCTGGAATTATCGCAGAGTATGATGGAGGCGATTGCTGAATCATTAGCGAAAGGAGCAGGAAAATGAGAAAAGTATATCGGTGTGAGCATACAGTACCGCCGGTTTGGTGGTTTACCTTCGCAGACAGAAATGCGTTGGGAGAGGAAATTGTAGTAGAGTTCCGAAAGAACGAAAACACGCATGGAAAGCATTCACTTCCGGCAATGTGGAAGAGAAAGGGATTCATAGATAAAGAACCGGAAACGTGGTGGGGCGTTCAGACCTATGTAACGGACCGGCAGGGCAGATGTTCCGGAAAGTACAATCCGACAACCAAGGATGGGAAACTGAATTTTGAGTGGCTGTTGGAGGCAACCGAGGAAAATCGACAGAAGATAATTGATGAGATTTACCGCAGGGCAAACGCTATCTGGTACAGGGAAGATTGGTATCTGGAAGACCTGGAAGAAGCAATCCGGAATACAGGCCTGGAAGTAACCAAGGAAAGAGTAGACAAGCTGTTGGAGGAGTGCCACCGGATATTTGATGATAAATCCGGAAGAAATGAGATGCTGGCCCAGAAAGCAAGCAAGCTGTTTGAGGAGGAGTAGGAAATGTTTGGAAGACTGATTCTTGAAACCTATGTACAGGACAGATGCCGGGACATCAGATTTAAGGATGAACACTTGACCTGGTTCGAGATTAAAAAGAACGATGCGAAGCGGATTGTGAAGAGAATGGGGTGGGAGAGCCTGGCAGATTTTCTGAACAATTACACCTGGGATGATACGGAGATTCTGTATCAGATAGCTGATAACTGCGGAATGATAGTTGCTGATTGGATTGAAAGAGAGGTAGAGGATGGAAGAAATTAGAGGAACTGACTGCAACGAGCTGATAAAAAAGGTTCTGGAAGTTGAGGAGTTGCGACCAGTGGACCTGGCAAAGAAAATCGGGGTGAGCAGACAGTATGCGAACCAGATTATTTCCAGAAGCAAATGCGGTATTCGCTGTGACACGTTGGAGAAAATCGTAAGTGCGTTGGGATATGAAATCGCCCTGGTAAAAATAATTGCAAAATAGAAGTAAAACACTTGACACATTCGAGTTATCGAAGTATAATAAAGTTACAAAATAACAAAACAAATACACGATACAAACGGAGGTAGTCAAGATGAACGCATTAGTAATATACAGAAGCCTGTTGAGTGAAAGAGAAAAAAATGAATTTGGTTATCCAGAATGGGATGCAGCACAGAAGATGCTGTGGGTGTTCATTGAAAAAGCCCTGGAAGCTGGAGAAGAAAGCATTGCTGATGAAATCGTAGATGAGCTGTATTCTTTGAGTGATTGTGGATGCACGCTGGAAGATGAGGCAGTGAAAGCAGATTTGGAGATGCTTGAAAAGCATGGATTTGGTAGCCGAGCAGACAAAGTAAGAGGGCTTTGTTGGAAGTAGGCTTATTTTTTTACCTACGAGGTTCGAAGAATCGAAGTAATAATTCAAAGGAGCGAAGAATATGGCAAAGAGATCAAGAGCAAACAGAACTGAAAAGGCTACATACCAGAACATCCGGAATGAGCACAAATACATAGACGTTGTTCATCATGGAGATGGTCATTATTACATAATCCAGTACATAAAGCATGAGCTTCCAGAAAGAACGGTTGTCAATTATATGGGAACCAGATGCGGACACAAGCAGAAGTTCAGAATTGGAAAAGGGACGCTGTTGAGCATCCTGGAAGATTACAGGAAGGTGGAGGCATAGAGGTATGACAAAGCAGGAATTTGAAAAGAGAATTGGGGCTGAGATAAGCCAGAAAGATTATTCTATCGTGGAGCATGTGTATACATGGCATCCGTCCATCAGCGAGGTAGAGGGTAAGGAACAGATAGCAGAGTTGTATAAGTCCTTTGGAATGCCAATCATCAAGAATATGATGGAGGCTGCGAACTATACAGAGACGCTTGACCGGGCAATGGCACAGGCACAGAGACAGGTGGAGGGGCTGAGAAAGCGAATCATCAGAGTTGCGAAAGGAGACCTGGTAGTGGAACAGTGCATTACAGAGGCTAAGAAATTATTTGAGACGGTCAACGATCCGCATGAGTGGGATGTGGCAGTTTCTTATCTGAAAAAAAGATACGGAGCAGATGCAGTAGACGAAGCCATTAAAATTGAGCATCTGGAAATGTAGGAGAGGAGTGAGAGTATGGCAGACAGAAGCAATACCCGGCTGAATGAAGAGATTGAAAGCAAAATCAGACAGTGGGATGGCACAATATTTGGAGCATCATTGAAAAACATGTATGAGAACGGCACGAGCTATGAAGGTATCTGTGAGTATGCAGATATTGATTACGAAGATTACGAGGAGGAATAGAGATGGCGGACATGACGCTGAGAGAGTTTTGTGAGAGATACCGCAAGGGAGATTTCCTTGCAAAAGACAGAAATACCCAGATTGAGGCCGGTTGGTATGACTGGTTTTGCAGTGACAAAGCACTGGCAGGCCGGTTGGCGAAAATCTGGAGCATCTTGAAAGGGGTTACGAGCAATTACATCTTGGATAACTACAGAGTATGGTTCAAGAATAACTGCCCGATGGTCGGTCCGCTCTATGATGATGTAAGATTCGAGCCGCTTGACGAAGAGAAGAGGGATGAGTTGTATTTTGGAGTTGCTATCGATGATGAACGCAGAGACAACAAGTACATTATCTTCACTGCCAGAAATGATTACGAGGATGAGTGCGGATTTAATAATGTCCGAGAAGTACAGCAGTTCATCAATGGGTGGGAAGAAGAGCTGAAAAATGAGGAGTTTTACAAAGAAAGGGAGCGGAAGAAAGAAGAGCTGAAAAAGGAGAATGATAGATGTCTTGCGCTGTTAAGAAAAGCAGATGAGGTTCTGGGAAAGCATGAGGAATAATGTATGCAGGATATGAAAGTGGCACTGTTCACGATTGAGGATTTGAAAAAGAATCATCCGGATTATTACAGACGGTTAAACCCGAAATGCCAGGTTTGCCAGAATATTTTAAGCAGCAGTGAATGCGATATGTGCGAGGATTTTGATATGTTCGCCAGAGCAAAGGAGGAAATGAAGTGAGACAGGCAGAGTTTGCGGAACTGAGCAGGGAAGTAATGCCGGTACTGGATAAGCTGACGGAGATTGCAGGCCAGCATGGAACGGCAGAAAAGCTGGTAAGCATTACATTGAGTGCAGAAGGTTATATTCATTTTACGGTACATGACAGTGGAATGTGTCTGAGCAGATTAAAAAGAGAAGATGCACCGGAGTTGGAAATCAGAAAACAGTTATCCCAGGAAATGGGAAGAGAGGAGAACTGATATGGCAAGTTTGAATGTTAAGACAGAGTATTCAGAGTATAAGGACTGCAAGTTAAGAGTCGGTAAGTATGTGGAAGACAATAGCGTTGCTGTTGAAATTTATAACAGATGGGATGGACCTATTGCGAGAGTAACCACTTGCCTGTGCGACCATTCGTTGGCGGAAGATGAGGCGTATGTTGACACCAATAATTGCCCTTGGGCGGTAGCACTTCTGGAAGAAAACGGATTTGCGGAGAGAACCGGGCGTACTCGGAGAAGCGGTTACTGCGAATATCCGGCAATGAAATTCGACAGAAGCAAGATGGCAGAGTTTGAGGAGGAAAGTTAAGATGGAGAGCTATAGAGAGTTAAGAGACAGACAGCAGAAAGAGTTCAATGAGCTGCCGTTGGGGTTTGCGTTCTCAGATAAGCAGTTTGATGAAATGATGGGAAAATGGGGACTTGATCCGGAGAAAGACCTGGATAAGATTTATCGGATTCCGGGCGGTGGATTCATCCAGAAGAAAGATCACAAGCATTTCCATGAGGTACTGGACCGGCACAACGCTGAGATGGAGGAGGCAAAGGCGGCCGATGAAGATGGAACAGGATTTCTTTACCAGATGTTCAAGTACGAACTGGATAATCACGAGTACGGATACACTGGAGATTTTGAAGATACCTTGGATAGTCTGGGGTTGACATGGGAAGAGGTTGCAGCGTCTCCGAGACTGTTAAAGGCACTGGATAAGGCGTCTACGGAGATTAGAAAGAGAGAAGGATGCTAATGAATGATAGACCGAGAGCCAGGGAAAAGGAAAGGCGGAAACTTATAAGAAAATACGGTTACGCAGGCTATTTTACCAAGTTTGTACTACCTGTAAAGAAGGGAGAAAACATGATAGAGGGCGATTTGATACGCAGATGTGATGTACTGAAAATCATTGAGAATATTAAGTGTGATAGCAGTATTCCTAAGAATTACGGAACGTTGTTAGACATAATGAGAAAGATAAGAACTTTGCCTGCGGTAGATACCCTGGAAAAAACAGGATTACTCCATAAAGGAGAGAAAGGAAAAGGGTGCTAAGCATGGAACTAAAAACGATTGACGGATGGGGCAAGAGTAACTGCGGAAGTTGGGATGAATATTGCAAGCCGGGAGAAAGAGTAGATGAAGGAGTGGCAGATTATTTTCTGAATATCATGCCACCCAGAATAATGAAAATGGGATATTTCCAGGTTGGGGAACCTCACAGTACAGCAGTGAATCCGAAAACGAAGCGGTATTCGGAAACATATGCCACATTTTTGAAGGTTGAAAAAGGAGTATGGGAGTACAGAGGACATTGCTTTACAGGAGAAATTACGGATGTTGAGCAGCATAAAAACATGGCGGTTAGCCACTGATTTAGGGAGGTGCGGAGCATGAAAAAGTTTATGAAGAGCATGAAGAAATTTTTTAAGGCAATGAAGAAGCTGGCGAAGTAGGGAGGCAGAGATCATGAATAAGTCAAGAAATATGAAATCCGGAGCAGGCTATATGCTCCGGAGAGAAGATTATAAAAGAGTGAAGAAGATGGACCGGCAGCAGTTTGAGAACTTCTGCAAGAATCTGTACCAGACAGCGTATGAGGAGGGCAGGCGGTCAGTCCCGGGGATTGATATTACGGAAGTGCAGAAAGCAATCAGTGAGACGCCGGGAATCGGAGCGAAGAGACTGGAGGCAATCATGGAAAGCCTCAACAGCAAATTTGCGAAGGAGGAAGATGCGTGATGAATAGAGAAGGACGGACAGTAAATGTCAAAGACTGGGGCCGCCTGGGAGCAAAGAGAGTAGTTTTATACGAAGACAGAGGCGAGCTTAGATTTACAGATGGGTTTCATGATATGAGAATGACACAGGCCAGAATGGAAGCATTTGTTCCTGGCGGAGATGCAGTTCTGGCGGATGTGTACCGGAGAGTGAGAGGAACCAGAAGCTGGCATCCGGTTGTAAAAGAGCTGAAAAAATTATTGGATGAGATAGGGGAGAAGCGGTATGAAGATTGAACCAAGGAAAGAATCGGACAGAGGCGGGTGGCTGGGGATGCCGGTGGTTGGCTGCCATCTGTTGGCTGTGTATGCCGTTGTTAGCCAGTGTGCCGGAAGGAAAAGAAGGATGGGAAAAGGTGCGTTGCCCGGTATGTGGAGCACTTTGCTGGAAAAGACCGGAGGATGCAGGCGTGATTTACCATAGCAATCTCGACGGAGCGTGTTGTACGTTATGTGCTTTGAAGAAAGGAGCTGGCAGGTTATGAAGAGAAGTGAGCAGATCGTAGAATTGATGGATGATGTAAAGAAGATTATCTCACAGATGGCAGTGGTGGATGTATGTGAGGAAGAGAAGCCGGTAGAGGTTGGAAAAACCATCATGACAAGCCGGGAGGTGGCGGATATGTTCCAGGAATATCACTCGGTTACATATCGCAGAATCGCACAGCTTATCGTGGAGCTGGAACCGATGGAGCAGACAGAGTTCAAAATGGCACAGTTCAAGGCAAGACACCAGGAGTACCCGATGTGGGAACTGACTGAAAAAGCCTGCAAGCTCTATCTGACGAGAATGAAAAGAGATAGATGCTACGGGAAAAAGAAGACTGGCATTGAGAAGATGGAAAAAGAACTTCGCTGTCGGGTAAGTGGCCAGAAACTGGTAGAGGATGCAGAGAGTGGATACAAGGACGTCCGGGAACTGTTCAATCAGTTTATTACCGGTCCGAAGGGCGAAAACCGGGAGATTCCAGAACTGACGCAGGCCTACGAACGGCTGAGAGCGGTTATGGAGGCACAGGTTCCTGGGGCAAAAGCTGATACGGCGATAACATCTGCGGTATACGATGTGGCGATAGAGTCAGAAATGCAGGGGTTCATTTACGGATTTCAGTTGTTCGGAGCGGTTCTGCAGGGATGTGGCAGTTCAAGAAAATGTGCCGGAGAAAATTAAGGGCAGATAGGAGGAATCATGGAAAATAAGTTAGTAAAGCTAAAACCATGCCCGTTCTGCGGCTGCGGAGATAGAAGAGTGGGAATCCGCAGGATGGGTAACAACGGATATAGAATTTGTTGCTCGAAGTGTGGAAGTCTCGGACCTCATGTATCAGTGAAGGACTGGAACGGGCAGAAGGAGCTTGCACAGAAAGAGGCAAGAGAAAAATGGAATGAAAGGGCGTGAGAAAATGGATAGAGAAGAGTTTATGAGAGAGTTGGAAGATATGTTCCAGGATGAGCCGGATAACAATAAACTGAATGTGGTTCTGGACCTTGCGGATGCGTATGTGGAATATGAATACGAGGAAAGAAAAAAGTCTGAAAAAGTGCAATGGGGAAAAGATGTGTGTGCTGCGGCAGGAGAGGATACAGATGAATTTCCGGAGCAGGTGTTTGTTTCTATTTCTGAGAAGTTAGAGGATAGAATGCTGGAGAATAACGGCGACCTGGAATATGCAGTAGTGCAGGAAGTTGTAAATGAGTTCTGGGAGCGGGAGGAAGGGAAAGATGCTGATTGTAAGCCAGAATAAAGAGAAGGTGTTGTGGTTCGGAAGAGCCTTTAACGCCCTGGAATATTCAGAACAGGTAAACCACAAGGGAAAGAAGGAAACCATCAGATACACAATTTGCATATCTGATGGTTGTCTGGAAGAGATTGCAGAGTATCAGACAAAGGAACGGTGCTTGCAGGTGCTGAAAGATTTCTGCGGAGCATATGAAAATGAATGTTATACGGTTGAGTTCTTCGACACTGCGGCCCAGGCAACAAGACCGGCAATGTACAAGAAGAACATCGTGTATGAGTTCCCGGCGGAGTAATGTGAAGGAGGGCGATGATGGAACACAAGATCACAATCATGAAATATCAGACGATGTTTCCGGGGATGACAAAAAAGCTGTTCGATGAGAAAGAGAGATTCTATCAGATTGCAGTCATCAGCATCAGACTGGATGAACTCCAGACACAAGGTGCGGTACTGCAGAAAATGGGAAAACCAACAAAGAGCGGCACTAGAATGACGTTTGCACCGGTGCAGAGTGCTGGAGAGTATGAGGCAGAGATACAGCGGATTCTGGAAGATGGGAAAAAGTTGGGTCTGAAATTTGAAAAGAAAAAGGAGGAAAAGTAATGGAGAGCAGTGAAGTTGTAAAAATCAGAGTAGAGAATATATATCCGCATCCGGATAATCCGAGAAAAGACCTCGGAGATGTGACGGAGCTGGCGGAATCAATGAAGAAGCATGGAGTTATGCAGAATCTGACGGTTATTCCGGCGAGTGCGCTGACAGCAGACCCGGAAGACCAGCCGGACGCTGACAAGGTTTCAGTAATCAGTGATTTCCATGCGCTGATAGGCCATAGAAGACTGGAGGCGGCAAAATTAGCAGGCCTGGTAGAAGTTCCATGCCAGATTAGAAGCAAGATTTCCCGTAAAGAGCAGGTAGGTATCATGCTGTTGGAGAATATTCAACGTGAAGACCTTACCATCCAGGAACAGGCCCAGGGATTCCAGATGATGCTCGATTTGGGAGATACGGAAGACCAGATTGCAGAAAAGACCGGATTCAGTAAATCAACCGTCCGGCATAGGCTGAATATTGCGAAGCTGGACCAGGAGAAATTGAAAGAGAAGCAGCAGGACGATGCTTTTCAGCTCACATTGAAAGACCTGTACGAACTGGAGAAAATCAAGGATGTAGAGATGCGAAATGAGATTCTGGATAAGGCCAGCAGTTCCAGAGATATTGTGAGCCGGGTTCAGAATGAGATTACAAATGCCAAGAAGAAAGAGAATGCAAAGAAGCTCAAAGCGAAGCTGAAAAAGATGGGAGTAGAGAAAGCACCGGAGCAGTATTCACAGCAGATGTACAATGGGAAATGGAAAACAGTGATTGAGTTCAACTTAGCAGACGATGTTCCGGATGAAATCAATCTGCCAGAGCAGAAAGGGCAGATGTACTGGTATGAGATGTGGCGAGATTTGAGAATCGTTACGAAAGCTCCGAAGGAAAAAAAGAAGCCGACAAAAGAAGAACTGGCGAAGAAAGAGCAGGAAAGAAAGTCGAAGGAAATAAAAGAGATTTTGAAGGGAAGTGCCACCAGAAGGAAGGAATTTATTGCTGGAATTATCTCTGGAAAAATCCCGGCTCTTAAAGACGAAAATGCAGCGAGAGAAAAAATCTGGGATGCCCTGGTGCTGATTGGTTATGGTCTGTACGGTTCGGTTGCGAGAGGCTTTTTCTTGGAGGGCGATGAGTGGAAGTACAGTGAAGAAGAGAGAAAGCAGGCAAATGAGACATTCAAAGGATTGAGCATCACACATCAAATGCTTGTGTTTCTGCATGGGTCGATGATTACTGTAGGAGAAACCTATGATTATAGCGGACGCTACGCCAAAGAAAAGGCGGATAAACTGCTGAAAGGGTATGAAGCCCTCGAACTGTTTGGGTGGTTCTTTGAGATGGATGAGGAGAAGCAAGTTCTGGACGGAACAAGTGAGTTATTTGCACCTGCGGAAGAAAAGTAAACTACTGACTTGCCAACTGGCGCAAAGTCGGTTATTATAATAGGAAGAAGAAGCTACAAAGTAGCGGTACATAAGTAGTGAAATGAAGGCACGCCCTCTACATGGGGGATGCCATGATGATCGAGTAACAAAATTACAATTATCTTTCATATAAAAATCCTGACAGATTTTTGCATGGATCATGCAATATCTGTCAGGATTTTATTTTATCTATTCATCGCTGTTATCTGAAAAATCTGCCTCTTCATCGGAACTGTAATCTTCTTCGTCCGAGGTATCATAATCTTCTGAAGTATCGTAATCCGAACCATCCGATTCATCTGAAAAATCAGAGTCTGTATCCGATTCAGATTCATCGGAAGTATCAGTGCTTCCGGATGCGTCATCTGCAGAAACAGTATCAGAACTGCCTGTATCGCCAGAGGATTTGGCTGTAGAATCTGCTGTTGGAATCGCTGCGCTGCGTTCATCAATCTTGGATTTGATTCTGGTGGCTTCATCGCCGGTAGCAGGGGTTGGCTGATAGTTGTTATAACCGTCTGCAGAAGAAATGGAGCAGGGAATGATATTTGTTACATTATCTGCCTGTACACCGTCGGAGGTGATGGTAAAGGTCTGCTGAAAAATCATGGTATCCATATCGCTTGGCGAGCTGTTTCCGCCAAAGCAGAAATTTCCAAGACTGTAAACGATATTTTTGCCCTTGTAAGTTTCAATTCCCTGAAGTACATGTGGATGATGCCCGCATACCAGGTCCGCACCTTCATCAATGGCCAGACGTCCGAGAGTCATCTGATTGGTATCCGGAACAGTTTCGCTCTCATTGCCCCAGTGGAAGATTACAATAACAAGCTCTGCGCCGTCTGCTTTGACTTTGGCAATATTATCTTTCAGCTGTTGTTCACGGCCAAGATGGTCTTTCAGTTCATAAATTCCCACAAGTCCGACTTTAACACCCTTGATGTCCATAACTGCAGTATCATCATAGCCAAAATGGATGATCCCTGCGTTATCCAGAGCAGTCAGTGTGTCCGTGTAACTCTGCTCTCCGTAATCATGACTGTGATTGTTGGCAGTATTTACGGCTTCTATGGAACCACTGGTTAGGATCTGTGCATATTCGGCAGGTGCTTTAAATGCAAATGTTTTATCTTCACGGGTATCCGAATCCGTAAGTGTTCCCTCAAAATTGGCGATGGTCAGATCATCAGCTGAAAAAATACTTTTTACATTCTGGAAAAAGTAATCTTTTCCGTTGCTGTCATAATAGGCGTTCAGACTTGTGTCATAATCAAAGGTTTCGTCTGTACCAAGGGTGCAGTCGCCTACAACACTGATGGTCAGTGAAACAGGATCTTTCTGAGCTGCTTTTGCGGTTTCTTCGGATTTTTTCGCCTGGGCGGCTTCCTGTGCTTTTTGGATGGCAGCAGCTTCGGCGGCTTTTCTGGAAGAAATACAGGAGCGGGCAGAGAAGATAATTACAAGAAGCAAGATCAGAAATCCTCCTCCCGCAAGCATCATTTTCTGACGTCGTACCTGCTGATATCTGGAATTTTTTTTGATGTTTTTTCTGCGGGATGTGGCAGAACTGTGTGTGGACGGACGTTTGTTTACCCGCGAAGTGGTTTGGCGATGGCCGCTTTCTTTCTGACCGGAACGATGTGTATGTGTCTGTCTGGCCTGGAGTGCTTCTTTTCGTGCCAGTTCCGGATCATGTCTGTGCGGCAGCTTTCGATTATCATTTGCCATACTTTTTCTCCTTCATATGTAAAGATACATTTATTATAGGAAGAATTGGAAGTAATGTAAAGAATGAATACCGGACTTTGCAGAAAAAAGAGTTTTTGCTATAATGGACAAGGCAACACAATTGTGGCTTTAAGCTGCTGTAAATAAAAAATACAGGGAGATCAGAAAAAAATGGTATTATATATCGGAAATCATACAAGTTCATCCAAAGGCTATGCAGCCATGGGACGTCAGATGGTAAAAAACGGAGGAAATACGTTCGCATTTTTTACCAGAAATCCAAGAGGCGGTAAGGCGAAAGAGATTGATCCGGCAGATGTGGAAAAGTTTCTGGAACTTGCCAGAGAGCATCATTTCGGTAAGATCGTAGCTCATGCGCCATATACAATGAATGCCTGTGCGGCAAAAGAAAATCTGAGGGATTTTGCCAGAGAGATTATGGCAGATGATCTGAAACGCATGGAGTATACACCGGGGAATTATTATAATTTTCATCCCGGAAGCCATGTAGGGCAGGGAATAGAAGCTGGAATTGCAAAAATTGCAGAAATTCTCAATGATGTTCTTACAGAAGAACAAAGTACCACAGTTCTTCTGGAAACTATGTCCGGCAAGGGATCAGAAGTGGGATCAACGTTTCAGGAACTGAAAGAGATCATTGACCGCGTGGAGAGAAAAGACAAACTGGGGGTCTGCCTGGATACCTGTCACATCTGGGATGGAGGCTATGACATTGTACATGATCTGGATGGAGTACTGACAGAATTTGACCAGGTGATCGGACTTACCAGACTGAAAGCGGTTCATCTTAATGACAGCATGAATGGACTGGGAAGTCATAAAGACCGTCACGCAAAGATCGGCGAAGGAGAAATCGGTCTGGATGCGCTTGTAGAGGTGGTGTGTCATCCGGCACTTAAGGGAGTTCCTTTTATACTGGAGACGCCAAATGATGATGAGGGATGGAAAAGAGAAATTACACTTTTGAGAGAACGATATGCCATGAAAGGAGATTGATTCATGAGAAAGTTTAAATTATTTCTTTTGGCACTGACTGGTGCTGCGATTCTGATGCTGGGTGGCTGTAAGGAGAAGCAGACGTATGATGAAGCTGCTTTTGAGAATGATATGGAGCCGTTGACAGACGATGAATTAAAAGCCATGGATGAGGACAGTGATGATGAAATGACTGCGATGGATGAAGAGGAGATGGAGCAGGCGCAGGATTCTTCAGAGAAAGACAGCACAGAAAGTACAGATCACGCTGCAGAAAACAAAATGGATGAAAAAGGAACGTATACGGACAAAAATGATGTTGCCCAGTATATTTATGAGTATGGCCATGCGCCGTCGAATTTAACTCCCGAGAATTATGAGAATGCAGATAGTATGCTTCCGGTAGAAGAAGGTGTTACTTACCAGCAGTGCAGTCTGGATCCTGAGGGAAAACAGAAATTAATCTATACACAGGATGGAAAGCGTGTATATTATACAGAAGATGATGGAAAATCTTTTGAGGAAATTTATTAGGAAATACAGGTGTACATTTAAGAGTTGACAAAAATGTCCCGGATCATCGTTAAGTGCAATGGTCCGGGACATTTTTTCTATAAAGGTTCTGGAAATCAGTGAACCAGATTTTTCATTTCATCCCCATCCATAAACGCTTTTGCATTTTCCAGGGTTGTTTCAGCAATATTTGTCAGTGCTTCTACTGTGAAAAATCCCTGATGGGAAGTCATTGTAACATTCGGGAAGGACAGAAGACGCTGGATCGTGGAAGTAGGAAGAATGCTGCTTGACATATCTTCATATACATAGGCGGATTCTTCTTCATAAACATCCAGACCAACGGCAAAGAATTTATGATCACGGATACCTGCGATCAGGTCGTCCGTTTTGATCAGTCCACCTCTGGAAGTATTTACAAGGATCACGCCATCTTTCATTTTGGCGATGGTTTCGGAGTTGATCAGATGCTCTGTTTCCGAAGTCATCGGGCAGTGCAGACTGATCAGATCGCTGGTGGCAAGAAGTTCGTCCAGTGAAACATATTCCAGAAAGTCAAGATTTTTATTTGGGAAAAGATCATAAGCGATTACTTTCATACCGAAGCCACGGCAGATTTTTGCCATTGCCTGGCCGATTTTTCCGGTACCGATGATGCCGGCAGTTTTCTGATAAAAGTTTACGCCCATGAGACCGTTCAGGGCGAAGTTGTTTTCACGGCATTTGATATATGCTTTATGGGTGTGGCGGTTGGCGGTAAGGGCAAGTGCCATGGCGTGTTCGGCAACTGCTTCCGGAGAATAACCTGGAACACGTGCCACCTGGATTTCGCATCTGGCAGCAGTTTCCAGATCAACGTTGTTGTATCCTGCACAGCGCATTAGGATCAGTTTTACACCTTGTCGGTGAAGTTCTTCGATGACCGGTGCGCCAAGATCTGCATTTACAAATGCACAGATAGCGTCGTAGCCGTGGGCAAGAGCTGCAGTTTCCTCATGGATATTTGCTTCAATGAATTTAATCTCAATACCTGGATAGGACGGAAGCAGCTTCTCAAAAAATTCTCTATCGTAGCTCTTAGTGTCATAAAACAAAATTTTCATAATCGTTGCTCCTCTCTGGAAATATTTTATTTTCCGGACAAATAATACCATAACTGTAGAAATTTGAAAAGTGGGGAAATAGATAAAGTTTATCAAAAAAATGATTTTATTTTGGAATTATAATATCCATAACAGATAAAAAATATACGAAATATAAAAAAATACAAAAAACAGAGAGCATTTTCAGGTACTTCCATCTGATAGAACAGATGCAATAGTACACAAAAATGCTCTCTGTCTGTATATCTGATAATTATTCTGCCAGACTGTAAAGATCGGAATAGAATTCCGGATAGGAGATGTTGACACATTCACCATTTTTGATGGAAAGTGTTCCTTCTGAGAGAAGGCCTGCTACTGCGAAGGACATGGCTACACGGTGATCCAGATGAGAATCGATCTCTGCACCGTGGAGAGGTTTTCCGCCATGGATGATCATGCCGTCTTCCGTTGCCTGGATATCTGCGCCCATTTTCCGGAGATTTTCGGTCATAACCTGAATACGGTCGGATTCTTTGACACGGAGTTCCTGTGCATCCCGGATAACAGTGGTTCCTTCTGCAAAAGCTGCCATAACAGCGATCATCGGAAGTTCATCGATCAGAGTAGGAATGATGGCACCTTCTACTGTGGTTCCGTGAAGAGCGGAGGAGCGGATCAGAAGATCAGCAGTAGGCTCACCTTCTGTGGTTTCGTTGAGAAGGGTGATATCTGCGCCCATAGCTTTGCATACACGGAGGATACCGTCACGGGTCGGGTTGATCCCCACATTTTTCAGAAGGATCTCGCTGTTGGGAACAAGAAGGCCGGCTGCGATAAAATAAGCAGCGGAAGAGATATCGCCCGGAACCAGGATCTCACGTCCGTAAAGAGAAGGATCTGGCTTGATGAATGCAGTTGTTCCTTCTGATGTTACATCAGCGCCAAAGTAATTCAGCATGATCTCCGTGTGATTTCTGGAGAGAACCGGCTCTGTTACACAGGTAATGCCGTCCGAATACATTCCGGCAAGGAGTACACAGGATTTTACCTGGGCAGACGCTACCGGAGAATTGTAGTGGATGGCATGGAGTTTTTTTCCGGAGATCTTAAGCGGTGCACATCCGTTTCCGCCAAGGCTGATGATATCTGCCCCCATCTGGGAAAGCGGAGTCATGATCCGTTTCATAGGGCGTTTCTGGATGGAAGCATCGCCGGTAAGCTCTGATACAAAGTCCTGTCCTGCAAGGATCCCGGAGATGAGGCGGGTGGTAGTACCGCTGTTGCCTACATCAAGAGTCTCTGCTGGAGCGCTGAGACCGTGGAGGCCTTTTCCGTGAACCAGGATCTCGCCTTTGGTATTTTCTATGTTAATGCCCATTTTCCGGAAACAGGAAATGGTGGAGAGGCAGTCGGCACCTTCCAGAAAGTTTGAGATCCTGGTAGTGCCTTCTGCGAGAGAGCCGAACATAACAGCTCTGTGAGAAATGGATTTATCTCCGGGAATAGAAAGAGAACCGGATAATTTTTTTGCTTTTTTGATTTCCATAATAAATACCTCATTTATATATATCAGCGTTCACAGATTTTGTAATTACGTTTGGTAAGAAGCACTTTGGCCTGCTCCAGGGCTGCATCTGTATAAAATTCGATCTTCAGAACGCCATCTTCAAATTCACGGTTGTGGATGATGCCGATATTTTTGATGCTGACCTTTTCTGTTGCAAGAATGGTTGCGATAGTTGCAATGGCACCGGCCTCATCTGCCACATCAATGTAAAGAACATAGGAGCGGGGGATCAGGCTGTTATCTACAATGTCAATGGAATCACGGTAATCCTTGGAACTTGCGAACATGTCAAAAATATTGTCGGCTTCTCTGTTATCAATGGAACAGCGGATCTGGATCAGCATACGGATAAATTCGTCCAGAACTGTGGAAATGTTTTTCTGGTTTTCCAGGCAGATCTGCTCCCACATAACTGGTGAAGAAGAAGCGATACGTGTGATATCACGGAAACCACCGGCTGCGATCATTTTCATATACTGGGCATCGTTGTCCAGAAGGTTTACAAGATTGACAAGAGCGGAAGCTACGATATGAGGGAGGTGGCTGACTCCTGCCGTGATGAAATCATGTTCTTCCGCAGTGAGAACAAGAGGGATCGCACCAAGAGAGGAAACCAGTTCCGTAAAATCGGAAATCCGATCCAGAGCAACTTCTCCTCCGGGAGTAATGATATAGTAAGCATTTTCCAGGAGATGATCACTGGAATTGGAAAAACCGCTGCGCTCGGAGCCTGCCATTGGATGGCCGCCGATAAATTTTCCCTCGAGTCCAAGTTCGGTTACCTTTTCGTGGATGATACTTTTTACACTTCCCACATCGGTGAGAATGCAGTTTTCTCCAAGAGAATCCTTGATCTTTTCCATGTACTCCACATTGAATTCTACAGGGGCACAGAGAAAAAGATAATCGCAGTTGTATAATCGCTCATCTTCAATATCGCAGATCCCGTCGATCACATTTAAACTGACTGCCTCTGCCAGAGCGTCTCTGTCTTTGTCAAAGGCAAGCAGGCGATAATCCGGGTGAAATTTTCGTATGGTTCTGGCAATGGAGCCGCCGATCAGCCCAAGGCCGATAAAACCTATGGTTTTCATAGTACTTCAGAGTCCTTTCCGGTTACATTTTACTTTTATTCTTTAATAGTGTAAATCACGACTATATTGTAAAAGAAAGTACGAAAAATGTCAACAAATGTTAGAACATGTTTGAAAAAGCATTCCCACAATCTGCACGTTCCATTTTGCGGTATATTTTGCCCGAATTCGGTTGTCGTAGCCCGAAACGGGAATATTACCAATGAACAGTAAAAATAATTGGACAGTAATATAAAAAGACTTGAGAAATCAGGGATTTCGGACGTATAATAAGAAAAAATAATGTAGGGTACAGAGGAGAATTTATTATGAAATATCAGTCAGTAATGGATCTGCACACACATACTGTAGCCAGCGGACATGCATACTGTACGCTTCGCGAGATGGCGAAAGCAGCTTCCGATAAGGGGCTTGAGCTTCTGGGAATCACAGAACATGCACCGAAGATGCCCGGAACCTGCCACAAGTTCTATTTTCAGAATATAAAAGACGAGGTGAAGGCATACAAATTCTTAGCACGTTATGTTGAAACTGCTGATGACCCTATGTTTGCGAAGTTTGACAAGTCACAGGATCAGAATTTGAACGAGATTGCATATTTTGCGTCTTACTATGCATACAAAAACAAGGATTATGCTAA
>OGRY01001406.1_pt1 | contig 17394 bp, 17 predicted proteins | sample 1553551 | NCBI WGS metagenome assembly OGRY01 (sample SAMEA2580101, study PRJEB22360) | human gut metagenome | biome: human gut; feature: human-associated habitat; material: faeces | place: Denmark | collected 2008/2010
GATTGCAATCCGGCTGGCACATTACCTGAAAGTGCCTGTAGAAGATATTTTTCAAATTGAAGACTGAAGCACAACAGCCAGAAAACCGAGGAGTATAATCCCCGGTTTTCCTTTTGCTCAAAAATCAGTGTATTCCTTTTACGAAGTCCGCTACGTTTATCATATCTTCTTCATTCGGATGGCCTTTAGCAATACCTCCAACCAGTTTAAATGGTCCGAATGTGTCATACCCTTTACAGCCAAATTTTCCAACCACACTGGCATGTTTTTTATCCAAAATCTGCTCTATGGATTTATAATTCGCACTCCCACCATAAGTACAGATCAGAAATATCTTTTTGTCGTCCGGTAGATTCTTCTCTGCAAATTCCAATATCGACTGATGAAACTTTGAAAAATAGATTCCTGATGCAAACCCAATCATATCATAACTGCTCAAGTCTGCATCTGGCTGTTTCACAGCATCAATCAAATCCACCTGACATTCTTCTGCGATCCTCTTTACTAATTTTTCTGTATTTCCATGATGCACAGATGCGTATACTATCGCTGTTCTCATTTTTCTTCCTTTCTGTTTGCTCCGTCAATCAGGTCATAGCTCATATCCAAAAAGTCCAATGTCTTCGCTTCACTGACTGAACCATCCAGTAAAATCGTGATCCAGTGCTGTTTATTCATATGGTATCCTGGTAAAAATCCATAAGTCTGAATAATCATGCTGGTCATTTCTGGATCGCACTTTACATCCATGATGTCAACCAGATCATTTCCCTCTAATCCTAGTTTCGATTTTTCAACCGTCATAATCACTGCATACCATTTCCTATTTTTATGTCGAAGTACTGCACTGTCCGATAGTTTACTCCATAAATATTCCGGCATTGTGCCATACTGTTTCTGCACATATTCAAAAATTTCTTCTTTCTTCACAATCTATTCAACTCCTGATTCTTCTGATATCCTGCCCATAATCATACCACATTTTCGTATCCCGTACTACCTGCCAAATTCTTTTGCATTTTCCCGGTTCTCCTGACTTTAACTAATAGAGGGGTAAAACAGCAAGGACAGGAAGTGTATATACACTTCCGCAAAACCGGCAATTTAGGGAACCCTGCCCTAAATTGAAAAAGCAAAAATGCCCAAGCTACGAAGTACCAGAATAAGGAGAAATCGCCTATGTCAAAGAGAAAAAGAAATATACAGATTTTATTTTGTGTCACACCAGAAGAAAAGAAATTGATCCGCAGAAAGATGATCGAATCCAAAACCAAGAACATGGGAGCTTATCTGCGTAAAATGGCAATCGACGGTTACATCGTCAACACAGACACTACTCCCCTAAAGAAGCAATATGAGGAAATGCACAAGATTGGTGTAAATATCAACCAAATTGCAAAGAAAGTGAATACCACCGGAGATCTGTATCCGGAAGAAATGAATGAACTGAAAGAGATGGTGAAAGAGTTATGGCGTATATTAAGATCTTCCCCATTAAAGTAACAGACAAGAAAGCTCTGGACTATATTACCAATCCAGATAAGACTGATGAAAAACTGCTGGTTTCCAGTTTTGGCTGTTCCCCGGAAACAGCTGATCTGGAATTTTCCATGACACGAGAAATGGTGAAAAAGAACGGGATGGATAAAGGCAATAACCTGGCATTTCATCTGATCCAGTCGTTCAAACCTGGCGAAGTAGATGCAGAAACCGCTCATCGGCTGGGACAGCAATTTGCAGATGAAGTGCTAAAGGGAAAATATGAATATGTGATCAGCACCCATGTTGACAAAAATCATATTCACAACCATATCATCTTCAATGCTGCCAGCTTCGTTGATCATCACAAGTACATTTCCAATAAACGCAGCTATCATAAAATCTGCCGCATTAGCAATCGCATCTGCCAGGAAAATGGCCTTGCCACCAGTATGCCGACAGAAGAAAAAGGAAAAAACTATAAAGAAAACATGGAATATCATCGTGGAACTAGCTGGAAAGCCAAACTGCGTGTAACTGTAGATAAAGCTATCTGGTCTTCTGTCAATTATGATGAATTTTTACAAAAAATGCAGCTGGCTGGATATGAAGTTCGGCAGGGAAAGCATCTTTCCTTCCGTGCACCGGAACAGAAAAATTTCACTTATATGAAATCACTTGGAAGTTATTATACGGAAGAAAATGTCCGTGCCCGTCTGGAGAAAAATCGCTATAAGACCAAAGCACTCAAACATCTGTCTAGAGAAGCACGCCTCTATATCAATATCTCCACGTATGTCACTACCGGCAACCGGGAAGGATTTGAGCGATGGGCAAAACTCAACAATCTGAAAGAAGCCGCCCGCACCTTCAATTATCTTTCCGAAAATAATTTGCTGAACTATGAAGACTTCCAGCAGCATATTTCCGATATAGAAAATTCTATTAAAGCAGTAGATCAGCGATTTGAAGAAATCAGCGCAGAACTGGGTACGCAAAAACTCATCCAAAAGCACTGCGATTCTTACCGGCTCTGTCGTAAAGTAATTGAAGATTGCAAATCTGCCAAAAATCCAAAAGCATACCGCACCAAGCATCAGGCAGAATACCAGCTCCATGATTCATTAAAAAAAGAGCTGCAGGATCTGGGCGTTACCAAAATCCCAAGCTCTGAAAAACTTCAGAAGAGGATTGAAAGCCTTGAGTCAGAACAGGCTGCTACTGTCCGTGAAAAGCAGGATTTACAGAATAAGATAAAAACATTAAACATTATCCAGCAAAATTTTTCATCACTTCTTGATACTCATGAAATAACTATTTATTCACCAGATCACGGTGAATGTTATTTATAAAAATATTTTTTATCTAAAGATAAAATTCATAACATTATACGTGCAACTACAAAATCAATACAATTTAACAATGAACACCCCGTTATCTAAAATGAACAGGGGCGTTCATTATTAAACATGTGATTATGATGTGAAACCCTGTAGTTTAATAAACTCCTTCTTCACCATCATCAAATTCTACATTATTATTTACATTGCTTCTTCATATCAATATATATTACATAACAATCCCATTTTTTTTGAATCAATCGTGAATCCAACTATTTCTCCATCATTGCAATCCCCAGTACTGCATCATTATCTTAATCAATAATAATATTGCACTTACAAAAACATCCAATTTATCCGGTACATATATTTTTCCTGTTCTTCAATTATTGCAAATGCTACTTTTTTGGTATTATTTCAGTTTTATCTGACCAGTAACCTATCACGCCTAACTGCACATCCTATATTTTATCAGTATAGTCTTTCAATTTGTAGGACATTTCCTTGTATAACTGATACGCAGCCTCATCGTCGCCATTTTCGATATATCTTACACATTTTTGAATCATTTCCTTGTATATCCAAGCATAAATTTCTTTTGAATTTTCATGTTGTCTCAATTTATCCACAATTTTAGGAGCAATTTCATAATATATCCCAATTTCCTTCTCTCCATTATCATGATGAGAAACCCACTGATCACGAAATCTTCTTAAAACTTCCAGTTCATAGCATTTATCTGATAAACCCATGGATTCTATGCAGGCTGTTGTAACAAAGCATCCTGAAGAACTCGATTCTTCAGTGATATTAAAAATCACATCTCCACTAGAATAATAACCCGCACGAATATAATTACCATCAATATTATACTTAACATCACCATTTGAATAGTATCCTACCCGAATGTAATTATCATCAATATTATAAACTACATCTCCATTGTCGTAATATCCAGCACGGATATATTTACCGTCTATATTATAAATAACATCTCCATTATCATAATATCCTGCTCTTATATATTTCCCATCAAAATTATAGACAACATCCCCATTTGAATAATACCCAGATCGAATATATAATTTCATGTCGTAACTTATCTCCCTATAGCTCTACTTTAACATAGTCTTTTAGTTCTTCCCTATGTTCTGGTGGAAAAAATACTGATACTTCACCGGTATCTTTTGAAATAAATATCGGAGAAATTCGCAACTCTTTTCCATCTTCATTTTCAAATGAAATAACCCACCCTTTTTTTATTTTTCCTACAGAAGAAACGAACAATTCTGGATACTGTTCTCTTATAATCTCCATAGCTCTTGATAAATCAATCATGTCTTGTTCCCTCACAGCATTCTCTAACACGATTAGTAAAACTACAATTATCTACCCGCAAGATACTTGCAGTATTCGTATTAATATCATCAAAATAATCTTCGCAATCCAGTTGTCCATTCTGCGGATCCATATAATGTACTCTCCCATTTCGATATTCCGCAACAAATACATGACCTCCGCCGAGCAAAAAGTCCACAGCAACAATCGCTCTTGAGCCTTCTCCCCACGATACCATTTTGTTATGTATATTATATTTTACATCTGCAGAATCGTTGCTTCCACAACATTCCAATTTTGAATTTTCAAAAACCGATGGCCAGCCACTCTCTCCATCATCATAAGGAAGTGAATCCGCCAATTGAAATAGATAAGGTTTAGCATGCACATCATATCCCCTCCTGCGTGCCTCATATGCTACAACACAACGCTGACAGTTATTTCGATAACAAGCATCACCAGTGTTATATAATGGATTAGTCATTGCTAAATCTTGTTCTTGCGAATGAATATCGTCTATTTCAGGCCAGCCATATAAATTAGTAGCCAAAATCTGGTTCTGACGGAATACAGGCATACTTTCAGAACCAGTTAATATCTGGTTTCCGAAAGTAAACTCTGCTGAGTTCCCCAAACCTGGCATATTTAAGAATGCTGCTGAGGACGATTACGTAATATTTCTTCACATCTGGATGCCAATTTTTCCAATTTCTGTGGTATCTCATTAATGCTCTCCGATGACTGTTTCAATGCTCGATTCAAATTATGTACAATTGCTTCTATTTCCTGAGTATGCGGACCTACCGTTTCTCTTACGTCTTCATAGCAACTCAACACTTCTTGATTTGCTTGTAAAAGTCCTTCAACAGAATTGGGAATTTTTTTTGCAAGATCTCTCATAACAGAAACCGCTTCTTCATTTACCTGGAATGCCATAATACTCCTCCCTCTTTATTCATTCTCTTCTGCATCAAGCTGTCGTTCCATTTCAATCAGCTGTTCCATCTGTGCCTGAAGATTTTTTTTGAGTTTATCTATTTTTTCTATAGTTATTGGATCTATCTGACCGCATAATTTATCTATTTTCTTTTTATATACATTACTTGAACGATCATTAATACCTGAATTATAAGTTTCTGCTGCCTGTTTAAGTGCCTGACTGTGTTCCTGCAGACTCGACATATAAGTTTGCAACCCATTAATCATAGTCTGAAAATCTTGAATTTTTGAATTTGCTGCCATATTATTTCTCCTCTCTAGTGCTCATATTCCATTTCGTTACTTTTTTTCCTAATCCTCGCACCTATAGTTGGACTTCCTGATGAATTAGATTCGCCGTTGCTCGTTGACACTGTAGGCATAACATCTACTTTTAAATCATTTTTAAATTTATATTTCATGTCCAATATCCGTTGTGCCCTATCTGCCTGTTGATTCAATGCATTAGATGCTATTGCAAAATATTCTGCATTCTTCTTTAACAATTTTTCTATATCACAAACAATTGCTTCAATTTTTCTAGTATGTGGACCTAATGCATTGCGCACACTTTCATAACATTTTATTACCTCAACGTTAGATTGATGAATTGCATCTACTGAGTTGGATATCTTTTTAGCAAGATTTCTCATCATCTCAACTGCCTCATATGTGATTTCAAAAGCCACCTTACTCACCTCCATCATTCAGCATTCTTCTAGCATGTCCAAAATCATCTGTTTCCCAACCATCCCATTGTAATCCTTCATGAAGATATGGACGCATTGAAAAAATTGTTTTCATATCCGTGTAAAGGAATGCAATTTCTCCAAGATTAAAGGCCGTTGATTTAGACATAATATCTCTAGAATCATCCTGCGAACACTGGAAAGTAATCTTATGTTTAAATAATTCTAAATGATATTTAGTCTGCTTAAACTCATCATATGTTCTAAAATACGTAAATACATGATACCCAAAACGAGGGCCTTCTCTGAGGATTACTTCAAGATCATTCCATATATCATATATCCCCACCTTCTCAACTTCCACATCTTTTTGTATCTTTGGCGTATCAGAATAATCTGCTTGTAAGACGTTATTTGAATTTTTCTCGATTCCGTACATTGCTTCCTCTGCAAGTAACTTTTCTTCGAAAGATATATCCTCCTCATCATCGCCAAAAACAAGTGATTCGTCAAAGTCTAAACCAAAACTATTGTTCCTGGACTTTTGCTTTCTCTTTGATTTTGCCATAAATGAAATGTTTTTTAAAAGAACATCTAACCCCATAATGAATAAGAATATATTATCTGTCGTTCCATCATCAATTGCCGTTCTAAGATCATGAATCAACTTACAGATATCTTCTTCCGTATCGTAATTCTCGTCTATATATCTCTCTCCTGTTTCATTTATTCTTCTATATACTCTATTTTTCGAATAGCCAATTACAGAAACAGTTGCCCCTACATATCCAAGCGACGCCATAGCAGATAACAAAACGCTTGTACAAAGTTCCGTATTAGTACCAAACAAAATAAGATTTTCCTCAAACTCATTATCTACGACAATTTCTGAGACCTTTTGCATATTTCGAGGTCTTCCTACGAATAGTCTAATCGTTTCTGAAGCATAAGTATCATGCTGTTCAATATATTCCAGACGCTCTTCTATATCAGATTCTGCATCAGCAAAGGAATAATATACACTACCATCGACTGCCACTGATTTTTTATCTTTGTAGCAATACACCTCTGATGGCTGATATTTATCAACAGGTGAATAGATATCTAATATCATTTGAATATATTTGTTCTGATCTGTATATTCTTCATCAGGAAAATATAATCCTTTGGCTCTTGTTAATACAATTTCATCTTGAACCTTTCCACCTGTAACTGTACTTCCTTCACCAACCAATTTTTTCAAAAGAATATAATATCTAGGCAAAGTAAGTAACCATCGTTTTTGCTCGTCGGTCATTAATGACTTACTCATGTCAATAGTTTCCGTAATTTCTTCTTGAGGATTCTTCATCGCCAGTCTCATCTGAATCTGCTTTTTAGCTGTCTGCGACAACCCTGTTACACCAGTAGTAAATGTCTGACTTGAGAATAAAAATCTAAAACCAAGTGCTCTTCCTTTTGCTAGCAAATTTTGTAAAATAAGCTTATACTTTTCATTCTGATCAATAATCTGTGACATGATAGAGAACTCATCAATAATTACAAAAATCAGTGGCATATACTGAGATATCGGAGTCTTTGCCATATCATTATATGCATTGCTTAATCTCTCACGTTCACTCAGTTTTTCCTGCATCCGATCTAGAAAATCATACACCGCATCCTGCGATTCTTCCAAAAGGATATATTTAATATGAGGTGGTCTATTCTTTACATATCTTCTAAATTCTTTCATTTTAAAATCTGCAAGCCATAATTCCACATCATCAGGATGATTATTCATTAGAATGCCGGTAATCAAAGCATGAATCAATGTCGATTTTCCAGATCCAGAACTTCCGCATAAATAAGCAGCAAAATTGTCCTTCTCGAAATCACAATAATAGATTTCTCCCTCCGCATTAATTCCGTATGGCAAGTGCAATAATTTGTTACCTCTCTTATATACTGGTGGCTTAGACAAATCAAACAAAACAGTATAATCATTTTCCGGTGCTTTATTCTTTTTTCTCTCATCAACAACTTCCAAAGCCTGAATATATCTTTCAACAAAATCGCTTGTTTGAAAGTATCTCAATTGCTTTCGTGGCTGAAGCATTACATTAAACGGTGTTAGTTTAAAGAAATCTTCTACTGGTTCAAGGATTGTACAAGATTTTTTCAATGATTCAATCATGGACACTTTTGTAGTATCACGTTTTTCGCTTTCCTGAATCTCTGCCCCACATAGCACAGTGTATATACCACACCTATTTCCATTTTGAAGAATCTTTTGCAATTCTGCCAACTCTGTCATATCCAAAGCTGTCGAAAAATCATATATAACAAGAAGTGTTAATGGTTCTAACCCAAAATGCGCGTTATTATTATATTCATGTATATTTTGATACTTACTTCCCAAACGCTTAAATGAAATATCATCAATATGTTTTACAAGTGATTTTAACTGCTCTCGTGATTTTTCATGTGTAGAAATAACACCATCATAAAAAATATCTGGACGTTTGCCGCAAAAGTCAATGAATGGTATCGTATTTTTCCCATGGCCTTCAATATCTATAATGCATGTTCTGAAAAGGCTCGCTGGAATTGCTGAAAAAAAGCTCCATAATATGTTATGGGAAAAATCAACACACTTTGTATACATACCATCCTTCGAAAGAAGCAGTATATTTAAATCATCATCCAAATCAATAGAAAATGGCATCGTGGCAAAATTTGAATATTTTGCAAACCTTTGAGAAATCAGTCGATATCCACAGCTATCCTCAAACAAATTCAACGGATACTGAACTGTTCCGAGTCCTATCATTGTTGGAATCGTAAGATCATCATCCACATTAAAACAATTATGTTCATCCATTGTATTGTCAAATGCAGTAATTGTTTCAATCTGATTCGCTACTTCTTCTAACTTATCAGAAAGTAGCAATGGTTTAATCATATTCGGGAATACTAAGCCTCTATTTTTTATACTTTCTCTAATAAGAAGATATCTATCAATATAATTGCTGAAACTGACTCTGTCTGGCATCTGAGCAAGTATTGCAACTGTATGTCCTTGCACACTTGTTCTCTGACCTATAATTTTTACATATTGACATTTACTTTTTATTAAATTCGAATTTTTTATAAACAATGATGATCTTCTCACATCCATCTCATCATATGTTTCTGAAATAATTGTAAATACTCCGCATTTTGGTCCCTGATCAACAATATTGCTAATCATCTCTAATGATCCTTCTGACATTCCTTTTGGAAAATCAAAAATAATCAGATATTTAACATCAACAATGTAATCTTTATTCTCGTCTGCGTATTCAAAAACCGAGTTATACCTTGTTCCAAGAGTTCTCTGCATCACATAATCAATATAGTTATTGATACTATTCAAATGATTATCGATATCTGAAGCGTTAATAAAAATTCTTTCGCTAAATAGCTCCGGTATTTTGGTCCTTGCATCATAATATGATCTAATACTGGTTCCTCTGCTTATAGGATCAACAATATCGAAGCAAAGATGTCCGACCGGAACTCTTGCTATTGTTGAATACATCAAGTCACACACAACCTGCTGAACGAAATCTCTGTTATTGTTATCCCATTCAAGATACCAGTTAGAATTTTCATCTGTATATCCTAACGCAGGCATAAGCAAGTAATCACCTGCCTCTGTATTCAAGATCAGCTTTTTTAACTTTTCCACAATGAATTCATAGACAGGACCAGAAGCATTAATTTCTTCCATAGTCAAGTAAATACACATAAGAGTTAGAAAGCTAGAGCTTCCCATCTTTTTATCGAATACTCTATTGAGAGAATCCTGATACTCTGCAATTAACGTATCCATCTCGTTAACCAGCTCATCAGGAAAAACCACATCCAATGTACTTCCGATTACTTCTGTTAATTCTGTAATATTATTAACATATTCAGACTGTAACACCTCAAGTTTGTTTTGGGATCTTATCTGAGCATTTTTATAATTTTTTTTATACTCACTTTCAATCTGCTTGATAGCCTCATCCCTTATATTATTAATATTATCTCTTATGATTGAAATAAAGTCTTTTACTGTATTTTGTAACACTATCAGTTCTTCATAATCGGCTTTTCTTTTAGATGAAAAGAAATAATGAATACCGTTAATTATTCCCGGTAAAATATGTTCCCTATATTTTCTTGATATTCTTTCAAAATCACTTCTAATGTCATCAAGGATTTTGAAATAATCATTTTCTGAGTCATACCCATCATTACGTCTTGAACTAAGTTCACTTTCTTTCTTAATCTTGGTTTTTTTATAATACTTATCTTTAATTAACAGAGTTTGCTCTATCTGAGCTATTTCACCTGAAATTTGAAGTGCATCTTCAAGCATATTTTCAGCTTTTCTAACCATTGCTTTTTTGTCAGCTTCAAATTGGATCTTCATTCTGCTTGCTTCAGAGTTCCAACGATTCTCAGCCTCTTTTTTCTTATTGAAATAATCATTCTGCGTGCTATCAATTGCATTTTCACAATTCTGAACAAACCCTTTTAACTCTTCAAATTTTTTCACCACGAAATTGTATGTTAATTGCATTTTTTTCCTTCTTTCATTTGTGACTTTTCATAACGACACATTCCTTTGCAACAAGAATTGAACTCTACTACAAGCGATGTTGTCACCTGCAATGGATAGCTAAAGATTTCAACCATTTCCCCACCTATCTGTGGATTGCTCGTATTACAAATGAGTGTATATTGTTCCAAGTTGTTTAAAAGTCGTGGGATATAGCCTTCATCATTCTTATTAAGAAGATCTAACGCAATCTTTATTCCTATAGTGGTTATAAAATTAATATCAACAGATATTCCCGGCTCAAATTTTACCAATTCCAGGTCTTCTTCCATAGAATATACATGATGATTGGCAATTGCACGCTCAGAAAGTCCTCCTCCATCTCCTAATGCACAATAATAACAAGGCATATTTTCACCTGGAATGTGATAAAAGATTTCTCCCGCATAAGCACGTTCCCAAAATCCAATCGAAATGAAAGAAGCTTTAAAATAGATTGCAATTTGATTTCCATACACATCTGCGATTCGGTTATCTGCACATCCAATAAAAATATTATCAGTATTTATAGAACAAAATTTTTCTAATTCCTTTTGTGGTGCATTTTCAACCACAGTAGCACTTGTTTTAATATTTAATTGAGGATTAATTCTTAAAAGCTTTCTCTTTAATGCATTAACTTTTAAATCGCCCACGTCATCCAATCCACATTGATGTCTACAAAGATTATGATATTCCAGCATATCTGGATCAATTAAAAACAAATTTCCAATTCCACTTTTCGCCAATTCAATAGCAACTAAGCTTCCCACAGAGCCACAGCCTAATATAACAGCACCTTTCTTTTCCATCATTTTCGTTTCCAAAATGCCACTATTTCGTGAAAAAATATCCATGTAAAGTGAATGTTGCTCAATCTTTATTTTTTCACCATCAGAATAAAACTCTACTCCCATATCAGTTATTTTTCCGCAAAATCCCTTATTAGGAATCTGAGCATCTCGACAAAGAATTTCTCCAAGATAAAATTCTGTTCCAAATAAAGCACCCGGAAAAATATTGTAGACACCAGTTTCTTCAAAATATTTACCGTAAACAGGTCCTTCCTTCATATCACGATACTGTTTGCTTTCAATAAAAACGAGTTTTTCAATTTTTGATTCTAAAAATTCATCATCTCTATGTTTAAATTTCATTTTGCAAAACCTTTCTTATTAGTTTTTCAAACAAGCCTTCTTTGTAATAGTATGTATTGTCCCTATACGAAACCAAAACTGTTTCTTCCTTCTTATTGTACGTAAAAAAAAGTTCAATCTTCTCCTGACCACTGCCTTGCGCAACAATTATTCTATTAGGTAGCTTGGTTGAATAAAATTTAATGCCATAACGATCTGAAAGAAATAGAATATCTGATGCCACAATTTCTGCAATCATTTTTGAATAATCCTCTTTGCGTGCCATATTAAAAAAATCCATCTTAGGATAATACACATATTTTTCCATTAGTTCAGGCAAGATAATGTTTATAACTTCATCCAAACTTTTATTACCTTCTGGCTCACTTTTCCTGTCACAGTTTGCGTCTATTGATTTTCCATTTAATCTGTTTAGTAACGTAGTAATATTTTTATACTCCAACAATTTACGTGGAAATAGATTATCGCCTACTTCATAGCTTTCTATTTTTGTATACCTACACGGTTGTGCAACATGGTATATAGTAAAACGAAACTCTGGTTCTAAATTAACAAGCATTGATACAGCCCCTTCTGCTCTCATTGCAGCATACTGAGAATTTGTACCATCATCAGTCCTCGAAAAAATATCAAATGTCCCTGGATGTCTATGCCACAACCCAATTAGCTCTAATTTTGCCCCGTACAGTAATGCTTTCTTATTGATCAAGTGTTGGATATATTTTTGATCATATTCAAAATAATCAACTTGAAAAATTGAATTAGGTCCTGGATCAACACTTTCAACAATATACCAAATGCCATCCATATATTTCCCTAGGAACACACCTCCCGTCTCAGTTTCTACCTTACTCAAAGTCTCAGCTAATACTGCTGTATATGCTCGATCAGAAAACACCACCTTCATATCATCACTCCTATCAAAAAACAGCCAGAATTCACTCGGATATTATTCCAAGTGAAAAACTGACTGTTTCTTCAGTCTTTAATATATTCCCTCTATCGCCAGTTCGTCACCAATATCTCCATTGAGCCACATTTCAACTAGCATAATCCACTTACAAGCCCAAGCACATGCTGAAGCCGCAGTTGTGACTGAACCTGCAACTTCATTAACACCATTAGCTTTAAAATATTTTGGATCTGCAGTACAAATAAAATATTCTTCACGACGTCCAAAGTTCTGTCGATAAATATGAGGTAATCCTAATCCTAATCCTCTAGAAGAATCCTTTGGTAAATCGAACTGTTCAACAAGATCTCTTAAATTGGGGTTGACAGGCAAAATTTGTACTGACCCCCCGTATCCTTCTGCTTGCGGATGAGTATTTTTATATATCAATTTCAATTCCCATACCGCACTATTTGGACCACCTGGTTGAACTTTTCCTTGCCAATATAATCTTCCACTTCCATCCTGCATTTGATAAATATCAAATTGTGGAAATTGTTTCTTCATTGCATCATATTCTATCTGATATAATTCCGGTTCGCGCTCATACCAATAATACCCCATCTCGATTCTCCTTATGCCATTTTACCCTGTGGTACAGTAATTGTTTGATCCAAGTTGCGACTTGCCTCTTCCGTTGTTTCAACATGACCACTAGAATTTACCACTGTTCTTTCTCCTCTAAGTAAACTCTCTGCAAGTCTTTTCTTTCTTTCCTGTTCTGTCATTTCATTCATCAGACTTTCCTCCCATTCTAATCAATTTATGCAGCTCTTACTGCTTCACCATATTCGTTGATTACAAATTTCTTGATTTTTTTATCATTTTCAGCCATTTCTTTTGCCTCATCTGCAAATACTTTACTAGCACCGGCATAGCCTTCTCTTCGTACTCTTTGAGCAAATTGATTATTTTGCATTCGAACATCATTAGCAAACGATTCAATGTCGGCATTCTCTTCAGACTGAATTCTAATATATTCCATCCGATCTGATAAATGCTGCAAAATTTCTTGATTTCGCTTCACTAAATTATCTGCTTTTTTATAACGGACAAAATCCATTATTGCAATAACTATTGCAACCAAAGGGCTAAATGTAAGAAAAACTGAAAATACTAAAAAGAATCCACAAATAGCGAAAATTACTAACATAATTTTTATTCCTGAAAATATATTTTCGATAATAGCATTTGCCCTCATTATATCTGGTTTCCACCTAATAAACCGCCAGATCCAAGCTAATATGGCTTTTAAAGCCGGAAAATAAATTGAAAGCGATGCACCAAATAAAGTGAATAATATTTGCCATATTTCAATTGGTGTACTACCACTATCTTGAAAAAATAGTCTAAACCCTGATGTTGCTGAAATCATTCCAAAAGCAATTGCTCCCAACACTCCAAGAACAATTTTTATTACAATTTTTTTTCTTTTTTCCTTTGCGATATCCACATCATTTTGTACAATTGCACTAGCACAATCAAAACAAACATGACTTCCATCCGTTAATTCACCCGCATCTCTACATTCACTACAAATCGGTCTTCCGCAGCTGTCACATTTCATGATGGCCCTATTATTAGGATGATATGAGCAACAATTTTCATGTGAGCTAAAATGATTTGATATAGAATCCTGTTCATTTGGTGCCGTAAATCTTGGTATGTTCTCCGGCTGATTTGGTGCTGTGAATTTTGGTGCTGTATCTGAGTGATTCGGTGCTGTAAATTTTGGTGCTGTTTCTCGCTGATTCGGTGCTGTGAATTTTGGTACATCTTTTTTACAATCTGTTCCCTCAGATTTGGATACGCTATCCTCATGCCCTGGTGCTGTAAATCTGGGCATACGTTCTGATTGATCCAGTGTTTTTAAATTCTGGTCTCTCTTTTTCTCTACTTCTTTAGTCTCTTTTGAACTTGTATACTCCTGATTCGTATTAATATCATTAAAGTTAGAAATTACTGTCTCTCTTACTTTTCTTTTCTCATTAGCTTCTTGTGTACTACTTATAATTCTGACCTTTCCACCTGCCGCTTCAATTCCTTGTTTTAATGCATAGGCTATTTCAGCAGAAACATTTTCCGCTAATACGCAATCTTTTCCCCCAACTAAGTCGTTTGAATTTTTCGGTGATTGATTAAGCGAACGCATAACAATATTAATAATATTTAGCATTCCAAGCATTTTATCGTCATTGTTTAGTAAAATAACATTATATGTTTCTTCTGCCATACCAATCTCCTCTCCACTAAAACTCTAATTATCATATTTAATAAAAATTTTATAACTTTAGATTCTATTTGTCAATGTAAACCGCTGAAGTATGTTTCAATGTTTCAATTTAAAATTTTTTTATAAGTATGCAAACATATTATCGCTAATCCGTTATATGAATATCTTAATTTCCATGCATCGTTCTTATTCCGTAATTATATATCAATTAACGGATTCATTCAATCATTATTTTCATCTCTGTTATGTACAATATGACAAAGGGTGGTGATTATTGTGTATGATGAAATGTTTGCAACTCGCTTAATACAATTAAGAACACAAAAAGGTGTTTCTGCCAGGGATATGAGTTTATCTATAGGTCAAAATCCTGGATATATAAATAACATTGAATCTGGAAAAGCATTACCCTCAATGTCAGCATTTTTCTTTATATGCGACTATTTAAACATTACTCCCCAAGAATTTTTCGACACTACATTAAAACAACCTGAAGAATATCGTTTAATTATTGAAAATTTAAAAAAGCTCTCTCCAAATCAAATAAAAAATATTGCTTCAATCATTGAAGATCTTGCAAAATAATTTTAATAAAGAGATTATTATCATAGCTTTCGATAATAATCTCTTTATATCGTACATACATACATTTTCACAATCTAAAAATCTGCATTTAGATTGCCACTATATATTTAAATTGCAAGCACTGTTACACCATTCTTACACCCAAATCAGCTCCTCTCTCCGGCTTATCTTTTCCCTGCTTTTCTTGAATAATCTTCTTATTGATTTCCAACCGTTCATGGATAGATGGCTTCTTCTCTTTTCCTATCGTTACCTTCTTCTGTGGTACAGATTTTCTTTCCGCTTTCCCTTTTTCTTTCACATTTGCTTGCTTCTCTACACCATTCACAGCAGCTACTCTACTCTCTTTCTTATCCGTTACCTGCTGTTCCCGGCGTTCCTGCACTCCTTTCTCTTCCAGACTACAAAAGCTCTGCAGATAAGGCAATACATGATTCTGCATATCTGTCAGATCTTCCATATACTTCTGAAACTCTTCATTCCCTTTGCCTTTCTGATAGTTGATCCAGCTTTCGTCCGTCAGTCTCATTTCATTCTGCAACTTTAACTGACTGAGAAGACCTCCGTTGCCAGTGCCAATATCTATTTTTCCTTTGAAATGCTGCTGCATCTGGTCGCCTTTTTCTGCATAATATACAGTAAAAAACATCTGAGCCGTTGTCGTTGGTTCATTGGTTTTGGAATTTCTGTCAGCATACCATGCTTTGTCCTGTTCTGCGGTCCTTGAATCCAGATCAGATAACTTTTGACATCTTGGATTCCCCAGCTCACTTTTCTCACAATAATTCACATACACCATCGGTTCCATATCTTTTGGAAGCTCCGGTTCATAGGCTTTCAGTCTTTCCATCAATACGCCTGCACGAACAGACAGGTCGCATTCTTCGTCTACCATATTCTTCAGATAAGAAATATAAGAATGTGTATTGCCACTCTGCAAATCCAACATCACCTCTTGTACCGTATTTTCTCCCGGCTCCACATTATCTCGATACTCATACGGATCAAAAGCTTCTGCAATCTCATCCAGTGCCTCTGCCAGCTGTTCTGTGGTCATCTTCTCTGGATACATTGCTTCTCGAACATCCCTCATCGGTACATACTTGTAGTCCGGCAATGCTTCATGAATTTTCTCAATCCCTTCCCGTACCAGTGCAAGCTCTCCATAAAACCGAACATCATCCATCAGATTTCCAAGTACTGTATTTCCTTTTACGATTGCAAATTCAGCATCATCGTAGTAACTGTCTTCCGGATCACGATAGATAATTCCCATCGAGCATCCCAGATACGCAGTTTCTGGATTCTCCTTATATTTTTCATAGACTGCAGCTATCTGATTAACATCGGTACTTTTTTCATAAGCTCCCATATCATGGAACTCATCACATTCTGTGGCAAAGTATTCCAGATAAGGTTCTTTCTTCAGTGGCATATTGTTAAGTACATTGTCAATCATGTTATAATTCGCCTCTTCCAGTTCTTCTACCTTAGCCAGTGGCTTATATTCGCCCTGTCTTTTCTGAATCTCTGCCATTACAACCTCATCCATTTCTTTCACTTTTTCCATCAACTGATCATAATCTCCACGGATGCGTTCTCTAGTCCAGCCTTCGTCTTCCAAAAGTTCCTCTGCCGCTTCTTCAATAGAAATTTCATCATTTTCATAGACGCCACCATCCATCAGACGGAAATCTTCATCGTAAAAGGAATAATCGTATCCTTCTTCTGTCCTCTGAATAGCAAAATACCGTTCTCCTACCTCATATGCCAGTTCACTAAGAACCTGTTCTTCCAGATTCAAGAAAGAATCCAGCTGTTCAAAACTGATACTGTCTACAAAATGAGCTGTTACTTTTTCCCCATCATTCAGAACTACGATATCACTGACAGACAGGGAATGCCCACGGAAGTCTTTCGGTCTATCAATGTTGAACCTTTCAAAAATATCATCCAGTGACGTATTTCCCAGTAATTCTCCAACATAGACCAGCTTATAATCTTCTTTTTTTATCTGCATACCATGACTTTCAA
>OGRY01001411.1_pt1 | contig 17342 bp, 8 predicted proteins | sample 1553551 | NCBI WGS metagenome assembly OGRY01 (sample SAMEA2580101, study PRJEB22360) | human gut metagenome | biome: human gut; feature: human-associated habitat; material: faeces | place: Denmark | collected 2008/2010
CCTATATCGTGCAGGTAGCAGCCGTTTACAGAGCATTTTTCGGCATTTTCAATTATCAGGGCTCCTCCCCGATAGATTTTCCAGTCACTGCGCAATAGGGGTTCATTGGTTTTCATAAAGGTGCGCAGGGTTTGTGTCAGTTCCAAATGGTCTACGGATACGTGACGGACCGGACTTCCGGGTTTTCCTTTCAGGATAAAGAGGTTTTCTGCCTGCGGCACTTCGAATAAGGCGGTTTGCAGGTCGAGTTCTCGCGGCGGATAGAAATAGAGTGTATGGGTTTCTTTATCAAAATACCATTCCCCTTCGGCATCCAACTCTTCAAAGATGTTTTCTACCATGCGGTAGGTGCGGTGCATACCCATCTGGCGGTTGTTCTGAAATCCGCCTTCCAGTATCAGTTCGCCCTTGGCGTCTTTGCCTTCGATGCTGTATTGGTAGCCTCCCCATTCTCTGCTGTGCATGGCGTGCAGATAACCTCCCGCGGGGTTGCTCCAGTTTTTCACACGTTCGGGTGAGCAGGCGTCAGCTGCATATCCGTTGAAGATGCGTATATTCGGATCAAAATTCGGATACCGTGCCGATATCTGTTTTTTCCCGTTCACAAAGAGCTGGTCGGGGATCAGTTCTTCTTCCACTTTGGCTTGCATGATACCGTTTTTATACTCTTTCCAACGCAGGTTCCGGAGTATACGCGAACCGCTGATGACCGCTTTTTGTCCGGGATACGAAGAAAAACGGATCGGATGTTCGGGTGTGCCCGAAGTCTCGTTTGTGATAAGAATCGGAGCGGACAGGTAGTTGGTGCCTTCGCAGTAGATGGTGATGGAACGCCGGCCGGCCTGCCGTGAGGCCTTTTTCCAGGCATATTCTAAAGTAGCCATCGGCTTTTCCACTGTTCCGGGATGATGGTCGCTGCCCGAAGGTGATACATAGAGTGTTATCTCTGTTTGGGCGGATAGCAGACCGGATACGAATAGTAGTAATGGAAAAAAGAGCTTTTTCATGTGTTGTTCATTTAGGAATTAAATAAAAAGGTTACTTACAGTGTACAAAGGTAACTTTTATCAGCATACTTCAGCATAGATATTTAGAAAAAGTTTCGTGAACTTTGTACTCAGTACAAATGTTCTATAGTAAACACCTAAAGAAAGGAGAGTTGAATGAAAAAGATTGTATTGCTCCGTCATGGAGAAAGTGCATGGAACAAAGAGAACCGTTTTACCGGTTGGACAGATGTCGATCTGACAGAAAAAGGAATTGCCGAAGCCTGTAAAGCAGGCGAACTACTGAAAGAGAATGGATTTAACTTCGATAAAGCTTATACGTCATACCTTAAACGAGCGGTGAAAACGCTGAATTGCGTACTCGACCGGATGGATCAGGACTGGATTCCGGTAGAGAAAAGCTGGCGCCTGAATGAAAAACATTACGGCGATCTGCAAGGACTGAACAAAAGCGAACCAGCCGCTAAATACGGGGATGAACAGGTGCTTATCTGGCGCAGGAGTTATGATATAGCTCCCAATGCCCTGTCGGAAGACGATCCGAGAAATCCCCGCTTTGAGAATCGTTATCAGGAAGTACCCGATGCGGAACTTCCCCGGACAGAATCTCTGAAAGATACCATCGAACGTATCATGCCTTATTGGAAGTGTATCATCTTCCCGAATCTGAAAACGGCTGATGAAATTCTGGTTGTTGCCCACGGAAATAGTTTGCGCGGCATCATCAAGCACTTGAAGCACATCTCCGATGAAGAGATCGTAAAACTGAATCTGCCGACTGCCGTCCCTTACGTATTTGAGTTCAGTGACGAACTGAATCTGGAAAAAGACTATTTCCTGGGTGATCCCGAAGAAATCCGTAAGTTGATGGAAGCGGTTGCCAACCAGGGAAAGAAAAAATAAGAGGAGAGAGACCTCGTAAATGTTTAGAAATGAATACAACTCACCACAGATTATACGGAATCTCACAGAACTTTAATTTCTTGTTTATAAGATATTAGGAGAAAATAATCTCTGTGGAACTCTGTGTAATCTGTGGTGAACTCAAAACCATTACAATTATGAATAAAATAATAGAACTGTTGGGAAATCAGGCTGAATATTACCTGAACCACACTTGCAAAACCATTGATAAATCACTGATTCACGTACCGTCACCGGATACAATCGATAAGATATGGATTGACTCTGACCGTAACATACAGACTTTGCGCAGTTTGCAGACATTGCTGGGGCATGGTCGTCTGGCAAACACCGGATATGTATCCATTCTTCCGGTCGATCAGGACATCGAACATACGGCCGGAGCTTCGTTCGCTCCGAATCCGATTTATTTCGATCCGGAAAACATTGTGAAGCTTGCCATTGAAGGCGGTTGTAATGCAGTTGCATCCACTTTCGGCAATCTGGGTGCTGTTGCCCGAAAATATGCGCATAAGATACCGTTTGTAGTAAAACTGAACCATAATGAGTTGTTGTCTTATCCCAATACTTACGATCAGGTTCTGTTTGGCACCGTCAAGGAGGCTTGGGAAATGGGGGCAGTGGCTGTAGGTGCTACTATCTATTTCGGTTCCGAACAGAGTCGCCGCCAATTGGTGGAAATCGCTGAGGCTTTCGATTATGCGCATGAACTGGGTATGGCCACCATCCTGTGGTGCTATCTGCGTAATAACGAGTTCAAGAAAGATGGTATAGACTATCATGCGGCTGCTGACCTTACCGGACAAGCCAACCGTCTGGGAGTTACCATCAAGGCCGATATCGTAAAACAGAAATTGCCGACTAACAATGGTGGTTTCAAAGCGATTCATTTCGGAAAGACGGATGAAAGAATGTATACCGAGCTGACTACGGACCATCCGATCGATCTTTGCCGCTATCAGGTGGCCAATGGATATATGGGACGTGTCGGGCTGATCAACTCCGGTGGAGAGTCACATGGAGCGTCCGACCTGAAGGATGCTGTCGTTACGGCAGTAGTAAACAAACGTGCCGGCGGTATGGGATTGATCAGCGGACGTAAAGCTTTCCAGAAACCCATGAACGAAGGAGTGGAGTTACTTCACGCCATTCAGGATGTCTATCTGGATGCGTCTGTCACCATTGCCTGATAGAGAGGGTGTAGCTATCCGACAGACAGGGTGTAACCATGCAGTCCGGATGGCTACACCCTAATTGGCGGATGGCTACACCTTACTGCTTTTCCTTATTTTCTCTTTATACTGAGTCGGTGTTTCTCCGGTATATTGCTTAAATGATGTACTGAAATAGCGGGATGTTGTAAATCCTATCTTTTCTGCTATCTCTGTGAAAGTGAGATCGGTGGTTGATATCAGTTGGATGGCCTTTTCCATACGGAATTTATTGATGTAATCGTTGGCTCCCATATTGGTCATTGCTTTTAGTTTGTTATAGAGTGAGGCGCGGCTCAATCCCATCTCCGTGCAGAGGAATGTGACGTCCAGTTCGGGACTGTCCAGATGGTCGGTGATCAACTGGTTCAGCTTCCGTAGGAAAGTTTCATCGGGTTGGCTGAGTTCCTCCTTGACAATATTCGGACTGCTTGCTATTTCGGCAGGTGCTTTGCTTTTTTCGCCGTTACGGAGACGGTTACGTATCAGTTCTACGATTTGCAGTTCCCGTTCCCCCTTCTCCGTGAACGATGGGAGGAGTTCATTGCTGACATTGACGAGGAATCGAATCTTTTCTTCATATTCCTGCAATTCCCGTTCTTTTAATTCCCATTTCAACCGGTTCTTCCTACGGCGCAAAATGGCGAAGATGATAGCGGTGATGCCTCCCGACACAAATAGTAACAAGCAGATGATGAACCATCCGCTTCGGTACCAGGGAGGGAGTATGGTCAGTGACAGAATCGGGTGGAAGGGAGTCCAGTCGCCATTTTGAGTACTGCATGCAGCCTGTATGCGGTAGCTGCCTGCCGGTAGTGAGCGGATGACCAGTTCCGGATCGTATGATTCGATCGGTTCCTCATTGAGTCCGTCTATCCGGTAGCGGTATCTTTTTTTCCGGAAGATGTCTTCTTCGTGAGACATCACGCGCAGGGTGATTGCCCGGCTGTCTTGTGGTAGGGTGAGTTTGTCGGGATTTCCTGCCGTCCGGTTCGTGGCCGGTTCACCGTTTACACGTACATCGGTCAGTACTACTTCCGGATAGTTGGAGGAAGTTGCCGGGAAGCGGTTATCGATACAGAGCAACCCATTGACACCCCCCATATAGACTTCACCCTTCCCTGAGACGAGCCGGGGCTTGGCAAGATATTCATTCGGAATGACCCCATCCGATTCACCGAAAAGAATGAACTTCCGGGATTGCAGTATCCAGGCAAATAACATGTGGTCTGCACCAATCCATACTTTTCCCCGATGATCACATATCACCGAACTGGCTTCGCCGAACAGTGAAGTGATCAATGGGTGATATTGCCGGGTCCGGATGCTGTATTGTCCCAACCCTGTATTGCTGCCTATCCAGAAATCACCTTTCTCGTCCATCGAAACGGAGTAGAGCAGTGTATCGCCCGTGCAGCTGAAAAGTTTTTTCAGCCTATTGCCGGTTCGATCCAGTTCGTAGAGGGTACGACTGTCGTGCAGGTAAGTGAAACGTTCGTTATGCGCAATGGCATTCATACTGCCTGCGATCTCCATACCTTCTTCTTCATTTACTACGCGTATTTTCTGCGAACCGATGTCATACCGGTAAGTATGTCCTGCCAACAAAAGTACGCTGCCCGGTTCGTCCCGGTAGATATTGACCGCCATACCGCTATAGTAAATATATTGTTTGAGGTCGGGATGGTCGATAGGTAGCGGTTTCCGCTTACCGTTCTCTTTGTTATAAACAAACAATCCCTTGGAAAAGACCGATAAAAGGATGGATTCTCGGGTAAATCCGGTGATCGAGACCACTTTGTCACCCCAGGTAGAACGGTCGTGACGGAACTCTTCGGTGACAGGGTCGAGGCTGTTGACACCCCCACCATCTGTACCTATCCAGATTCGTCCGTTCGGTTCGTCTTGATACAGACTCAGCACGGTGGGGTCGCTCAGGCCTTGGGTGCTTCCGGGAAAGACATCGGTATAGGTCTTCATGGACACTTCTCGGATATTGATCAATCCTTTGCGGATACTGCCTGCCCACATGTTATTGTAATTGTCATTGTAGAGTGACAAGATGGAGTTAACCGGAAGCGAATAGTTATCTCCCGGAATATGTTCGAGTACTGTGATTCGATGGCTGTCCGGGTGTATGATGTTGATGCCTCCTCCGTCTGTACCGACCCAGATGTGTGAGTCCCGTTCGGCCATGCTCAGCACCACGTTGTTGCTGAGCCCGGAATTGTCGGTGGTGTACGAGGCCAGCAGTCGGCCTTCGGGGTTGAAGCAGCGGAGTCCTTCATTATAAGGAGCCAGCCAGATGCGGTTGTGAGAATCGATCAGGAGTGCCATGATCTCCTTTCCGCAGTCGAAAGGGGGGAGACGGCGTTCGCCCGAACGGAGATTGATCAGTCGGAGCCCTTGCCAACGGCTGCAACAGAGCAGAGTCTCTTCATCCCACCGACTGATGGCGGAGATAGCGAAATAAGGATCGGAACTAAAATCCAGCAGGAGTTTTATCGATCGGCTGTCATAGTCGTAGCGATAGATGCGGTTGCGTCCGCCGAAGATTACCCCTTGTTCTGTCAGGCAGGCAGAGTAGGCGAGGATCGGATGCCCCCGATCGTCTAGCGGAATAGCGAAATCGTCACTTGACCTGCGATATTGCGCTATTCCACCGTCTGTCAGTATCCATATATTATGTTGAATATCTTCGGTAATTTGATGGATGTAGTTGTGCGGCAACGAATGCACGTCCTCTTGCCGGTGGACATATTTTCTCAGCTTTTGTCCGTCAAATCGTCCCAATCCTGCATTGGTTCCTATCCATACAAATCCTTTTGGCTCGGTATAGACACAACGTACAGTAGAGGGAAGTCCCTCCTTCAGGGAAATTTGTTTATAGTAGTAATGGCTGGCTTTCAGCGGGAGGCAACAGACAGTAAAAAGTACGGTCAGCCAGGTCAGAAAGCCGGTATATGGATTGTTTTTCATGGATGTATTTCTATCACGTTACCGGCAAAAGTAACAGTTTGCATAGACGTGACCAAAAAAATGGAAATAAAATCCTATCTTTGCACTGTCTTGTTTTCCTGCCTGTCTTCTCTTCCTGATTCTATGGAAGAAGAGGTGGGGGCGAGGCTTCCCTTGTAACTCTAATTAATTAAACCATGAACAAGAAACTACTATCCCGTTTAGCTCCCGGTTTGTTTGCCGTTGTGCTATTCACAGCCTGCCGCCCGGCAGCCACCGTAAAGGGTAATTTGGACGTAATCCCTCAACCGCAGGAGATTGTCCTTGCCCGGGACACTACTCCTTTTATTATTGACCGCAGCACTACGATTGTCTACCCGGCAACCAATGAAAAGATGCATCGTACTGCTGATTTTCTGGCTACTTTTATTAAAGAAATGACCGGAACCGAGGTTCGTGTATCGGACAAAGAGAAAAGCAGCAATGCTATTATTCTTGCTGTAGACTCCACAATGGGGCATCCGGAAGGTTATAAACTTCAAATCACTCCTGAAAAGGTTCTTTTGACGGGAGGCAGTGAAGCCGGTGTCTTTTATGGTATCCAGACTATTCATAAAGCTCTTCCGATCCTGAAAGACGGTAAGGTGGCAGCTGCCCTTCCTGCCGGTACGGTTACCGACTTTCCCCGTTTCCGTTACCGGGGATTCATGATCGATGTAGGCCGTCACTTCTTCCCGGTCAGCTACCTTAAGCAGATGATTGACCTGATGGCACTGCATAACATCAACTACTTTCATTGGCACCTGACCGAAGATCAGGGATGGAGAATCGAAATCAAGAAATATCCCAAACTGACAGAGATCGGTTCTAAACGAGACTCTACCATTATCGATTGGGAAACCAAGAAATTCGACGGGAAGCCCCATAGTGGATTTTATACACAGGACGAAGCTCGTGAGATTGTTCGCTATGCTGCCGACCGTTTCATTACAGTAGTTCCCGAAATTGACCTTCCGGGACATACTACTGCTGCACTGGCTTCTTATCCGGAACTGGGATGTACAGGTGGTCCGTACAAAGTACTTTGCTCATTCGGTGTCTTCCCCGATGTACTCTGTGCAGGTAATGACCAGACACTTCAGTTCACCAAAGATGTATTGGATGAAATTATGGATATCTTCCCTTCCGAATATATTCATATCGGCGGGGACGAATGTCCGAAAAGCCGTTGGGAGAAGTGCCCCAAATGTCAGGCTAAAATTAAGGAGTTGGGTATCAAAGCCCTGCCTAAACATTCGAAAGAGAATCAGTTGCAAACCTACTTCATGTCCGAGCTGGAGAAAGAAATCAATGCTCACGGACGCCGTATGCTGGGATGGGATGAGGTATTGGAAGGAGGTCTGACTCCGAACTCCACTATCATGTCATGGAGAGGAATTCAGGGAGGAATCGAAGCTGCCCGCCAGCATCATGATGTCATTATGACTCCTATTCAGCGGCTCTATTTCAGTAATCCGCGTATCAATAAAATGACGGGATTCGAATGGATGAACCGTGTATACAACTTTGAACCGGTACCTGCAGAACTGACCGATGCGGAAAAGAAGTTTGTGATAGGTACTCAAGGATGTATCTGGACCGAATGGACAGCCGATTCAACGAAGATGGAGTGGCAGATTCTGCCCCGAATGGCTGCTTTGTCCGAAATACAATGGACATTGCCGGAGCATAAGAACTTTGAGCGTTTCATGGAGCGCCTACCCGAGATGCTGAAGATTTATTCTTCTCTGGATTATGGTTATCGGGAAGATGTATTCGCGGCGGATACCTTGAAGACTCATAAATAAAAGTTCACCAAAAGCTTTTTCACCACAGAGTAACACGGAGTAATACAAAGTAACACAGAGTAACACAACGTTTTTTGTAGATAAACTACAACTTTAAATAGCTTCTGTGTTACTCTGTGTCCTCTGTGGTAAGTTCTTATTTTTCTCCCGGAAGTAACGGGAAGTTCGGGTTAGGTATATGCGATGACTGCATGATAGCCTTCAATTCGGTCACCTTTTCCGGATATTGGTTCAGCACATTATGTCGTTCCGACGGATCAGAATTGAGATTATAGAGTTCATAATACGGATTCTTGCCACGAACATTCATGTGGACCAGTTTCCACGGTCCTTTGCGTACGGCTTGGCGTCCGTTCATCTCCTGAAATTCAAAGTACAGATATTCATGTTCTTTCTGCCCTTTGCGGTTTTCGAGCAACGGTAGCAGACTGACACCATCCATTTGCTGATTCTTTGCTTTCGGATTCAGAATTTCACGGAACGTAGGCATTACATCCCAAAACGAACACATGAAGTCGGTTTGAGTACTGGGCTGTACACGTCCCGGCCATGAAATAATCATCGGTACACGGATTCCTCCTTCGTACAAGTCGCGTTTGTATCCGCGCCAGATTCCGTTGCTGTTGAAGAAGTCCGGATCGGCTCCACCTTCCATGTGCGGACCGTTGTCACTTGCAAAGATGATGATCGTATTGTCATAAACCCCCATCTCTTTCAATTTCTGTACAATTTGACCTACATATACATCCAAACGATAGACCATAGCTGCAAATGTGGCATGCGGATAGAATTGTGAGCAGTAACCGCCCTTGCGGAATGCGGGATTACCCGGTTCGGTTCCATGGAAAGGTTTTTCGGGATATTTGCCGCGGAACTTCTTTATAATGCTGTCTTCGGGTACAATCAGTTCGGCGTGGGGGATGATGGTGGGATACCACATGCAGAACGATTCTCCGCTTTTTCCCATCCGATCGAGGAAGTCAAGTGCCTTTGAGTGAATCAGATCCTGAGAATAAGTACCTTTACCGTACTGTACGTCCAGTGTGTTATCTTTCAGTTCTACTCGTTTGTCATTGTCCCACAGATGATCGGGATAATAACTGTGTGCCAGCAACTGGCAGTTGTAGCCATAGAACTCGTCGATACCCTGTTTTTTAGGATCACCCGTGGAACCGATAAAACCGAGTCCCCATTTACCGAAAGCGCCGGTCTTGTATCCTGCGTTCTGGAAATCGTGGAAGATGGTTTGTGCATCTGCCGGTAGAGGGAATTGTCCTTCCGGATCGAGTTCTACATTTCCACGAATGGCCGTATGTCCACTGTGGGTACCGGTCAGCAGGCAAGAGCGCGAAGGGGCGCTGACAGTGGTACCCGAATAACACTGGGTGAAGCGCATTCCTTCCTGAGCCAACTTGTCTATGTTGGGAGTTTCGAACTTCTCTTGTCCGTAACAACTGAGGTCACCGAATCCGAGGTCGTCGGCCAGGATGAAAACGACGTTGGGTCTCTTTTGATCCTGGACTTTCTTTTTTTGTGCAAGCGCCTGTTGTGTTCCTGCTATGCCGACAAGCAACGCGCTACTGAACAATAATTTTTGATTCATAAAAGTGTTTGTTGATTAGGTTGGTATTTAGTTCATTTGAGTTAGATTTTGAATTCACCACAGAGTAGCACTGAGTTTCACGGAGGTTTATTTCTCGTTATAGACGTTTAAGAGAGAAAAGATTCTCTGTGAGACTCCGTGTTACTCTGTGGTGAAACAGATTCGTTTTTATCGGGTGATGTCCCGGTTTTCGGGAGGTTTTTCATGTCTGCAAATATACAAATTTCAGCTAAGACTTGTTAGTTAGAGGCTTCCGATTTTGTCTATCGGATGTTCAAAAACGTCTATTTATGTCTTTTCTATCCTATTATTAGACGTTTTCAGAAGAATCATAGTTGTTTTTGAACTCGACGGACTGTTAAAACTCTTTATATTTGCACCACTAATTAATCCCTAATAGAAAAATTACTTATGATGAACAATCTACCATCCGGAATTCTCTACTCGCTGACCGGTGCGGCAGCTGTAGCTTCTTTGACTTCATGTGCCACGGGCAAACAGAAAGAAGAGCAAAAACCTCTGAACATTGTTTATATTATGACGGACGATCATACGGCGCAAATGATGAGCTGCTACGATACCCGTTATGTAGAAACTCCCAACCTCGATCGCATTGCTCGCGATGGCGTGCGCTTTACGAATTCTTTTGTAGCCAACTCACTGAGCGGCCCCAGCCGTGCCTGCATGATCACCGGCAAACATAGCTGTGCCAATAAATTCTACGATAATACGACTTGCGTGTTTGACAGTGCCCAGCAAACTTTCCCGAAACTGCTTCAGAAAGCCGGTTACCAAACCGCTCTTGTAGGTAAGTGGCACTTGGAGAGCCTGCCCTCAGGCTTCAATTATTGGGAGATTGTACCCGGACAAGGCGACTATTATAATCCCGATTTCATTACACAAGATAACGATACCGTTCAGAAACACGGTTATATCACCAACCTGATCACTGATGACGCTATCGACTGGATGGAGAATAAGCGTGACGAGAGCAAACCGTTTTGCCTGTTGATTCATCATAAAGCTATTCACCGTAACTGGATGGCAGATACTTGTAACCTGGCTTTGTACGAGGACAAGACCTTCCCGCTACCCGATAACTTCTTTGACGATTACGAAGGCCGTCCGGCTGCTGCGGCACAGGAGATGAGTATCGTGAAGGACATGGACATGATTTATGACCTGAAGATGCTGCGTCCGGATAAGGACTCACGTCTGAAATCACTTTATCAGAAGTTTCTGGGACGTATGGACGAAGGACAGCGTGCGGCATGGGACAAGTTCTATGGTCCGGTGATCGATGACTTCTACAAGCAAAACCTGAGTGGGAAGGAATTGGCTGACTGGAAGTTCCAGCGCTACATGCGCGACTACATGAAGACTGTGAAGTCACTGGATGACAATGTGGGACGTGTGCTCGACTATCTTGAAAAGAAGGGATTGCTGGACAACACGTTGGTGGTCTATACCTCCGACCAGGGCTTCTATATGGGCGAACACGGTTGGTTTGACAAGCGTTTCATGTATGAAGAGTCCATGCGTACACCGCTGATCATGCGTATGCCGAAAGGATTCGACCGTCGTGGTGACATCACCGAGATGGTTCAGAACATTGACTATGCACCTACTTTCCTCGAACTGGCCGGTGCTCCCGTTCCTGCTGATATACAGGGTATGTCATTGCTGCCATTGCTGAAAGGCGAACAGCCCAAAGACTGGCGGAATGCATTATACTATCACTTCTATGAATATCCGGCCGAGCACATGGTGAAACGTCATTATGGAATACGTACCGAACGCTATAAACTGATCCATTTCTATAACGACATCAATTGGTGGGAACTGTATGACATGCAAGCCGACCCGACGGAAATGCACAATCTGTACGGACAGAAAGAGTATGAGCCTGTGGTGAAAGAGCTCAAAGAGCAGATGCTGAAGTTGCAGGAACAATACAATGATCCGGTGCGCTTCTCTCCGGAGCGGGATAAAGAATAGAGTTCCTTTTCCCACTCCAAACAGAAATCCATTGACTAAACTGTATGAAACACATTATATATATACTCCTGTTGGCGTTCTGCCCCCTTGCAACGCTGCAGGCCGATAACTTAACACCAATCGTTTCTGTAGTTCCCTGCCCGGTACAAATGGTACCGGGTACCGGGAACTTCCTTTTCTCCGGGAGCACCGTGTTGAGGGTGGAAAACGCGGAACAGGCCCGCGTGGCACGGAATTTCGTCAACCTCTTCACCCGGGCCGCCGGATTCACCCCCGTGCTGAAAACGGGAAAGGGGAAAGGTGATGTATGCTTTGTCACCGACCCCTTGCTGAAAAGCGAGGCTTACAGGCTGAGCGTCAGTCCCGAACAGATCAGCATAGAGGCGTCTGACGCCAAAGGATTCTTCTATGCCTTACAGACGATCCGTCAGTTGCTTCCTCCCGATATTGAAAATTCCCGTACGGTAAATGCCATGTGGACGGTTCCTTGTCTGACTATTCAGGATGAACCCCGTTTCGGTTACCGGGGATTAATGCTGGATGTTTCCCGCTTTTTCATTCCTAAAGAGAGTGTGTTGCGAATCATTGACTGCATGGCTATGCTGAAAATCAATAAGCTTCACTTCCACCTGGTGGACGATAACGGCTGGCGACTCGAGATCAAGAAATATCCCCGTCTGACTGAGATAGGCGCGTGGCGGGTAGACCATACGGACGTACCGTTCCATTCACGGCGGAATCCGTTACCCGGTGAACCCACCCCTGTAGGTGGCTTTTACACTCAAGAGGATATGAAGGAAATGATTGCCTATGCCGCCGATCGTCAGGTAGAGATTATTCCCGAGATAGAGATGCCGGCACATACCAATTCGTCGCTGGCAGCCTATCGTTCTTGGCAACTGGCTTGTCCGGTGGTAGATCAATTTATCGGTGTGTTGCCGGGTTTGGGCGGTGATCATGCCAGCATCATCTATTGTGCCGGAAACGACAGCGTATTCACTTTCCTGCAAAACGTCATCGACGAGGTGGCAGCACTGTTTCCGTCACGTTATATTCACTTGGGGGGCGATGAAGCCCAGAAAACCTACTGGAAAAAGTGTCTCCTCTGCCAAGAACGTATGAAGAAAGAGCACCTCGCCCATGAAGAGGACCTTCAAGGTTACTTCATGAAGCGGATAGGCGAATATGTACGCAGTAAAGGCAAAGAGGTGATGGGATGGGACGAGCTGACCAACAGCTTCATTCCCGAAGGTGCTGTCATCTTTGGCTGGCAAGGGATGGGCAATGCGGCTTTGAAAGCTGCCGACCGGGGGCACCGGTTTGTGATGACCCCCGCCCGAGTGATGTATCTGATCCGTTATCAGGGACCGCAATGGTTTGAACCGCTTACTTATTTCGGTAACAATACGCTGAAAGATGTTTATCAGTACGAACCGGTCCAGAAGAACTGGAAACCTGAGTACGCTTCGTTGCTGATGGGGGTGCAGGCTTCATTGTGGACTGAGTTCTGTAATCGTCCCGAGGATGTGGACTATCTTGTTTTCCCCCGTTTGGCGGCGCTTGCCGAAGTGGGATGGAGTCGTCCGGAACAGAAAAACTGGGACTTGTTTCTGAAAGCGATGGATCGGTATAATGAACACCTCGATGTGAAAGGTATCGGATATGCCCGCTCGATGTACAATATTCAGCACACCTCGACTCCTGTCGACGGTGCATTACAGATAAAATTGGAATGTATCCGCCCCGATGTGGAAATTCGTTATACAACCGATGATTCCGAACCGGAAGCAACTTCCACCCTTTACACCCGGCCGTTGGAATTCCATACTGCGCAGACACTGAAGTGCGCCACTTTCGCCGCCGGCCGCCAGATGGGAAAGACTCTCGTATTACCGTTGTTACACAACAAGGCTACTGCCAAACCGATATTCACTCAAGGAGCTTCCGGAGCATCTGTTTTGACCAACGGAGTGCGGGGCAGCCTGAAGCAAACTGACTTCGAATGGTGCTCGTGGAGTAAGAGTGATTGCATTTCTTTTACATTAGATTTGCAGAAAGACGAAAATATTCATACTTTTACGCTGGGTTCCATTACGGTGTACGGGATGGCAGTTCATAAGCCGGAGTCCATTAGTGTTGCCTTGTCTTCGGACAACGTAAACTTTACGGAAGTGGGAGAGAAGCATTTCACTCCCGAAGAGATTTTCCGTGAAGGAACTTATGTAGAAGACTTGAAATTCGATTTGGGAACGGCAAAAGCCAGATATGTACGCGTCACCGCCCGTGGAGTCGGAAAATGCCCTCCCGATCACGTCCGTCCGGGACAGGAAGCACGAATCTTTTTTGACGAAATAATAGTGGAATAAGAGTCCGCTTTTACTTTATAAAACCTAAGGGACGTTGGAACTTATTAAGATTTTGAATATTAAATACCTGATAAACAATGAACAAACCAATCAAACTAACCTTCCTGCTGATGTTGGCCTGTCTGATGTTGTTGCCTGTAAATGCGCAGAATACTCCCGAATGGCAGAGCCAGTATGCAGTAGGTCTGAACAAACTGGCACCTCACACCTATGTGTGGCCCTATGCCAGTGCTACTGACGTGAAAAAAGGGGATTATGAACAGTCACCCTATTATCTCAACCTCAACGGTAAATGGAAATTCCATTGGGTGAAAAATCCTGATCTCCGTCCGAAAGACTTTTATAAACCCTCGTTCTATACCGGAGGCTGGGCAGATATCAACGTTCCGGGAAACTGGGAGCGCCAGGGATACGGAACTGCCATCTACGTAAATGAGACTTATGAATTTGATGACAAAATGTTCAACTTTAAGAAGAATCCCCCTCTTGTGCCTTATAAGGAGAACGAAGTAGGATCTTATCGCCGTACTTTCACTGTGCCTGCCGGATGGAAGGGCCGCCGGGTAGTACTCTGCTGCGAAGGTGTGATTTCTTTTTATTATGTGTGGGTGAACGGACATTTTCTCGGTTACAACCAAGGTTCCAAGACAGCTGCCGAATGGGATATCACCGATCAGTTGGAAGAAGGTGAGAATACGATTGCCCTCGAAGTATATCGCTGGAGTTCAGGTTCCTATCTGGAGTGTCAGGATATGTGGCGTCTGAGTGGTATTGAGCGTGATGTGTATCTGTATAGTACTCCCAAACAGTATATAGCCGATTATAAGGTAAACGCAACTCTTGAAAAGGAACGTTATAAAGATGGTATTTTCGGACTCGACGTTACGGTCGGAGGGCCTGCAGACGGTGTGGCATCCGTATCTTATACACTGAACGATCCGCTCGGACGTCCTGTACTGTCGGGTGAGATGCCTGTCAAGTCGCGCGGACTGAGTAACTTCATCACATTCGGAGAACAGCGCCTGAAGGATGTGAAACGTTGGAGTGCCGAGCATCCCAATCTCTACACCCTCGTGTTGGAGTTGAAAAATGCAGGAGGACAGGTAACCGAACTGACTGGTTGTGAAGTCGGTTTCCGTACTTCGGAAATCAAAGACGGACGTTTCTGCATCAACGGTGTGCCTGTATTGGTCAAAGGAACCAATCGTCATGAACATTCGCAGTTGGGGCGTACCGTCAGCAAAGAGCTCATGGAGCAAGATATACGTCTGATGAAACTGTATAATATCAATACTGTGCGCAACTCACATTATCCCACCGATCCGTATTGGTATCGGCTGTGCGATCGTTACGGACTTTATATGATCGATGAAGCGAATATCGAGTCACACGGTATGGGATATGGACCCGCTTCGCTTGCCAAAGACAGCACTTGGCTGACAGCACACATGGATCGTACACATCGCATGTATGAACGTTCGAAAAATCATCCTGCCATCGTTATCTGGTCATTGGGCAACGAAGCCGGAAACGGAATCAATTTCGAGCGTACCTACGATTGGCTGAAATCGGTAGAGAAAAGCCGTCCCGTCCAGTACGAACGTGCCGAGCAGAATTACAATACCGATATCTATTGTCGAATGTATCGCAGTGTCGACGAAATCAAGGCCTATCTGGCCCAGAAAGATATCTACCGTCCGTTCATTCTTTGTGAATATGTGCATGCCATGGGTAACAGTGTAGGCGGCCTGAAAGAGTACTGGGATGTATTCGAGAATAATCCGATGGCACAGGGTGGCTGTGTGTGGGACTGGGTAGACCAGTCGTTCCGTGAGATCGACTCAAACGGTCGCTGGTACTGGTCGTATGGTGGAGACTACGGACCGAAGGGAATTCCGAGCTTCGGTAATTTCTGCTGCAACGGTCTGGTGAGTGCCGATCGTGTGCCCCATCCGCATTTACTCGAAGTGAAAAAAATCTATCAGAACATCAAATGCACCTTGATCAATAAGAACAATCTGACCGTAAGGGTGAAAAACTGGTTCGACTTCTCTAACCTCAACGAATATATCCTCCACTGGCAGGTGGTGGGTGACAATGGCAAATTGCTGGCCGAAGGTAACAAAGAGGTGAACTGTGCGCCACATGCTACAGCCGATGTGACTTTGGGAAAAGTTGCCTTGCCTGCCAATGTCCGTGAGGGTTATCTTAATCTGAGCTGGACTCGCAAAGAAGCTTCACCGATGGTTGGCACCGATTGGGAGGTGGCTTACGACCAATTTGTGTTGCCCGGAACCAAAGGTAGTACAGCCTATCTGCCTGCTAAGGCCGGGCAGACAGCTTTCACGGTGGATAAAGAAACCGGTGCTCTCAACTCATTGACACTGGATGGACAAGAATTGCTGGCAACTCCTGTTACGCTGAGTTTGTTCCGTCCCGCTACGGATAATGATAACCGTGATCGTAATGGTGCATACCTTTGGCGTAAAGCCGGACTCAATCAGTTGACCCAGAAAGTGGTGTCGCTGAAAGACGGCAAGAAAGCCGCTACTGCGAAAGTGGAGATTCTGAATGCGAAAGGGATGAAAGTGGGTGATGCCGATTTCGCCTATTCACTAAACTCTGCCGGAGCCTTGAAGGTGAAAGTGACTTTCCGGCCCGATACTGCCGTGGTGAAATCGATGGCACGCCTGGGGCTTACTTTCGAGATGAATGATACGTATGGCAATGTAGCTTATCTGGGTCGGGGCGACAACGAGACTTATTCCGACCGTATGCAGTCGGGCAAGATCGCTCTGTATCAGACTACGGCCGAACGTATGTTTCATTACTACGTCACTCCGCAGTCTACCGGGAACCGTACGGATGTCCGCTGGATGAAGCTGACGGACGAAGCCGGACAGGGCATCTTTGTCGATTCCAACCGTCCTTTCCAGTTCAGTGTCATCCCCTTTGCCGATGATGTATTGGAAAAAGCCCGCCACATCAACGACCTCGAACGTAACGGTCATGTCACCGTACATCTGGATGCCGAACAGGCCGGTGTGGGAACGGCAACCTGCGGGCCGGGTGTACAGCCGCAATATCGGGTTCCTGTGACGGAACAAAGCTTTGAGTTCACGCTGCGTACAGTGAAGTAAATAGAATACTAACCAATCCATTTCACCCCAAAAACATAACAATACATTTATGAAGAAATTAATCTTATCGACGGCCCTTCTTGCCGCTATCTGCACAGCCGGACAAGCCCAGGAGAAGAACGACTATTATGTGAAGCACGTAGAGTTTCCACAAGGAGCCACTCTGGAACAAAAGGTAGACATGGCGGCACGTCTTGTACCTACTCCGCAGCAATTGGAATGGCAGCAGATGGAGTTGACTGCTTTCCTGCATTTTGGTATCAATACTTTTACAGGACGTGAATGGGG
>OGRY01001418.1_pt1 | contig 17270 bp, 14 predicted proteins | sample 1553551 | NCBI WGS metagenome assembly OGRY01 (sample SAMEA2580101, study PRJEB22360) | human gut metagenome | biome: human gut; feature: human-associated habitat; material: faeces | place: Denmark | collected 2008/2010
CCACTCGTGAGTCGCGCAAGGCAGTATTATCCTCGCGGGTAGGGGGTGCGTCAAGAAGTATTTTGAAAAAGTTTGGGCGAATGGTTGAATTTTTTTTCTAAATCATAAAACCCCAGGAAAAGAGGGAATTTATCCGAACAGAAACTACCGCTTACCGGCGCACAAAACCTTCACAATGGGAAAGATCTTGGAGAGAAACGCCCGCACGCTTCCAGGCGAATCTACTCAGCATCCCCACTTATTTTCCTTCTCGCTCAGCTTGCTTTTGGGCAAGGCGTTCGAGAGAAACGATCTTGGTAACGAAAATGCCCTCGGAAACGATATCGTCATCTTCGTCGCGCACTTCGATATTCCAGATCTGCTTATTCTTTTCCTGATGATCGAACGTTGCGATTGCACGCAATACTCCTTGCCTGCCCGGCTTCTTGTGATCGATTTCAATATGAACGCCAAAGGGACGTTCTTTCTCATAATCAGCACGCATATCTACCGCACGACTAGCAGCCGCCTCGACGAGCGCAAGCGTCACTCCCCCATGAAGGAAACCGAACGGCTGAAAGAGCTGAGGGTGGATGTCGAGCTCAGCGACAGTTTTATTGGGGCCCTGCTCAGCAAAACGGATCCCGAGCATACCATTGAATGATTTCGCGTCGCGTGCATCGAGCGCTTGGCAACGCTGTTCCCTATCTGAAAAATCAACTTCTTCCATCCAGCTGTTATCAGTTGTATAGACACCGCTCATGTAAGACCCTTTCCCTCTATTATTCGCGTACAAGATGATCGTTCTATTCCAGTCTAATTCAATAATTCAAATGCACTCATCGGATCAACCGATCGCATCTTGAAAAGGTAGTGATATCCCGTGACCAACACGAGTTTCCATAATGCAACTTTAAAACGGATTCAATACTTAATCATGCGCTCTTGACCATACGTTAAAGCCATCTGACCTGGTATAATAGAATTACGATGAAGAGGGATATCCAATCGATCGTTACTACGACTTACCTTCGTTACCTTTGATGCTGATACACCGTTCTTCTCACAAGACGAAGACATTCGTACGTTACGACAAGAGTTGAAAAGGCTACGAAGACGATCGATTGCTACCTCAACGATCGAGCACATCTTCGACCTCGATATCTCTTTTGATCGCAGTTAATTAGCGCACTATCAAGTATCTGATCTACTTTTCGAGGTTAAGAAGTAGATGAAATACTTTTATCTTAAGTCAAGCATAGTAACTCGAAGGTCGCGACAGCCTTGTCGAATAGTTTGACAGGGCTAAGTTCTGCCTCATAACGTGTACAACAAACACAGTCTCATAAGAAAAATAATCGCAGCATAATTATGACTATGCAGGACTAAAGAACAGGAAAACATATCCGATCTAGGGCGCTACTCCAGGTAACGCCCTATTTTTATACAAAAGACCACGTTGCCCTCCCCCGCGGCAGGAACATGCCTTTATAATGAGACAAAGCGGCTTAAAGCATCAGAGGTTTATTCATGGCCAATAATTTAGGCGACCAAATAAAAGACGCCATACAAGAAGCGATCGCTTCGCAGGATTTTTCATCCATGAAAAATGTTGTCGAACGATCGATCAATGCTGCAGCCTCGAGCATCGCTACGGGCCTTTCGCAGGCTCAATCCAACGCCGCACAAGCAAATGCCGAACATATAAGATGCCAAAACGAATACTTCAACGCGCTCAATGCCCAGCGCAATGAGCTGATGGCGATGAAGAATCGCTATACGCCCGCAAACAGCATCAAAGCCTCAGGATATGCCATGGCTATTGGTGGAGGAGTATTGGCGGCCTCATTCGGCATTCTCTCGCTTCTCGCATTCCTGGGCGCAGGGCTCTTTTCTGCTGGATTTGCGATCGGAGCAACGGTCATGCTTTGCCTTTGCGGCAGAAGCGTGGCGATGAGCGTTTTCGGCGCGAAACGTGCGGGCTTCGCTAAGCGCTTTCAGGCCTATCGCCGCATCCTGGGCACCCGTACCTTCTGCACGATCAAAGAGCTAGCTGCCCAAACCGGTGAAACCGATGACCTGGTCGAGAAGGATCTGCATAAGATGATCGATAAGGGCATGTTCCGCGAAGGTCATCTTGATGACCAGATGACCACGCTCATGGTCACCAACGCCACCTACGAGCAATACCGCGAGACACTCCGCTCGAAAGCTGAGCGAGACCGCGAACAACAGCTACTCGCAAGCATGGAAGACAACAAGAAAGAGACTCCGCTCTCCCTAGAAGCGCAAGCAATGCTCGAGCGCGGGCAGGCCTACCTTACCAAGATCGCAGCAAGCAATGATGAGATTCCCGACCCCGTAGTGAGCGAAAAGCTCGAACAGACTGAAACGATCTTGCAGACCATCTTCAAACGTGCTCAAGAGCATCCCGAAGTTCTGCCTGATCTTGAACAACTCATGGATTACTATCTACCCCTCACGATCAAGCTGCTCGATGCCTATGAAGAGCTCGATGGCCAACCAATTCAAAGCGATGCCATTCAAAGTTCAAAGAAGGAGATCGAAGAAACACTCGACACCCTCAACACCGCTTTCGAGAAACTGCTCGATTCGATATTCAAAGACATCACATGGGATGTCTCGACCGACATAACCGTTCTTCATACCGTCCTTGCGCAAGAAGGACTCATAGACAACCCATTCGAACGAACCCAGGAGGATAAATAAATGGCTGACGAGATCAAACCCGATAATGATCTGCCCGTACCTTCACTCACCCTTGAGCCGAATCTTGATGAGAGCGGTGCGATCGAGCTGGTTGAAGAAACGACCGTGGAAACCGAGCCAACACCGAAGGCAGAGCTTGACGAAAACGCACTGAGTCCTGAAGAAAAAGCTATGGTCGAAAACTTCTCGCAGCAGATCGATCTGAACGATTCGAACATGATCGTGCAATATGGCGCTGGTGCGCAGAAGAAGATGGCCGACTTTTCTGAGAGTGCACTCAAGAGCGTACGCACGCAAGAGCTCGGCGAAGTAGGGGCGCTTTTGACCGAGGTGGTCGGCGAATTGAAGAGTTTTGATACCGAAAACGAAAAAGGCATCTTCGGATTCTTCAAGCGAGGCGTGAACAAGGTGCAAGCACTGCGCGTGAAGTATGACAAAGCCGAGAAGAACGTCGAACGCGTGGTAAAAGCCCTTAAAGACAATCAGATGCGCCTGATGAAAGATAATGCAACGCTCGACAAGATGTACGACATGAATATCGTCTACTTCAAAGAGCTCACGATGTATATCCTTGCAGGCAAGAAGAAGCTTACCGAAGTCCAGAACGCAGATCTGCCTGCGCTCGTTACAAAAGCAGAAGAAACAGGCCGTCCTGAAGATGCACAAGCGGCGCGCGATCTTGAAGAGCGTATCGTGCGATTCGAACGCAAGCTTTCCGATCTTGAGCTCACACGCGTTATCGCAATGCAAACCGCTCCGCAGATTCGCATGGTGCAGAACAATGAGATCGCCATGATCGAAAAGATTCAGACCACACTCGTGAACACCATTCCGCTCTGGAAGAACCAGATGGTGCTCTCGCTTGGCATTGCTAATGCAGCTGATGCAGTGAAGGCGCAAAACGCGGTCAATAAGACAACTAACGAACTGCTACGCAAAAATGCGGACCTGTTGCAATCCTCGACCACGCAGATCGCAGAGGAGACCGAACGCGGCATCGTAGACATCGAAACGCTTCAGCACACTAACGAAACGCTCATCCAGACATTCGACGATGTCTTGCGCATTCAACAAGAAGGCAGACAGAAACGCGCTGCAGCAGAGGTTGAGATTCGCCGTCTTGAGGATGAATTGAAGAGCAAACTGCTCGAGATGCAGAACAAGCCTGTCGTTTCGTAAATAAGGCTAAGCTGCTTTCGAAAGCAACGAGCAAGGCAGCATTCGCCAATTCACAAGATCCTGCGTGATTCGATGGCGCGACCGAGCGTTACCTCATCGGCAAATTCAAGGTCGCCCCCTACTGGCAGTCCGCTCGCAAGGCGGCTGACCGTAACACCCGTCGGCTTGATGAGGCGCGCGAGGTAGCTCGCCGTTGTTTCGCCTTCAACGTTGGGATTCGTGGCCAAAATAACTTCGGTGATAGCAGGATTCGAAAGACGCGCCATAAGTTCAGCCACGTGAAGCTCATCGGGGCCGATCCCCTCCAACGGTGAAAGCGCTCCCCCCAGCACATGATAGTGCCCAGAAAACGTTCCTGTGCGCTCGATGGGCGGAATGTCACGCGGCTCAGAGACCACGCAAATGCACGTGGCATCGCGTTTGGGCGATGCGCAGATCTCGCAAAGGTCGCCTTGGGCATAGTTGAAGCACTGGGGGCAAAAATGCACCGTATCCTTTACTTCCTTGATCGCGTCGACAAGCCGCATCGCATCAGCCTTGGGATTGTTCAAGATCCAGTAAGCGATGCGCTGAGCCGATTTCGGACCGATACCAGGAAGGCGCTCGAGCTCATCGAGCAGGTTTTGTATTGCAGAAGCAGCGTACACGAGTTGTTACATGAGCCCTGGAATGTTCATGCCACCCGTAACCGCGCTCATGCGCTGGTTGCTGAGCTCAGAAACACCACGCAATGCTTCATTCACCGCAGCAACGACCATGTCTTGCAGCATTTCAACATCTTCAGGATCGACGGCATCTGGGTCGATGGTAAGTGAGGTGATAGCCATGTCGCCCGAGGCAACAGCTGTGACCATGCCGCCACCCGCGGTTGCTTCGAAGCTCATCGTGGCGATTTCCTCCTGCGCCTTATTGAGCTCTTTCTGCATCTTCTGAGCTTGACGCATCATCTGTTTCATATCCATAGAGCTGAACTCCTCGTCTCGTTTCTTGTTTTGCTCGATTATACGTTATCAATTTTCAGTGGTTATCCGCAAATCCTCACCGAATGCCGCAGTAAGGATCTGTCTGGTTTGGTCAGCTTCTGAAAGCCCTTCATTTGCCTGAGGATCTGAACGGAATTGCTCAGACTGATCAGATTGAACGCTCTGGCCAACTTCCTGCTGAGCTTCGCTCGGTGTTGGCACAGCAGATGCAGCCTCATTCGACTGAGATCCTTGCGAGAATGCTGCCGGCCTAGATTGCGACTCTGGAGCGGCCGCTGGCTGTTGCGTGGGCTTGGGCTGGACGGGCTGAGGTGTTTGAGTTGGTTGAACGGACTGTGGGGGCTGCTGAACCGGAGTTGCTTGAGGTGCAACAGGTGCAGCTTCAACATCGCTGCCCACGAACGGCGATTCATCTTCGTAGCGCGGCGCCATTCCCGAAACCGCTGGTTCAGCCTGAGAAGCGGGTGCTTGTTGAGCAGGGACAGGCTGAGCACTCTGAGCAAAAGCTGGTGCTGATGTCGGAGCTTGCGCCTGAACTGGTGCCGAAACTGGCGTCGAGATCGGTGCTTGCACGGGAGCGCTCTGCGGCACCCGAGAAGCTGTTTGGAGAATCTCAGCAGCTTGAGGCTGAGATGCTTGCGGCGCATAAGCTGCTGACGCAGCGGCATTCTGATCCGCAGCACCCTGATAGCTCGAAGCAGGAGAAGCAGACCCCCCTTGTGCCATGAGCAGCTGGAACGGAACCGATCCACCCGTTATATCAATGAAGCTTTGCGTGAGGACATCCTTCACCTCTTTTTTCTGAGCCGCAGCATAAGCAAAGCTCGAATCAGGTGAGAAGATGATCTTCACACCCTGGTTTTGCGGATCGGCTTCGATCTTCGCGCCCATGAACAAAACGCCGCGCGCAGGATTCGACTTCCGAAGCGCTGCTGTGACCGAATGCCACATGCGCTGAAGTGCCGCAGCGTTCGTAAAGTCGATCGAAGCAGGAGTTGCATTCGATGCTGGCGAGCTCGCTGCTGCCTGAGTTGGCATCGGTTGCGATGCAAGCGTGGGCTGTGGCGAAGGAACCTGTTGCGGCGCAGGTGCAGGCTGCGGTGTAGGCACAGGTTGAGGCGCAGGAACCGGCCGCGGAGCAGATGCAGCGGGCGCGGGTGCTTGCACAGGAGCATAGGCTTGTTGCGGCTGCGGCTGCGTCACCATTGGTTGAGGCGCTGAAGGTTGCTGCATGCTCTGCACAGGAGCTGGTGTCTGCATCGCAGGCGTAGCAACCGGTGATGCTGATGCGCCTTGCGTGTAAGCGAGCGAAGGCGTTGAGAGCAACTTCATCTCAAGTTCTTCGATGCGCTCGGAAAGCGACTCTAGGGTAAGATCGGACTCGGGACGCAACAGACGCGTGAGCGCGATCTCGAATGCAAGACGTGAATTCGTAGTAGCACGTAACTCTTTCATGAGATCGCCCAATACCGAAAGCGCACGACTCAGTCGTTCGGTGCCGAACAGCTCAAGCTCAGATTCCATGACTTCACGCGCAGAAGTGCTCGCAGAGATCTCCACATCGGCATCGGTAAGGCTCATAAGGTAGAGATTGCGCATGTGCTCGGCAAGTTCTTGGACGAACTGCGCGATATCCGCACCCGTTTCCACATAGTGTGAGACCCACGTGAAGCAAGCGCCCGCATCATGCTTGCCGAGCGCCTGAACGATCTCGGTAAGGCCTTCGTTGTCGAGCGACCCAAGGATACGGTGTGCACCATCAAGCGTGACGTGGCCTTCACCAAAGGCCGCGAGCTGCTCGAGCGATGTAAGTGCGTTACGCATACCGCCTTCAGCTTGATGCGAAATGAGCTCGAGCGCTTCGGGCTCGAACTCCACCCCTTCTTGGACGCACACTGCTCCAAGACGCGCAGTGATCTCATCGACGCTCAAACGATGGAAATCGAAACGCTGACAGCGCGAATGGATGGTGTCGGGGACCTTTTGCGGGTCGGTGGTACAGAGAATGAACACCACATGGCTCGGTGGTTCTTCGAGTGTCTTCAGAAGCGCATTGAACGCTGCTGTTGAGAGCATGTGGACTTCGTCGATGATGTAGATCTTGTAGGAACCATGCGTAGGCGCATAATGAACGCGATTGATGATCTCTTCGCGCACATTCTCCACGCCCGTGCGGCTCGCTGCGTCGAGCTCATAGACATCGGGATGGGTACCCGCCGCGATCGCCAAACACTCTTCACAGGTGCCATCAGGATCGATCGTAGGAGCTTTCTCGCAAAGCAATGCCTTTGCCAAGATGCGCGCCATAGTGGTCTTGCCCGTACCGCGCGGCCCACAGAAGAGATAGGCGTGCGATACCTTTTCCTGTTCGAGCGCATTCTTGAGCGTTCGTTCGATATGCTCCTGTCCGACCACATCTTCAAAGGTGCTCGGGCGATATTTCCGATACAGTGCTTCTGCCATGAAACCACCTAGGCTTTCTACTTCTTAGCTTTGCGCGAAGACAGTGCGGTCTTGATCGCGGCGATGAAAGCGGGAGCCACCGAAACGGCAACGATGCCAAGAACGATGATCTCGAAGTGTTCTTGTACGAACGGCACGCCTCCAAAGAAATAGCCCACCAAAACGAACAGGCTCACCCAAGAAACGCCACCGATAACATTGAAGAGCGTGAACTTCGAGAAGTTCATATGACCCATGCCCGCAATAAAGGGCGCGAACGTGCGGAAAAACGGCATGAAGCGCGTGATGACGATCGTAAGCCCACCGTATTTCTGGAAGAAGTAATCGAGCTTTTCCATGCGTTCATGGGTAAGTGCCTTCACCTTGCCCGAATCGATGATGCGCGCACCGAAGAAGCGCGCGATCCAGTAGTTCGAGGTGTTGCCTAGAATAGCCGCCGCATAGAAGACGATGAGCGTGGCAAAGACATTGAGTCCTCCCCCGTCAGCCGAGAAGACGCCCGCAGCAAACAAGAGCGAATCGCCTGGCAAGAAGGGGAAGAAGACCAAACCCGTCTCAACGAACACAATCAAGAAAAGCGGACTGTAGACCAACACTGGCCCGAGCGAGATGATCCAACCTGCGATGAACGCACGTGGATCGCTCAGTAGTCCGACGAAGAAATCGATGATGCCCAAATGAATGTCCTTTTCTTTCGCTGCGTACTCGAAACGCACGCTTGAAAAACAAATATCCCGAATAGGCAAGGGCGCTCGTCAGCGGTCCCTTATGGCTGCTTCCTCCCGGACCTGACCAGGTTCGGAACTTGGCGCCGCCCAAGCCCATTCGAGATATTCATCGCTTGCACGAAGTGCAACGGTTGAAAGTATACCTGAATTACAAGCCCGCTACAAAACCACGCCATCCTGCCGCAAAACTTCCATAACACTTCCGAGAAGATAGAGGCTCCCGCACACGCAGATAAGCGGCACTAAGTTCGCGCGATGAGCTCCTTCATAGCGCTTGAGCGCTTCTGCCACGCCCTCCGAAATGCTCGGTGCCTCCACCACGATATGCGTACGCCTTGGCTCATGCGTGTGGCGCAGGGCTTCGGCATAGTCCTTCGCAGCAAGCGCACGCGCATTATCGGGAGCAACCGCGATGATCTCATCAGCAATATCGACCAGCACTTCTGACATGTCTCGATAATCCTTATCGGCAAGCACACCGGAAATAGCAATGCGATAGTGCTGCGGATAGACGTGCTGGAGCGATGCAGCGAGCGCGCTAATGCCAGAGAAGTTATGCCCTCCATCGAAGATGATGAGCGGCTCTGCGCTCACCGCCTCGAAACGCCCTGGCCAATGCGCCAAGCGCAAACCTTCGCGAATCGCCTCTTCGGAAATCATCCAGCCGCGCTGCTTGAGCACATCGAACACATCAAGGGCAGTTGCAGCATTTTCTAGCTGGAACACGCCGCGCATTCCGAGCGCAAGATCGTGGCGATCCCGGTAAGAGAAGCACTCCTCGCTTCCCTGCTCCAAAGAAAGATCGACCTGTACGAACGAACAGGTGTGCTCGTGGGCGATCTGGCGGATGACCGCCTCGGCTTCAGGCGCTTGCGGTGCGCAAACAACAGGTGCACCCTGCTTGATGATGCCTGCTTTTTCGCCCGCTATCTTTGCAAGCGTATCGCCCAAGAACGCACAATGGTCGAACGAAACGGGCGTGATGACCGCTACTTCAGGCGCCTCGATAACGTTCGTCGAATCGAGGCGGCCGCCCATGCCAACCTCCACGACTACCACATCGCAGCGCGAACGCGCGAAATGAACGAAGGCAACGCCCGTTAAAAGCTCGAATTCAGTAGGATGCTCTTCGAGCGCTTCCGCAACCTGCTTCACTGCTTCAGTCACGCTCGTAAGCTCGTCATAGGTAATAGGCTGCCCATTCACCCGGATGCGCTCTTCGAACGAATAGACCGCCGGGCTCGTGAACAGTCCGACCCGATAACCAGCTTGCTCGAGCACCGAAGCGAGGAACGCGCACGTCGACCCTTTGCCATTCGTTCCTGCCACATGGACGAAACGGAGTTGTTTCTGGGGGTTGCCGAGCCCAGCCAGAAGCGCATGCGTGCGCTCAAGCCCCAAGCTCATGGCTTGCCAGCGCGGCGAAGTAAGGTATTCGATCGGGTCGAACACTAGCTGACCGGCTTCCAATCGCTTCCCACTACGACCTGGATATCGGTCTTCAAGCTGTAGTAGACGCTCGCATACACCGCACGACCGACCCCGAGATCGGCAACGATCGCCTCAGCGGCCGCTTCGTCTTCTGTGTCCTTATAGATCACGAGCGTTTCAGTGTAGACCGCAGAATCCGCATTGCCCGTCTCCTGAACGGTGTAGCCCTTCGACTGAAGGATCTGCGCCGCTTGCGCTGCGAAGCCATCACTGCCCGTGCCGTTGTACACCACGATCGAAAGCTTGCTCTTATCGATGCCCGACGTGTCGATGCTCGTATTGACATCTTCGCCATTCATGAAACGCCCGCGCATCTGCTCCCACGCTTTGCTGTTGGGGCTGAAACAGACCACATTGTTCACCGTATATTGAGAGCCCGGCATCAGCGCGGTATAGAACGAAGCCCCTTGCCCATACATAGCTGCAAGCGCAGAGAGCGTGTCATAGGACAGGTCAGTCTTGATCGCATTGGAGATTACGTCTGAATCGTTGATCCAGCCAATACCCTCTGACGAGGTCATCTTATTGATAAGATCGAAGAAGAATTCCATCTGGTTGGCCGTTCGCTGCGTGCGACCACCTTGGTAGTTAGTTGCGCTCACGAACGCCACGGCCTGCTCCCCGTTAAGGGTCTGCTCCCCTGGCGGAATGACCACATGACCGACACGCGGATCGTCAAGACGATACTCGACGTTCACTTGAACGCCCCCGATATCATCGACGAGCGTTTTGAGCCCCTCTTCAGTAATGCGCAGATAGTGCGCAAAATCGATACCGGTTTGCTCCTTTGCCTTGCGCACCAGTTCGGCCTCTCCGCCATAACGCGGAGCATTGCGCAAGAGATCCTGGGTACCCTGATCGTAAGTACACATGATGTTGCTAGGAATGTTCATGAGCGAGAAACTCTTATTCTGCTCATCGATGCGCAGCACCGCAAGATAGCTTGCCGCCTCGCTTGATTGGTCGTAGTTAGAAAGCCCCGCGAGCAAAATATAATAGGGCTCGTTCTCCTTAGCAACGACGAGCTCTTTTTTCACGTCCTCGTTATTGAGTGCCATGGTGGCGGAGGCGAACGACTTGAAAGCACAGGAAGCGATATTGAAGATAAGGAACGCGACCACGCAAATAGCTACGAGTGCAATGATGATATTGTTGCGACGGCGGCGCTTCATGAACTCTTCCGCGCGCGATCTGCTCGCCCTGTGCTGCGTAGTACGCTGATCGACCGAGCGTGTTTCGACCTGCATCTGGTTGATCTCGGCAGTCTGTTTGGAAAACGAGGTGTTTCGCCGTCTTGTTGAAGAAGCAGAGCTGCGTGCTTGGCGGCGCGTTGCTGAACCCGTAGCCTTATTGCGCAGATAAGGCTTGCGCGATGAATGCTGAGGAGTAGCATGATTTCCGATCACTGAAGAAGACCAGTGCTTCCCGGCCTTTCTTGCTGAGCGCGAAGATCGAGATGAACTGCGTTTGGTTGGCATAGACTCCTCATCATACGCCGCGCGACAGTATTGCTTGCGACGCTTCTTTGATTTACCTTTTTGGTGCGCGCAGGCGCGGTTTCATTATAGCTCTGCTACACGACGACGCGCTCGATATGAGCGCCCAGCGAGCGCAATTTACCCACGTAGTCTTCGTATCCACGATCGATATGGTGGATATCGTAGATGCGCGTTTCGCCTTCTGCCGCAAGACCAGCGATCACAAGCGCTGCACCACCGCGCAAGTCAGGCGAAGAAACGGGTGCACCTTGCAAACCCGGAACGCCATGGATGAGCGCATGATGCCCATCAAGGCGAATATCCGAGCCCATACGATTGAGCTCGGCAGCGAACATGAAGCGGTTCTCGAAGATGTTCTCAGAAACCACCGAACAGCCATCAGCGAACGCAGCCAGCACCGAGAATTGCGCTTGCATGTCGGTGGGAAACCCAGGGTGAGGCAAAGTTTGGATGTCGGTCGGACGGAGCGGTTCCGTGCGCGAGACCGTGATCGAATCTTCGGTGGTTGAAATGTTTGCGCCCATCTCTTCGAACTTCATAAGGACCGTGCGCAGGAATTCTGGATCGATGCCTTCGACCGTGATCGGGCCGCCTAAAAGAGCGCCTGCAGTGAGATAGGTACCCGCTTCAATGCGATCGCCCACGACCCAGTGCTCGCAGGGATGCATATCGCTGAGCGCGACCCCATGCACGACGATCGTGGAAGTACCCGCTCCCTGTACGCATGCGCCCATTTCATTGAGCATGTTCGCAAGATCGACGATCTCGGGTTCGCGCGCGGCGTTATCGATAACAGTCGTGCCTGGCACGGTGACAGAAGCCATAAGCATGTTTTCCGTAGCACCCACGCTGGGAAAATCGAGGAACACCTTCGCTGCATGAAGCCCATTAGGGCTCGAGGCATAAAGGTAACCATGATCGTTCACGAAATTCACACCCAGTGCTTCGAGCACGGAAAGATGCATGTCGATCTTGCGCGCACCGATCTTGCAGCCGCCGGGCATCGCGACGCGCGCCTTGCCAAAACGCCCAATGAGCGGACCTAAGATAGAAATGCTCGCGCGCATTTTCGAGACCAGCTCATAGGGAGTTTCAAAGCCAGTTGCGTTTGCAGTATCGATCGCGATCGTATGGCCGGTACGCTCAACGCTAGCGCCGAGGCTCTCGAGAACCTCGATCATGATGTCGATATCGGAAATATTGGGAACGTTATGCAGGACAGATTTCCCCTGCCCCAAGAGCGCTGCCGCAATGAGCTTCAAAGCAGAGTTCTTCGCACCGCTCACGCGAACAGTGCCGGAAAGATGAGTGCAACCGTGAGTGACGATTATTTCTTCTGCCATCGTAGCTTTCCAATCTTGATTGCGGACAGTCTTATTATGACAAAGAACCCTCCGCTCGCCCAGCATTGCGGGTGCGAACGAAGGGTTCGAATGAGTATGTGGCGCGATTATTCGCCGAGAACGAAACGAGTGAAGTCAACGATCTCGATAGTGGTGCCGAGCTCCTTAGCCACTTCTGCGGTGTAGTCGGCAACGGACTTATCGGGATCCTTCACGTAAGCCTGCTCGGTCAGAACGTTTTCCTTGTAGAACTTCTCAAGACGACCGGTAGCGATCTTCTCCTGGATGTTCTCGGGCTTGCCGGACTCAGCAGCCTGTGCCTTGTAGATCTCCATCTCGTGAGCAACGACGGCCGGATCGACCGCTTCGCGAGTTGCTGCGACCGGAGAAGCTGCTGCGACCTGCATTGCGATATCGCGACCATAGGTCTTGAACGCATCGCTGGTTGCGAAGCTTGCATCGCCGAGCTTGAAGTCAACGAGCACGCCGATCTTGCCAACGCCATGAACGTAGCTAGCAACAGCGCCTTCAGGCTGGAGCGAATAGGCGAAACGAGCGAGCTGGATGTTCTCACCAAGCGTGTGGATCGCATCGGTGACGACCGCCTCTACGGTCTCGCCCTCAATCTCACTTGCGCGCAGCGCATCAAGATCGGCAGGAGCATTCTCAAGAACAGCCTTCGCGATCTTTTCCGCATATGCACGGAACTTCTCGTTCATGCCGACGAAGTCGGTCTCGCAGTTGAGCTCAACGAGCGCACCTGCATGCGCATCGTCGGAAACGAGCGCGACCACTGCGCCTTCGTTCGTAGCGCGACCAGCCTTCTTAGCGACCGAAGCAAGACCTGCCGTGCGCAGAACGTCGACAGCCTTATCCATATCGCCATCAGCTTCGACGAGTGCCTTCTTGCATTCCATCATGCCTGCACCGGTCATTTCGCGGAGTTCTTTTACCATAGCGGCGCTAACTTGTGCCATAGCTATTTCCTTTCTTTTAAAAAGGGCAGGCTAAGAAACTTAAACCTGCCCCGGACAAACGTTGGATCGTAGACGATTAGCGAGGCATTTCCTCTGCGTTTTCGTGAAGTTCCTCGTTGGGAGCGATCGGCTCTTCTGCAACAGCTGCAGCCTCGGAAGGCGCTGCCATTTCCTCGACCGTGACCTCTGCGCCCGTACCAGCGATGACCGCATCAGCGATGAAATCGCACAGCAGGCGAACGGAACGGATCGCGTCGTCGTTAGCGGGGATGCCGAAGTCCACATCGTCGGGGTCGCAGTTGGTATCGAGCGTGCCGATGATGGGGATGCTCAGGCGACGAGCCTCGTGGATGGCGATCTGCTCGCGGTTGGTATCGACCACGAAGATCGCATCGGGGATGCGCTTCATGTTGCGAATGCCGTTGAGGTTGGTCTGGAGCTTAGCGAGCTCCTTCTTCAGCAGGATCTGCTCCTTCTTGGGGAGCTGCTCCATGCGACCATCAGCCTCCATAGCTTCGAGCTCTTCCATGCGCTGAACACGTGAGCGGATGGTGACGAAGTTGGTGAGCATGCCACCGAGCCAACGAGAGTTGACATACGGCATACCGCAACGATTTGCCGCTTCAGCGATGGATTCCTGAGCCTGCTTCTTCGTACCGACGAAGAGGATGGTGCCGCCCTTCTCAGCGATGCGCTTGACTTCGCTATAAGCAGCATCGAGGCCGTAGAGGGATTGCTTGAGATCGATGATGTAGATGTCGCCACGGCTGCCGAAGATGTAGGGTTTCATCTTGGGGTTCCAGCGACGGGTCTGATGACCGAAGTGCATGCCTGCATCGAGCAGGGCTTTAAGATTGATCTTTGCCATGTTTCTCCATTCGTTGATCCTCTGCCTGGCTTCTTCCCTGCCCTCGCAACCTATTGGGCCACTAGCGAGCGCAAGTCCACCACGCATGTGTAATAAAAACAGCCTTTGTATTGTAGGAGAAGAACGCACGCTTGTATAGCGGCAATTCGTGAGCGGACACCGCAAGCCCCCTCTGAAGCAAAAGTCGGTTTGCACGCCCTTCGGAAGGTTTCGTAAACAAGGTGTAATCCCGGCATACATACAAGGTGGCTATACTGAAAAGAAAGACATTCTTAGGTGCTCAGCGCGATGGGGGTCGCGATCTGAGAGCGAAGGGGGATTACGATGAAACCACTCGAGGAAATCAAGGTTGTCGACCTGACAACCTATATGGCCACACCTGCGACCGGACGCATCCTTGGCGAATGGGGCGCCGAGGTGATCAAGGTCGAAGCAGCAAAAGGCGATCCATGTCGCGTGACGCAGGCCGCGGTGTTCAATATGCCCATGTCAGATGAAGAGAATCTTGCATTCGACATGGTCAATCTGAACAAGCGATTCATCTCGCTCAATCTGAAGAGCGAAACGGGCGCGGAAGTGATGGATAAGCTCTTGGCGAAGGCCGATGTCTTCATCACCAATACGCGCACCAAATCCTTGAAGAAGCTCGGTCTTGATTGGGAGACACTGCACGCGAAATATCCGCGGTTGATCATGGGCCATGGGCTTGGGTATGGCAAGCGAGGCGCCGAAAAGGACGATCCTGGCTTCGACGTGACCTGCTACATGGCGCGCGGCGGCGTGTTCGGCACCACGGTCAACAGGGGCGATTCTCCCATGATCCCCACCAACGGCTATGGCGACCTACAAGCTTCCATGTTCTTGGCTGCGGGCATCTGCGCTGCCATCGTCGGACGCGCCACTACCGGCGAAGGCGATTACGTTACGTGTGCGCTCCAACATGCAGGCGTTTTCACGCTCATGACAGGCATGATCTCGGCACAGTATGGCAATCCTTATCCGAAGAGCCGTCTTGAGGTCATCTGCCCCTTCAACAATGTGTATATGACTGGTGATGGCAAGTACGTTGCCATGTGCGATCCTGAGTATGACCGCGATTACAACAAGATCATGAAGCTGATCGGACGCGATGATCTCGTTGACGATCCAAAATACATCAACTGCGTGAAGATGAACGAAGCGGGGTTGAACGCCGAAGTGGTGGGCGTGATGGATGATGCGCTCGCTAAGATGACCTGCACCGAAGCGCTTGCGCTCTTCAAGGATGCGGGCATTCCTATCGAGCTTTGCCAGACACCGCTCGATGTGTACGAAGACCAAAACGTCTGGGATAACGATTACCTGGTGAAGATCAAGTACCCCGAGTCCGAACGCAATATCCCTACGGTTCCGATCCAGTTCGAATCGCAACCCGTACCCGATTACACGCCAACGGGCATGCTCGGCAGCGCGACGGTCGAGGTCATGAAGGATCTTGGGTATACCGATGAGCAGATCGAAGCTGCTATTGCCGATGGGTCGGTTTGTGGCGCGACCTCGCTCGACGTGCTTGCAGGTTAATACGCTTGCAGCTCGATGCGCAACAGCGAAAGCGGCATGCCCCGGAAGGGTTTTCAACTATCCCCGCTCTGCTGCTCAAATGGCCGGCTTAATGCCGGCTATTTTCGTGCGCTCGCAGCTGCAGTACTTTATACAGAATATGAAGCAATGCAGAGGAGTTTGAAAACCCCTCTGCTTAAGGAGCTCTTTCTCAAGTACCTCAATCGATCTAACTCATCGGCGGTGCTTAGGTGTTTTTCTACGCGCATGGATGAACAAGGAAGCAAGAGCCAGAGCCGAAACACAAAGCAGGATCAGCATGGTGTACGCAGGCACATTCAAGCCATCATTCGTTGCCGCTAAATACCCTAAAGATTGGGCGAGCTTATCGGTATCGGTGCTAACGCTTGCATTCGCTGTTCGATCAGCACCGGCCTGCTGATCGCCTTCACCTGCATTCGAACCATCGCCAGTGCCTTGGTTGCCGTCTGTACTGCCGCTATTTCCCGAATCGGAACCGCCATTCTCGCTTCCCCCTTGTTCGCCACCACCTGAAGGATCGCCCCCTTCATCGCTCACCTGCACAGCAAGATTCAGTCGTTCGCTGTATTCGTCGAAGGGCATCCCCTCTTTATATGCGGCGATGCGGTACTTCGTTTCTCCCATAACGCTGATAGGCCCGGTGTAAACGTGTCTCGTCCCGTTCGCATCGCAGGGGCAGGTGTCGTCGGTGGTGTAGTAGATTGTCGCTCCTTCGGTGGTGGTTGTCAGGGTTAGCTTCGAGCCTTTCGGTACCGTCACGCTGTTATCTTTTGGAGCAAGTGCTCCAAACGTTGCTGTCCCGATGCTCGCGGTGGGGCGTGTAGGCTGCGCCGCATCTGATGTGGTGCGAACCGCCAGCTCCTTGGTAAGCGATGTGCCGCTTGCTGCGAGGGTGAGCGTTGTCATGCCGGGGAGGTCGCCTTTAAGAGCAAATGATGCTTTCCCTTGAGAGTCCGTTATGCCCTCTGCGGCAGAAGAGCTCGAGGCGTCGGAAGCATCAGCAACACTCACGCCATCGATCGCTGCAATGCTGGGAGCGTTCACCCGCGCCGTCACTGGCTGGTTCGCGACGGGCGTCCCGTCCGCGTAGCGCACATATGCCACCACTTGCACAGGCTCGGCAGCATCGCTTTGCAAGACGATCGCATTCTCATAGTTCGCAACGAGCTGCGCTGGGCGCTTCTCAACGGCAAGCGTCTGAGACCACGTCCCGAACAGATCACCCAGAGCGCGCCCCGTATAGCTCTTCGCGCCGTTCAGCTCCAGCAAGATGTTAGAACCTTCAGCCAGATCCTCTTGCGGATAGATGCGCAGAACCTTCGAGAGCGCTCCTCCTCCATCGGCGCCGCTCGCATCTGTCGAGTCGACCCATTCAAGACGGGCATCCTCACCACCCACGAGGGCGCTCGTTCCTGCTCCCTCATCGGCTTTCATGTATTGGCTGAATTC
>OGRY01001423.1_pt1 | contig 17252 bp, 15 predicted proteins | sample 1553551 | NCBI WGS metagenome assembly OGRY01 (sample SAMEA2580101, study PRJEB22360) | human gut metagenome | biome: human gut; feature: human-associated habitat; material: faeces | place: Denmark | collected 2008/2010
AGAGTCGGAGGCCTTTTAGGAACCCCTGCTTCCACGTCTTCGATCTGGTCTCCACGTCAACGCGCTCGTTGGTAATCCTGACCACGAATGCGTCGAGGTCGTACTGGAGCGAGTAAATTTTGTTTTTCTTTTTCTTGAACATAAGAGTAGTTTTGATTCGATGCAAAGTTAAACATTTATTATTTAATTAGCAAATAAAAATGTCGAGATTTTTCAAAAACCTCGACATTTCTATACATGGTGTTGATTTTACTCAACTCGGTTCGGCATTTTACCGTCCCTTTCCATTTGGTTGCGTTCGTCGTTGTCGGCCCCGCCGTTTCCTTCGGCGGCCTTGGCCGCGGCTTGCTGTTGCGCTTCCAGTTCCGCGGCGGCCTGCTCCTGAGCCTTGCGCTCCTTTTCGGCCGTTTCCAGTTCGATGCGCTTCAACTCGTCGAATGAGGCCAGCGGGCTTCCTTCGGCCGCGGTGCGAACAGATAGGATTCCTCCGGCTACGGCCTGAACGCGGTTCTGGATGTCTTCGCTGTCGTTCTTAGGAATGAACGGCTCGATGGAGTAGGACATGCGGAGATTGTGGTACTCGGTCTGCCTCTTCTCCTTGATTCCGACAAACTCCTTGAAGATGAACATGAGTGTGCGCAGGGCCGGATCGAACCGGGAATAGGCATCAATACACCATTGCGTCTCCGGAAAATATAGGTTCCGGAGGTAAGCACCGCTGTAATCGCCCGACTTGATCTCGTCCGGTCGGATAAACACGGCTCCTACGCTGTCGCATAGGAACTTGAGCGAGTTGTCAAGCGAGAGCGTGAACGTGTTGGATGCGTCGGCGGGCTGGAGAATCTTCGCGTCGCCATCTTTGTTCCGGGCCGCGATCACCTTGCCTTGGAAGTTCACGTTCGGCAGGCCGCCTACGATTCCAGATACAAAGAGCATCTGGAAGTTGTAATACTTGCCGTTTTCCATCAGGTCCGATAGCAATTTCTCGATGTCTTCGATGTTGCCTTGAACGTCTCCCCAGCATACGTCCGCCTCTCGGTGGTATATGACCGGGCAAATAGAAAGGCCGTGCCGAGCCGTGCTCACCAGTTTGTAGCCGTCCTCGGAGTATGTTTCGGTCAGGTTGCGAATGAACGTCTTGACCGCACTTTCGGTAGAGGCTATGGTGATGGATTCCCAGCGCTCGACGGTCCGGCTTCCGTATATTTCGACGACCGTGGTTCCGTTGTCGTCGAACATGCGTAAGACATTGCGTTTGCCGCCATCGCGCGGGTTCCGGAACTCGGTAATGAGGTCTCCAAACTCGTAGGAGAATACCCGGTAGCCCAGCATCTCCGTCTCCGGGTCCATGTAGACGCAGATCGCACCGTCTCCGGTGCCGAAGCATGAGTTGCCGAACTTAATGAGGGCGTTGTTCATGCCCGTCTGGTTCCAGTATGACTTGATCTGCGAAATCATGTCTGCGTCCTCCATGTCACCTTCGTTGCTGAACTCCATAGGGTTGCCGAAGGTATGGATGGTCTTGTGCCGAAGGATCGACTTCTGGAGTGACACCGATACGCGCTCAACGGGCTCGTAGCCATCGGGAACATTCTTGCGCAATGCCTCGTCGTATCGGTATTTGGGCCGATTCGAACGCATATACACATCATATACCATGTGGGCCGACGGTTGCTTCTCGTTGAGGAAGTCCGACTGCGTAAGCAACCGCCTTGGGTAGCGGTCGAATTGCATCGGCTGGGGCGGGGGGGGGGGGGGAGAGGCGGGGGTTCCGTTTAAACGGTTCATCGTGCAGTTCGTCGCCGGGTTCGGAAGCCTGCGCTCCCACCTGCGCTTTTGCGCTAAATCTCCAATGTTGATCTTCATTATTAAAAAATTTTACCAACCCCCCATCGAATTGAAGGCTCGATAGTAGTCATCCATCGAGTATTCGGGCTCGGCCGCTTTTTTGAGCGTCGCCATGAGCTCAAATATCATTCGGTAAGCAATCGGGTCAAGGTCATCGGGTGAATAATTATGCCTGCGTTTAAACGCTAATTTCGATATAAAGAAGTATTTGCCGTTCTCTTTCTGATCGCGCTTGAGGCACTCGGTGGCTTCGAGCACGAGCAGATCAAGGATAGGCATTTTGTCGTTCTTGCGGCCGTATTGAACCAACGTGGAGCCCGGTATATCGAAGCGTAGGCGCCCCATTCGAAGGTAGGCGCTGAGTTTACCGAGAAGTTGGTCTCGGAGGCACACATACTGCTCCATTTCGATCACGTTTCCGGCCGAGTCGTATTCTTTTATAGGTGTGCGGTTCGAGACGATTGCCACGACACCGCGCATGTAGTCTTCGAAGTAGTTACCGAGACCTCCGGCATCCACCGCAATGTGCTCTACCGGAATGTCATACTCAGTCTTCAAGGCGCGGATCCATTCTACCTTCTCTCGCGCGTCATCCGTGTAGGTGGTCTCAACGCGATTGCAAGTGAGCCCAGTCCATATATAAGCCTTGGTGGGGTCGGTTCCGTCGCCGATGTCCACGGTCATGTATCGCTCCGTAGAGGGTTCGAATGGATTCTGATTCGGGCCGGGGAACATGGCCTCGATGTGGCTTTGGTTTACCATTGCCTCTCCTTCGCCCATCTCGCCCCAGTAGCCGAATAGGAGCTTCATTCGCTCCGCCTCTCCGACGTTGAACAAGTTGGCTACATTTCCGCCCTGCGTCTGGAAGGTAAGGATTCGGTTATCCATAATGTTACCGGGGATAAACGTGAAGGTCTTGATGAAGCAGTCGGTGGTCAGACCTGCGGCACGCATCTCGGCCGTCAACATGGATTCGAGGTCTATGCGGCTCTTGACTTCATCCGGAGTCTCGCCCCAGATGATGTCCTCCGGCTTGTCGCCGTTGATTACCATGTACATGATCTTGCCGACGCGATCTAGGCGGACATAATTGTCGTCGCCGATATACCCGGCCGTCCGGAGCATCTTGGAACTCCAGTGCCAGCCGTTCGCGTTGAGGGTGCAGACCATCTTCGGTTTCATACCGGAAGCGTCACGGTTTCGAGAGAACCAGTATTTCCAGATTTTGAAGGTGAAGTTGGTCAACTCGTCGATGCCGATGTAGGATGCCTGCTTGTTCTTCATCTTCTCCTGCGCCTCCTTCTCCTGAGAGTCGGATTGCAGGTTGATGTGAGTAAGCATGATAGAGCTCTGGTACTCAGGCCATGCAAAGGAGTAGTCGGAGGCCGAGTATTCGCATCCTTTCATTTCGGAATATATTCGTTTTGCGTCCGAAAGAATACCACCCGCGGTGCCGACTTCGACGAGCTCCTTTTTTATGATAAGGCCCGAATATCCGTACATTCCAATGCCTCTAAGTGCCTCTAACAGAATGCAATATGTGTTATGAGTAACCACGCATGCTTTCGAGGCGAGGTACAGCGAGTTCGGGTTGCTAACTGCGATGCACCTACATTTATCTCGGCCGACCTTTTCTACCTTCACGATCCTGCGGGTCTTGGAGAACCTGCGCGGCTTCACCTTCGATGCCTTACGATCCAGTCGGAACAATTTTGCGTTGTCCGCCGTCTGTATATATAATACATAGGCGTCCTTGCACTCGATTCGCACACCGTCATTCTTATACGAGGTCGCTTTTTGAGTAATCGTACACATACCGCCGAGGGACCATATCACCTCCTGAATATCCTCGGCAAGTTGTTTGGAAGTGGTAGTCAGGCCAACGCTCGACCTTCGGCTGTCGGCATACCCATCCGAGTCCATGAGGCCCTGAATCAAAGCGAATCGGTCCTCTACCGATGCCAGCTTGTATCGGATAGGTATGAATTTCGTGTGAGAGTATGTACCGTATAGTTTCAACTTCTTGATACCCTCCAAAAGATGATCGTCATACAAAATGTAATCTTTCCCGCTTTTGGCACGATATACACGCTTGGTGTTTTTCTTGAAAAATTCGACTACTTCCAGATCAAGAGTTGTGACCATTATATGCTTTATACTCCCAGTCATACATCCGTCTCCCAACAAGAACCCGAGCATATACGGATCAATCGGCAACTTATCCGGCCGGGAGAACGTTACGGGCTCGCATAGAGGCACGGCGATGTGTTTATCAGGTTTCTCGTTTAGATGCTTGATAATAGCAGCAGTGTCCCATACAGAACAATCCTCGTCCCGGCTCAAACCATGCAACCTTGCCCTCTTGGATTGCCTCCTCATTTCGTAAACATTCCATAGGTGTTCGTAGGTGCAGTCAACGAAAGCGCCGTCGATAAAGTGTACCCTATATACATCCTGCTCTCCGAGCTCGTAAATGTTGACTACTCGCTGTTGGCCGCCGAAGGTGTTGGAGATGATGTCTCCGGGCTTGAGGTCGCCCATTTTGCGGAATCCAAACGGTGTTGCGATCTGAAAGCTATACGCATGGCCTTTGCCCGCTGATGCGGAGCCTCCCGTCCAAATGACATCCGCCTCGCAGGTCTGGATCGCTTCCTGAAACCCGGTCTGGGCGATGATGTCTTTGTTGTCTCGCAGTTTGGCTCCGTTCACTTTTACCCATCCCTTTTTCTTAACCGTACTGAGTTCGCGCTCTACTTTTGGATAGAGCTGTACGGGCTGTGTATTGGGATTTATACGAGTGAACATAGCAAACTTTTATTCGCAAATTTACGATAAAATTTGTTCTTGGCAAAAAAATGTTTTACATTTGTCGTTGAGTATACAAGTATTTGAGAATCATGTAAATGGTACTCGTACTTGCGGAAACATTCACTAATCATTGAAAAACAATGAAGTTTACTAAAGAGCAAGTACTTGGAAAAACCAAGGAACGACTGGGAAAAACCCAAAAGATTTCCGACCGCACCATTTTGGATGCCGCGACAAACGCGATGGCCTTCCTGCCCGACGACTCCGACATGGAGATCGACGCCTTCATGGAGAAGTTTATGCCGACCATCACTTCGGTCAACACGAACTTCAACAACGATCAGGGAGCTTTCATTTCGAAATGGAAGGAGGAACATCCCGAACCGAAACCGAATCCGGCTCCGAAGCCTAACGACACCGAAGAGATGCCCGCTTGGTACAAGGCCGAGCTTGAGCGTCGCAAGGCGTGGGAAGAGGAGCAGGAGGCCAGACTGAAAGGTTTGACCGGACAGCACCGCAAGGAGGAACTGATTCAGCAGGCGCGTGAGGCTTTCTTCAAGCCCGCCGACAAGAAGAAGACTCCTATCGACGCCTATAAAGGTGTAGCCGAAATCGCGCTGGAGGATGCGTTCGAGACGATCAAAGAGGATGACACGGTAGAAGCCATCGTTTCGCGGGCTTACTCGCGCTACGAGCGGACGCTGACGGCTCAGGGCCTCCCGGCCACGGCTGGTTACGTTCCCGGCGATCCTACCCCGAATCCGGCTCCGAAAAACGGAGAGAAGGACCCGGCCGCCGAAGCGCTTTTGCGCAACCTTGGTATCAAAACCGAAGGCAAGGGTGACGGGGACGAATAACGACACCATTAATTAACAACTGTTTAAAACCATGAGAGCAGGTTATAACTACAACAAAATGCGGGAGTACTCCATGACTGTTGGTGGTCTGCGCAACGTCTATGGTGGCAAGGCTGAGGTGACTCTGCCTACTGGCTATAATATGGCGCTGGAAGACATGCCTCCCGTCGGGAACGTTCTCCCCGCTGGTACCCCGTTCGGTTGCGACGATTTCGCAAAGACGGCCCAGCCCCACTACGCATTTGCAGTAAACGCGGTCGTCGAGACTACGGCTACGCAGGTGCAGGTGAAGAAAGACTTCGAGGGCACCCGTGCCCGCGTCGGCATGGTGCTGATGCACCTTCCGAACGACGTTACGGACCTCGACTACACCGGAACGGGTGTAACCGTTACGGCTATCGACGACTCGAACGCCGACTACGATGTGCTGACCCTTTCGGTCGCCGTAGGCGCACTGGCCGTTGACGATATTCTCGTCGAGGCTTCGGCCGTTGGTGCAGGCGCAACGATCAAGGTCATCCCCACCGCTACTTCGTTCGCGGATATTCCGTGCTACGGAGACGAGCAGACTCAGCTTGTGGACCTCGTTCACATCTGCAACGTCATCTACGCGCGGCGCTGTGCGCCCGTGCATCCGATGATTCGGAACTACATGAACACGCACGGTTACTTCGTTCGTTTCTACGACGGTCTTTAATAAAAACGCATAACTATGGGACTTTACAGCAAAACTCTCTATTACAACGTCGCCCTTTTCTGGGAGGGCGTTGAGGCGTTTACGACCGTAATCAACGACGTAAACGCGAAGTACAACGATGCCTTCTGGCGTCGGTTCGCCTTCTGGGGCCGCCGCATGCGGACTCCGGAGTGGAAGATCAACGTGCGCGACACGGAGATCAACGTCGCCGCCGCCGTTCTGTCGGCCAGAAGCCGCTCCGCGGTGCTGGCGCATGGCAGACCTACGGTGGTACGATCCCTCTGATCGGTCACGGCTTCCAGATGGACGCTTCGGACTTCATGGCACTCAAGGCTTTCGAGCCTATCGCCGATGACCCGAACTTCCACGCTCGCTACGACTATCTGGAGCGCTTCGCGGCCGCTGTCGGCGGTATGCACTCGCGTATCAACATGATGGTGTTCGAGGGTCTTTCTACGGGCTTCATCACGGCCGACGCTCAGAACAACGGCGAAGGCATCCAGATCGCAGTGGACCTCAACTACCCTTCGGACCGCTTCAAGGTTCCGAGCTACGGCATCTGGGGTAGCGGTACCGACGACCCGATTCAGGACCTCCTCGACATTCAGGACTGGATGGACGACAACTCGTTGCCGTACACCAACTGGCTGATTTCGAAGAAGCTGATCCGCGAGATGTCTGTGAACAAGAATGTTCGCATCAAGATCGCCATGAAGATGTACCCGAACACCCCGAATCCCGGCCAGATTCCTCTGACCCGCAAGGAGGTGATGGAAGGTCTCGTGAACTACTACGGCATCGTTCCGATCATCGAGATCGACGAGAAGTCGAACGTAGAGCGCGACGGCAAGGGGAACGTCATCAAGAGCTTCGCTGAGGATGTGGCCGTACTTTGCGTGCCCGACCGATTCTTCGAGCTCCAGAACTGCGAGAACATCTACGAGATGGACAACAACCCGAACGTGCTCCACTCTTCGGTGGAGGAGGGTCGCATCTCCGTCATCGTGGAGTACTTCTCGAACCCCGTCAAGGACGTTACCTCGATGGAGGCTTACGTTCTTCCGGTACCCAGGAACCCGAACAACATATGCATCCTCAAGACCAGCACGGATCAGTCGTGGGGTGGTGGCAAGACGACGAAGACGACGAAGGCTGTCAAGGCCGCGGCAAAACCCGTCGTTACGACCATCGCCGTCGGCGATGGCGAGTATGATCGCGCCGCCGTCATCTCCGCTATGGAGACCATCGGCGTGAAGATCAACGCCAATACCGGGGTCGCCAAGACTCAAGAGGCCGTCAATCTGCTCGGCGAGGAGAAGATCAAGGCGCTGGAGAACGTGCTGAACGGCAACGCTCCGGCAAACAAGGAAGAGGCAAACCAGTAATATCAAGACACTATGGGCGCTGTACCAAGCATAACTATTGAGGAGTATCTTCGGGGGTTAATCGTCAACTACCCGCTACCGGATGCTGTCATCAACGGTATCTTGGCACGGCGCGACATAGAGTCTGGTGCTCCGGCCTTTCAGCGCAACGCCGAAGGAGCAGAACCGTTGAATTGGATTCGCAAACGCGATCTGGCGACGGCTGATGTATACTTCGCGGCTGGAACTCTCGTGAATGGTGGCGGTAGCTCGAAGCAAATGGGCAACCGCCGCTACACGGAGGGCCAGATTCAGGTTGCGGAGGGAGACCGGGAATACTGGCGTTCTTTGGCAAATATTATCTACAAAAAGTACGGCGAAGCTACGCCCGAAGAGGCCGAGATTTACGACGCTTCCGGGCTGTGGGCCGGATCAACGGTGAACGGCAATGGATGGTGCTTTTGACTTCTATCCGCACACCTGCGTTATTCGGCGCGGTACTGGCAAGACTGATCCCGAAACCTTCGAGGAGGTTTTCAGCGTGGTATATGAGGGTGAGTGTGGCCTGCAACGGGGAAACTCCGGTGGTAGCACCAGCATCCGTGAAGGTCACTACCTATCCTCTCCGCTTATCATCATTCCCGATTCGTCGGTGGACGTTCGGACGAATGACGAAGTGGTAGTCACGGTGGAGAACTCTCGGATTATCCGTTTTTTGGCTTTGGAGGCCGAAGCGGTGGCCGATCCCGATGTAGGTGGGGTTACGGTATGGCTCAATAAGGGAGATGATCAAAATGGCTAAAAAGGACAATTTCAAGAAGGTGTTTACAAAGTATGCAGAAGAGTATCTCGACACTCGCATACAGAACGTCTTTCAGAAGGTCGCTTTGAGCATTTTCGACAAACTTATGAGGGAAGACGTGCTCTTCCAGAATCAGACCGGGACACTGACCGCAAGTACGGGAATTGGAATATTCAAGAACGGCCGAATGGTGCAGTGGGTTGATAACCCGAACTACCCGGCCTCCCAGCGAACCGTGACCTACAAGGGTCAGAAAACGGTAGTCAACGGGCAAAAACTCTTGAATGCTACTCTTGCCGCAACCGACGCTCGGACGGCGGGTAAGTATGTGATGGTGTTGGTAAGCTCCGCGCCCTACGCCTACTCCGTTGAAGCCGGACTTGGTACTCAACGCGCCGACGGCATGCCGAAGCGCGGAATAGGATGGTGGAGTGAAGACATCGTACCATATCTCACTCAGCAATTTTTGTTGAATGCGAAATTAATGTCGTGATGAAATTATCAGAGTTGACAGCCGCGGAAAAGATCAGGGACGCTATTAATAACAGCGGCTTGGTCTCCATCCCTGCATTTACGGCGCAGGATGTCCCTACGTCCGACTGGCCCGACGCTTACATCACGGTGACGCTCAACGGAACCGTAAACCGGATGACCACGAGCTCCGATCTTTTCGAAGCGAACGTGATCGTAGGGGTCTACATCCGGCTGTTGTCTACGGGCGCCGCTAATGCCGCAAGGCAGGCCGCCGTCATGTCGCAGTTGGACGAGGCTCTCAAAATTCCGGGAACCGTCCTGAACCAAAGCGTACTATACGAAGGTAAGACACTCGTTGCCAATTACTCAACCAAGCTCGTAAATCTTCTCGTCCGGATGGCGGGATAAATCGAAAAACAAACACAAAATAATTCACAACTATGGCTAAATTAGCAGAACAGTTCCAGTATGTATCTGGAATTACATGGTTCGACATCTACCAGCGTCCGGCAAGCGATGCCGCTACGCTTTCGACCATCACGGCCGATCAGTGGTCTGAGGTAGGTGGCTTCCGCGAGGGCACGTTCTCGTTCACTGGCGACGAGATGGAGATCACCTCGCACAAGTACGAGAACGGTCAGGAGATCATCTCCACGACCACCGACGGCACCTACGGCTTCGAGGGCGACCTCGCAAACGTGGCCGAAGAGATTTGCACCAACCTTCTCCAGATGGACGTGCTCACGCTGACCGCTGACTCTGGCGCCTTCGTTAAGGATCGCAAGGTTCTGGGCGCTGGCAAGAAGCTGGCCGTCATCGAGAACTGCATGGTCCGCCTCCGTTTCGAGGAGGGCTTCTGGGACTCGCTGGTGTACCCGAACTGCAAGATTTCCTCGCGTTTCCAAGGCGAAGGTGCTTCGACGGAGCTCTTCAACATCCACGTCAACGCTTCGGCGACGAAGAGTCAGGACAAGGACACTGAGGGCTACATCTACCTCTTCATCGGGAAGAACGGATCGTCGGTCGCAGGTCGTGCTGCCAAAGCTTCGACCACCGAGTCGAAGTAGCGAACAAAGTATCACCGAAAGGGGGCGGGTGTTTTGACGCTCGCCCCTTTTTTAAAGAAAGCTAATCAGAATGAATATATTCCAAAATGCCAACGAACGGGCAGAGGCTCGGGCCGCGATGTTGCAGGGGCAACTCGACGACAACGCTCCCTTCGAGTTCTACGTTAACGGCAAGAAATACAAAACCCGTAGACTGACGAACTATGTGGCTGAAAAATTGTCAAAACTTGTCTCGAAGTGCGAGTACACCGCCGTCACGCGCGAGGATACGCCCGGAGAGACCTTGAAGGCTATCGCCATGAACCGCAAGATGGTTCCTAAGTGCTTGAGCCTTCTGATCCTCGCCCATCCGGTGAAGGTATGGCTGTTCCACTGGATTTACTGGCGATACCTGCATTTCTTCGGTAATCAGGCAGACTACGCCGGGATTCTGGAGAATGCCCTGAACAGTGAGGAGGTCGGCTTTTTTTTTCGCAATATGGCATCCCTGCAAGCCAACAACATGCTGACAGTAGAGATGACAAAAGCAAGTACGAAGAGTATAGCTCAAAAACACGCATCGGAGCCCGAACGGACCTGATCGTGACGCTATACGGCAACATGAACCTATTTACTTGGTATCGCTACTGGTTCGTGGATAGCATGGTGAAACAGACGATCATGCTGGCCGACAAGTCCGGTCTCCGGAAGAAACCGAAGGGCGGGAAGGTGACGCCCGGCAACGGAAAGCCGAGCAAGTACACCGACAAGGACCTGATAGAGATGAACCGGAAGGCCGGAGAGCGATACATGCAGAAGCTCTTCCAGCAGGGCAAGATAACCGAAGAGCAGATGGCCGATTATATCCGTCGAAAAACGCAAAAAAAGTAACACATGGCTGACGATAAACTTATAATCCCAGTAGGCTTCAACTTCAACATCGAGGAGATCGACAAGGAGTGGCAGGCCAAGAAGGCAGAGATAGAAAAGGCTCTCAAGGCCGAAATAAGCCTGACTTTCAAGATGCCGAGCACCAAGAGTCTCGACAACCTGGAAAGTGTCGTAAACCGCCTGAAAGACCTCAAAATAGAGCCTATCACGCCGGAGACCAAGGATGCGATCTCTTCGCTGACCCGTGAACTCACGACGCTCCAGAAGATACTCGAACGCATCCAAGCACTCAATATCAAGTCAGCCAAGGACGTAGCGGCCACGGCGCTGGCCGAAGAGAAGATTACTACCCAGCGAGCTATTGCCGCCAAAAATCTTGCTCAACAGCGTAGCAATAATGCTCTTGCCGTAACCCGAGAAAATAAGGCTCTCCTCCAGCAAAAAACGCTTGAGGATCAGGCGGCGCTGGTAAAACTCCGGGTTCAGAAGGCCGAGGAGTCGCTTACGAATGCTCGGAACCGAAGTCTTGGGGCCATTAAATCGCAAAACTCGGCGCTGGCTACCCAGAAGGGGATTCTGAACGGCATGCCTCAATTCCTGAATCAGTACCTCTCGATTTTGGGGGCATGGCGACTGGTAGACAACATCCGTAAGACGACGGCCGATTTCGAGCTCCAGCGTATCTCGTTGCAGGCGATGATTCAGGACAAGGAGAAGGCCGATAAACTCTTCGGCCAGACTCTTGAACTGGCTATCGAGTCTCCGTTTACTGCGCAGGAGCTCCTCAGCTACACCAAACAGTTGTCAGCGTATAGAATCGAGACCGACAAGCTCTTCGATACTACGAAGCGTCTGGCCGACGTGTCGGCTGGTCTCGGCGTGGATATGAGTCGATTGATTCTTGCTTATGGTCAAGTCCGGGCCGCCTCGGTGCTTCGTGGTCAGGAGGTCCGTCAGTTTACCGAGGCCGGTATTCCGTTAATCCAGCTTCTCGCAGATAAGTTTACATTACTGAAAAATAGAGTAGTTGACACTTCGGAAGTATTCGACCTTATCTCCAAGCGTCAGGTTCCCTTCGAAATGGTTGCTGATATTTTCGAAGACATGACCAACAAGGGGGGCATATTCTATGATATGCAACAGAAGCAGGCGAATACTCTGTACGGTATCTATCAAAAGCTCACCGACAATATTCAGCAGGCGTTCTATCGTGTCGGAGACTCGCAACTGGGAGCTCTTAAAGCGGCCGGAAGCCTGCTTGTTTCGATGTCGAAAAATCTGGAGACAATTCTATCCGTAGGCACGAACCTCGTTGGATTATGGGCCGCAGGTAAAGTAGCGGCCGTGGCCTATGGAAGCGCCGTATACGGAGCAGAAGCGGCAACTGCCAAGTCTATCCTGACCGATAAGAAGAAAGCCGCGGCGCAGTTGATTCAGGTCAGCAACTATCGTCTGCTTACTACCGAAGAGCTTAGGCTGATTGCTACTACCAATAGGCTTACTGCGGCCGAAATAGCCCAGATGGGGATTAATAATCCAGCCGCAAGGGAGTTGGCCCTTCGACTCCTCGCTCTCGGTAAATTAAACAAAGCTGAGGGCCTTCGACTCGCACAACTTGGAATGATGACTAAGGCGGAGGTATTATATGCCGCCGCTACCAAAACCCAACGAGTAGTTCTATTGTTTTCGAGCACTATCGGGAAGTTAGTTGTTAATCTGAAAGCCCTATGGGCCTCGCTTATTAACAACCCTCTTACTATCGCTTTTGCGGGACTTGCCGCCGTAATATCTGCGTTTCGCGCCCTCAATAAGCATACTGATATGTATAAGGATGCAAACGAGAAGATGACTCAATCGGCCAAGGAATCTCTGTCTGCATTCAAAGAGGAGTATTCTACCATCCAGCGGATATACAAGGACCAGTTATCAGGATTGGAGAGCAACTCTGATAAGCATAGGGAGATCAACGAGCGCCTCACGGAGATGTTATCCCGTAATGAAGAGATTGCTAAACTGATAAAACAGCGAGTCGTAGGAATATCTGATGAAGCTGATCGCATGCGCGAACTGGTTCGGTTAGCTGATCTGTACCAAGAAATTCTCAGCATCACTGCATCAAACCCAACGCTGTTTAGTGGGGCCCTACAAGCCTCCGGTCCCGGATGGATGCCGAACATCGACAAGTTGGCCTACAAATATAAGTCCAACATGAGCTCCATTAGTTCAGAGCTTGGAAGGTTGCTTGCTGATGGGGTTCACAACGAAAATGTACTCCTAAACAATTTACGAAAAGATATGGATGCAATGGAGCGTTCCGGAGCATCCTACGCTGAACGTATTCAGGTACTACTCTCCTATTTTAAGGACCTTCAAAAATACCAATCGTCGGGTATCTTTGATTTCAAAACCCTTAATCAAAACATCGGAAACACTGTTAGGGTCTTTCAGAACGCATCCGATGCGGCTGATAGGTACTGGTATAGTATTCAGCCCCAGTACAAGGAGTTTAGGGGGCAGGTTATCGACTGGAGCGACTTAAAAACCTTCGGCTTAAAGCCGGAGGATGCAAAAGATTTTCAGGAACTCCTTCGCAGTTTCGCTAAAAAAGGCGTCGAGGCTATGCGTGAAGAGTTCAAAGGCGCTGGCCCGGAGATGAACGAGTTTTTGCTGAATGTGTTTGGTCTTACAGACATATCACGGGTTCTAAGCAAGGGAGAAGAAGAGTTGAAGGGCTGGCGGAAGCGATTTGCTGATGCCCTTGGATCGGCGATCAAGCCCAACACTCGGTACGACGAAGGCGTCGATGGTCTTATCAAGCAGTACAAGACGGCAAAGGAGACGTATGACAATCTATCCAACGCTGTAAATGCGGGTCAAAAAGAGTTCACCAAGGACTTAACCGAATCCGAGAAGGTCTTGAAACTGCTCAGGGATATTGCCAAAGAGTATGGCATAGAACTCGATAAGAAGCAGGCAACCAAAACAATCAAGGATCGGACGCAGGCCCTCGAAGGCGAAGTGAAGGTTCTCAAGGAGGCATACAGCCGCTACCAGTCTCTCAAGAAGGTCCGGGGTGATGCCTTGGCCGCCAGCGACGTAGAGAAGCTGTACGGCGATCTGGCGAAGAACTTCAACTTCCTCACTCCGTCACTCGCACTGACTCCGGAGGAGCTCGTTGTGCAACTCAAAAAGGCGGCCGAGTATGCTCAGAAACAACTCAACGACAAGAATGCGGCTCTCAAGTTCAATATGGATGTCTCCGACACCTCCTACAACGCACTCAAGGAGGGGATCGAGAAGGACCTCAAGCGTCTGGCAAACGACATCTCGCTCCAGAACGAGGCTAAGAAGATGTACGAATCCATATTGGCGGCGACTGGCGACGTTAACTTTGCCGCCCAGATCACCACTTCGACTACGGGCCTCGACACGCTGGACGTGTTCAGTAAGTTGCGCGAGCAACTCAAGAAGACGCTGACGGCGTACCAGACTAAGAGTGGCGGCATCATCGACTGGGACACTCTCTTCGCCACGGACGAAGCGGGCAACAAGACAGTACTCGACATAAAGAAGGTGCAGGCCGCGATCAAGGAGCTCCCGGAGACCGTACAGACTTCGGCGAAGTCGGCTATGAATGCCTACTTCGGTTACGAGCAGGAAACGGTCAAGAAGATGGCCGAAAGCGTCCAGAAGTTCGGAGACTATGAGAAGCGCCGCAACATCATCGCCGCGAAGGCGGCCGAAGAGCGGGCGCGGATCGAGTCCAGTACGATACTCACTCCCGACCAGAAGACTCAGGGCATTGAGGCCGTGAATAAATCTGAACGCAGGCAGATCGCGGGAGTGAATCTCGACGAGATTAAGAACCTCGAAATGTTTGCTCAGGCATTTGGTGACTTGGATCGCGTTGGCACCAAGACGCTGGGGAACCTCACCTCCATGATGAAGAACTTCTATGAGGCGTCCAAAAACGATTTGGACCCGACACAACTCCGAGAGGTCGTGAGGATCATTCAGAACCTTGAGGAGCAGTCGTGGGAGCGCAGTCCCTTCGCGGCAATCAAGGAGGGAATAAATGACATTCTGACCGGAACCCGAGAGGTTCAGGCGGCCGAAGCGAATCTCGCGGCGGCGCGGGCGGCGCAGGCGGAGATCGAGAAGCGAAACGCTTCTGAGATTGCTATTCTCCGGCTCCAGATGTCTCAGGCCGGAACCGACGAGGAGAGAGCTACGATCCTCCAGCGGATCAACGATCTTGAGCGTCAGAATCGGGATGCTGTCAAAAACACCCAGCAGGCGGTTGAGGACTTGGCCGCGGCCGAGTATAAGGTGCAGACAGGGTTCACTAAGACGAAGGCCGCACTGAACAAAATGGACGCTTACCTCGGCAACCTGAGTAGCGACATAGGCAAGATCGGAGATGCCATGAACACGTTCAGCGACATTTTCGGCAGTGCGTTCGGAGAAGAGGCGTCCGCGATGATTCAGGACATCCAGAAGGGGTTTCAGGCTGTTCAGGCGGGAATCGCGCTGGTGAATACCGTAATGAGTATCGCTGACGCGATAGCCAAAGGACTGATGACCACCATGCTCCCGCTTCTTGCCGCATCGGTAGCCCTTGGAGCGGTGCTCGCTATATTCGGTGCGCGTCAGCGTCGAATCAAGGAGGAGCAGGAAGCATCAGAACGTGCTGTCCGGAAGCTGGAGAACGCCTACAAGGATTTGGAGAAGGCGATGGATCGCGCGTACTCTACGGCTGACATTAATAAGACGGCGAAACAGCAGACGCAGAACCTTCTCAATCAGCAGAAAGAGCTCAACCGCCAGATCGACCTTGAGTACAAAAAGAAAGACAAAGACTTCGATCAGGGTCGAGTAGACGATATGTGGCGACAGATCGAGGAGCTTAACCAGCAAATTGCCGAGAACCGCCGCGAGTTAGTGGAATCGTTCTACGGGACCGACTTCAAGACCTTCTCCTCCGATCTCGCTCAGGCGATCTACGACGGAGTGAAAGACGGTAGCCTCTCCGCCAAGGAAGCGTGGAACGAGACTGTGGACGAGATGGTGGACAAGATGATCCTCGAACTGGCTACGGCGAAGTTTATCATGCCGGGCGTTGAGAGAATATTAGACAGCTTCATGGAAGAAACTCGTCGTTTAAACGGTTTATCCGAAGACGAGTTGCCGACGCTGGAGCAGTTCCCGTTCGAAGACTTACGAGAAGCGCTAAAGGCTTATCTTGGTGAATTTTGGGGCGATTTCGAGCAGTATCTACCGAGCGGCGGAGAATCCAATCTGACTGGTATTTCGAAGGCAGTCGGCTCGTTGACCGAGGACACAGCACTGGTGCTGGCCGCGGCCGCGAACTCGATGATCTACTATCAGGTGGCCCAATACGATCAGGTTGTGTCGATCAACGCAATCCTGACCGGATGGAACGAACTTATCATGGGAACCGAAGAGACGGCCGGACTGATCCCGACGCTGATGGCTTCCCAGACAGAATCAATGGAGCTCCTTCGTGGGATCAAGAGCGACACGGGCCGGATCGCTACGGCGACGGAACAGATGGCCGACGACATCGGATCGGTAGTCGCACCGCTCGGATCGAAGGTGGGAGCCAAGGCAATTAACGTAAATAGCTGATAATTATGAAGTTAGAACTTAAAAGGCGTTTTTTGGGAGAGAGCTATACGATTGGCTCTCTCTCAATCGACGGCAAGAAATTCTGCGACACCTTGGAGGACAAGGTGCGCGACCTGAACAAGAACGGAGTCTTCGACGGCGACGAGAAAAAGGTGTATGGGGAGACCGCGATCCCTTACGGTACCTACGACGTTGTGGTGGACTACTCCCCGAAGTTCAAGCGAGAGCTCCCTCGTTTGCAGAACGTGAGGCACTTCGAGGGCATCCTGATCCACCGCGGGAACACGGCCGAAGATTCGGCCGGATGTATCTTGGTCGGTGAGAACAAAGTCAAGGGGAAGGTCATCAACTCGACGCCCTATGAGAGGGAACTGGTCCGGATTCTCAAGGAGGCTCAGGGCCGGAAGGAACCCATCACCATTAAAATTGTGTAACCATGTTCATGCGAATCATTTTAACGATCTGGCAGTTGCCGCAAGAGATCATCGGGGCGCTCTGGTGCCTCCTGTTTACGAACCACCGCGCGATCCTTCGACAGAACGGAGCTGTGTTCTTCGCCTCGCCCAAAGTCAAAGGCGCATTCACGATGGGTTCCTTCGTTTTCCTGAGTCCGAAATACATCACCAACGAGCCTACCTACGACCACGAGTTCGGCCATGTGTTGCAATCTCGGGCGTGGGGCTGGTTATGGCTGCTCGTATTCGCCATTCCGAGCGGATTACACTGCTTGTTTCATAATCGCGGGTCCTACTACCACTTCTATACTGAACGCGACGCAAATCGCCGCGGAGGGGTCCCTAATTACACTGGCGGCGG
>OGRY01001429.1_pt1 | contig 17211 bp, 22 predicted proteins | sample 1553551 | NCBI WGS metagenome assembly OGRY01 (sample SAMEA2580101, study PRJEB22360) | human gut metagenome | biome: human gut; feature: human-associated habitat; material: faeces | place: Denmark | collected 2008/2010
ACAATTATAATTTAAATTATAAAATATATAAAAACACACCAAATGAGGATGCTCCTTATTTGGTGGTTATTAGTAAATAAATTAATTTGCTTGCCCATTGGCTTTGTAATGTAAGTCTCCAGTTGTAATTGTAGCAATAAAAATAGGCATCTATCCGCAAGGATAAATGCCAAACTAAACTTTTAGGTAGGCATTCGAGTTATCGAATGTTCCTTTTTTATTTTATGAAGATTGCTCTTCATAAATACATTACACTAAATAAAAATAAATAAATCAAATGAAATATAAAAAGCCACATTGCAACCGTGTGTGAAACTTTTAGACATAATAAAAACTATTATTCGAATAAAAAAAATCGTAGTAACTAAAATAGAAAATAAAAATTTCGAATAATACTTTAATATTATTATGTCTGAAAAATTTATTTTTATAACCACTTTTGTAAATTTATAAAACATGATATAATAAACTTATAACAAGGAGATGATTATTTTGAAATTTCAAGTAGATTCAAGAAAAATAACAGATGGTCAAATATTTGTTGCTATTAAAGGACATACTGTAGATGGTCATGATTATATTGATGATGCTATAAAAAATGGAGCATCAAAAATAATTGCAGAACATGAAGTAAAATGTAGTGTTCCTGTAGAAGTTGTACCTAGTACTCTAGAATATTTAAAAGTTGAATTAAAAAAAGAATATGCTGATAAAATAAATCAACTTAAAATAATTGGTTTAACTGGCACAAATGGAAAAACAACTACTGCATATTTAACTTATCAATTATTAAATTCATTTAATGAAAAAGCTGCTTACTTAGGAACAATCGGGTTTAAGGCTCCAAATGATGAGATAGAAACTGAAAATACAACACCAGATATATTAACAATTTATTCATTATTATTGCATGCTATAGAAATCGGTTGTAAAACAGTTGTTATGGAAGTTAGTTCTCATGCCCTATCTTATGAAAGAATTTACGGATTACATATTGATATTGCAGCATTTACTAATCTTACTGAAGACCATTTAGATTATCACAAAACAATGGAAAATTATTTAAATGCTAAACTAAAAATATTTGATTATATGAATAGTAATGGTAAATTAATTGTAAATCATGATGATAAAGCAAGTGAAGCTTTTGTAAATAAATTTGGTAAAGGTATAACTCTTGGATACAACAATGAAAATAATGATTATAACATTATAAATGCAGATATAAATCCTGCAGAAACTAAAATAACATTTACATATGATAATAAAAAATATGAAGTTGTAACAAACTTAACTAGTAAATTTAATGTCTATAATTATATGACTTCACTAGCTATTTTACATGAATGTGGTTATGAAATTGACAATATTATAGAAAAAACTAAATATATTAAGGCTCCGAAAGGAAGATGTGAAACACATAAAGTCAATGGTGGCTATGCTGTAATTGATTATGCACATACACCAGATGCTGTTGAAAAAGTTATAACTGCTTATAATGAACTAAAAAAAGGAAAAGTTATAACGATTGTTGGTTGTGGTGGTGACAGAGACCCAATTAAAAGACCAATAATGGGAAATATTGCTACTACTTTAAGTGATTATACTATTTTAACTAGTGATAATCCTCGAACTGAAGACCCAGAAAAGATAATGGAAGATATTTTAAAAGGTGTTAAAACTACTAATTATGAAGTTGAACTTGATAGAAAAACTGCTATAAAAAAAGGAATTGATATGTTACAACCTGAAGATATCTTGTTAATATTAGGTAAAGGACATGAAGATTATCAAATAATTGGGCACACTAAAATACATTTAGATGATGCTGAAGAAGTTGAAAATTGGAAAAAATGTCATTAAAAATACTGCAAAATTGCAGTATTTTTATTGTTACCAACCTGTAATTTCATGAAAATCACAATGGTCAGTTTTTGAATCTGTAAATAATCCCATTGCTTTAAAATTCCATGTTTGATTTTCCAACAAATTATTTGTGTTATCTATTGCTGTACCAAGATTATTGTTATCTTTATCATAACAAATAAATTCAATTTGACAATATTTACATTTTTTCATGGTTTACTCCTTTCTATATCCATTACATCATAAAAACTTCACACATGTGGCATATTTTTTATTAATTTTGTGTAATAATAATAATAATATCTACAAAGGAGTGTGAAACTTTCATGCGTAGATATACAAAACAAAATTTATCTATTCAAGTTAGAGTAAACATTAGAAAATATCGTCATATTAGAAACTACACACTCCAAGAACTTGCAGATAAAACTGAACTTACTCATGGGTATGTTCGTGATTTGGAATGTTTAACAATTGATAAGACACCTACTTTAGAAACAATTGGTAAATTTGCAAATGCCTTAGAAATTGATATAAGACAATTATTTGATGATGTTGATTTAAAAAATTAAATTACATAATTTTATTTTTTATGATATACTTAATTAGAAAGAAGGAACAGCGATGAATGAACCAAAAGAAATGGAATTAAAATATTTAGTTGATGATAATTTTGATATAATTAGTTTTGTACTTTACTTAGTTAATAATGGTTTTACTATGGAAGATTTAAATCATGTTACTAATGAAGATATTTATTTTGATACTCCAGATAGATTATTGCAAAGAACTGATAGCTCACTAAGAATTAGAATTATTAATGAGAAGAAAATAAAAGGTACTTTAAAATATCCAGTTGATAATGATGGTTTATACATGCAAAGAATTGAAATTGAAAAAGATTTAGAAAGTAAAACTTTTGATGCCCTATTAAATGCTTTTAACAATGAAAAATTTGATTTAAGTAAGATTTGCCCTTTTCCATTTCTAAGATTATTTAATAGTAGACATGATTTTACTTTAAAAAATGGAGAAAATATAATTACTTTATCATTTGATATTATAACTTACAATGAAGCAATTCAAGAATTAATGGTAGAAATAGAAACAAAAAAGACAACTAATCCTAAAGTTTTAGAAGATATAAATGAATTAATAAAAAGAAAATATGATTTAAAAACAACTAAACAAAGTAAATATCAAAGAGGAATTGAATTAACAAAATTAGCTATATTAACAAGAAAACACCTATAAAATGGTGTTTTTTAGCTAAAATAAGCAACTTTTTATATTTTTTTATATTTTTTTGCTTGGAAAGCTTGAATTTTAAAAATAAATTTGCTATAATTAATCATGTCAGCTGATTACTGCAGGTGTAGTTTAATGGTAGAATAAGAGCCTTCCAAGCTCCTGACGTGAGTTCGATTCTCATCACCTGCTCCATTGAGGTTAATACTCGCACACTTAAATACTAGTGTGTGAGTTTTTTTATACTTTTCCCGTCTCTAGCTTGGCAAGTATATAGAATTCTATAAATACATAAATAAGTTCATAGTATTTGATATTATGGGCTTTTTTCATTGTAAAGGAGGGATAAATTGTTATGAAAACGACCATAGAAACTTTAACTTTTCCTTGTGAAGTAATAGATAAAATAAAAATTAAAACCAGTTTTAGAAATTTAAGTATTAGATTTGTAAATGGTCATATAATTAAATTTAACAAAACTAATTTAAGTATTCGTGAACCACATAAGATTATTATAAGTAATAGTTATAATACTTTAGTTGCTCTACTTTATGATGACACAAATAAAATATACATACCAAACGATAATGCTGTTATTACACTATCAAAATTCATTCAAATAATTAATACTATGAACAAGCAAATTAAGTAAAAAAACAGAAATTACATAAAATCGACTAAATTTAACATAAAATAACACGAATTTGACACGATATTGTAATGACTTTTACAAACAAAGTATGATACTATAGTATCCTAGGTTATAATTCTAGGTATTGCATTTAAGGCAATATAAGTTTTTATTCTAAATAAACACAAAGGAAATTCATTCTTTTGTGTTTTTTTGTAAAGGGGATGATAATAAATGAATGAAAACAAAAAAGTAATCGTAGGACTTTATCCTCGTGTTTCAACTGAAGATCAATCAAGATTTGGACATAGTTTAGACGAACAAGAATGTAGAATGAAACAGTTATGTGAGTTTAAGAACTACGAAATATTCAAAGTATATCGCGAAGAAGGAGTTTCTGCTAAAAACACCAATAGACCAAAGTTTCAAGAAATGATTGAAGATGTTAAACAAGGAAAAATCAACAAGATTATTATTTTTAAACTAGATAGATTAACTCGATCTATTCAAGACTTAGAAAACATATGTAAATTTCTTGATAAATATAATTGTGGCTTAGAAAGCATTAGTGAAGAAATTAATACATCAAGTGCTAATGGAAAGTTTTTTGTGAGAATGATAACGATTTTAGCACAACTTGAAATTGAAAGAACTAGCGAAAGAACAAAAGTCGGTTTAGTAGGTGCTATTAAACAAGGTCATATTTCAGGACGACCACCACTTGGCTATGTCAAAAAAAATGGTAGTAAAAAAATATTTATTGATGAGGTACAAGCAGATGTTGTTAGAAGAATATTTAAATTATATTTAGATGGTATGTCAGTTTGCTCTATTTGTAAATTATTTAAAGAAGAAAATGTTTTAAATAGAAGATGGCCTACAACTACTGTTGATAAAATACTTTCAAATCAATTATATATTGGTAATAGCGAATATGGAAAAAGAACAAACAACGAAATACAAATATTTAAAAATGTTGTACCAGCAATTATAGATAAGACAACTTTTGATATGGTACAAAAAAGAAAAGAAAAAAATTTGAAAAACTTTAAAAGAAAAGCAACATATATATTTATGCAAAAAATTATATGTCCCAAATGCAATAAAGTTATGGGTGGCACTTCTAGTACAAGCAAAAATAAAGAAAAACATTTATATTACAAATGTAATTGTTGCAAAACTAGAATTAATGAAAAGAAAATAGAAAAAGAACTTATGGAATTTTTAAATGATATGTTAGATTTTTTCTTGATAATTGATAACTCTTTTAAGCCAACTCTAAATAAAGATGTAGAAAATGAAATTAAAAAATATTTAACTATGAAAGAAGATATTAATAATAAAATAACAAGAATTAAAACTGCTTTTATAGATGCTATTATAGATGCAAATATATTTCAAGAAGAATTGAACGAATTACAAAGAGAATTAGAAAATGTTGAAATTAAACTTAATGAACTAGAAGAAACAAAAAGAAATATTGAATACAAACAAGATATAGAAACAATATTTAATATCAAAGAAATAGAAAAAATGAAAATGAAATCAGAATATGTAAAAAGTCATAACCTTTGGAAAAAATTAGATAGTAGTCAAAAATATTATATTATAAACAAATATATTGATGAAATTAAAATTGATATAGATAAAAAATATAATGTTTCCATTAATGATATTATTTTTAATAAAAATGAAATAGAAAATATTGGTTATATGTTTAGAAGTGATTGTTTCGATATGATAATAAATATTGATGAGAGAGATGCTATATTATCTAATTATAAAAACGAATTTAAAACACAAGAATACATCGAATCATTAAGAGAGTTTTATAACATTAAGGAAACTACTATACAAGCTGACTTATTTAATATTAATGAATATGACAAAGATAACATTATACAAATTATTCCACAAGAAAGAAAAACAAAGTTTGAAAAAAACAAATTTACTATATTAGAAATTGAGGTATAAATTAGTACTTCAATTTTTTTAATTTAAAGAATATAAGGGGGTTATATAAATGAATTATTTTTTTAAATATCTACTACCACAATTAATGGAATATTTTAACAATGACAAAGAGACTATAAAGGAATTCTTACCAAAAGTTATTGAAGAAAAATGTTCAACTTTATTGTTGGAAAATGACAAAGAAATTAATAATAAAAATGAAAACAAAGAATAAGAATTTAAAGCAATTTTAAGATAAAAAAAGCACCTATTTTTATATAAGTGCATATCATTTTTTCCTTATTAAATAAGTAAACTAAATACAAAGTGCATATCTTTTGCATATCATTATACTCATTTTCGCAAGTGCGGAAATAGATTTGCACCTCTTCAAATAAGTGTTAAGCCTTATGAAATAAGGGTTTCAACTTATTAGAGGTACTTATCCCATATCCTGTTGAAATTAAATATATGTTAAAAACAATAAAAAAGATATATTAATGTTAGATTTTTCTAAAAACTATAATATATCAATTTTTGTTAATATATTTAATTATCAATTACTGACATTAAATAATTATCAATGTTTGTATCATCTTGAATATGACCTTCATATGGTTTAATTTCTAGTGTAGTCATAGTTGAATAATCATCTTTCGTATGTAGTTTAATATCAATATTATTCTGCTTACATATTAGTATTATTTCTTTTAAAGAAAATGATATATTTTTAATAGAATCAAGTTCGTTAATTTCAGAAAAGGCTTCACTTTTATTACTAACTAAATCTCCATTTTCATCTACTTCTTCTTTGCAAAATACAGAGTTATAGAAATCTATATAAAAGTTATCTCCCCATTTTTGATAAATATTTTGGGAATTACCAAGTCTATTAAATCCATTCATATTGGCAACAACTACATCTAATGTATAACCCATTATATTTCTTGCTTCATTAACAATTTTACTTTTATATACTTTCATTAAAGTTTCAAAAACTAATTTTGTATCTTTTTTATTTAATTTTAAGTTTTCTTTTCTTATAATATCAACTTCATTTTTAATACTCATATTATTTATTCCTCCTTAAATCATTTATCAACTAACTTCATACCAAGTTTTTTCTTTTTATCTCTTATTTTTTCTTCTATCTTATCTTTTTCTTTATTCATCTTTGAAAGTGCATCCAAATTTTCTTCAGTTTGTTCATGCATCATTCTTATAATTTTATCGTAATCATAGCCATCATCATTTTTTCTAAAGCAAAATATCAATAAACATATACCACCTAAAGCAGCTATAAAAAAGAATAAAATTGGAATTATTAATTCTTCTTCCATACAAACATCCTCCTTAATAATACCAAAATGCTTAACAAAAATAATTGCATTTTCTTTTTAAACAACACTATTCTCATTTTTTTAACCATATCTATATATAGAAAATAATCCATTTCATAACGAAGTGTATATTTAAAAAATTCTCTTTCTTGCCACTTTTTTCTTTCATCAATAATTATATAAACACCATATATTATTGACAATATTACCTGTATAATTAACAAAACTACATAAAATCTTACATCATCATTTCCTCTCACACTAACCACCATTCATTAATGTTTATTAATTGAGTTTATAAAAGAAATTTTCTTTAGCAATTTACTAAAATAATATATTCCAATACTTTCAAGAATAGATAGTGTTAAAATCATTCCAAATATAAAAGGCATACCACTAGTAGGTAATACAAAATTCAATGGAATGTTATTTGCATTACAATAACTAATACTTACAGTATAATTAAATTTTAATAAAAAAAGAATACTAAGCAATAAAAACATATAAAAAGTTATTTTTGTTGGCAAATAACAACTATCTTTTTGTTTATATTTCATTTTTTTACCTCCTAACCAAATTTTTTACTGCAATTATATTATAACACAAATATCGTTATTTTGCATAAAAACCCGATATTTAAATTTAAAATGGGAAAATTATATTTAGGTGATAGTATGCTTAGTGAAAGATTATTAGATATTAGGGATGAAGCTGAATTGAATCAAGAAGATATGGCAGAAATTTTAAAGGTAAGTCAATCAAATTATTCTAGGTGGGAAAATGGAAAAGAATTAATTCCATTAAGTAAATTAAATATATTATGTAATCATTTTAAAGTTAGTATGGATTATGTTATTGGAATTACTCGTACCTCAAAATCGACTAAAAAATACAAATTTAGTAATGAAATAATAGGACAACGATTAAAAGAATTTAGAAAATCCAATGAAATAACTCAAACTGAACTAGCTAATATTCTTAATACCACTCAATCAACTATAAGTGCTTATGAAAGCGGTAAAACAACATTATTGACAGCGTTTGCATTAGAAATAGTTAATAAATACAACATTTCTCTTGATTGGCTTTGTGGAAGAAAATAAAAAACAGAATTAATCTGTTTTTTATTTTCTTGGTTTTTTTGTTAAAGTCAAGCCTGATTGTTCAAGATTAACATCTTTAGTTAGTTTTCCATTAAAACATAGTTCTTTTGCCCTATCATTATATAGACCAGATACAACTTCTGTTAGTTCCCAATCATACTTTTCAATAATAGGTTGAAACATTGGCAATTTATAGTCTGCTAATGTTATAAGTGGTTTTGTAGTACCTAAAAACTCCATTGATGCTTCAACCATTCTTGTACCTAAATGTTGTCCTCTACATTGATCTGAAACATATAATGTACAAATTTTTTGTTCTTCTTCATCTTTTTTAAGACAAGCCATTGCAATGATTTTATTTTCATCTTCTTCAGATCTTGCAAAAAGTATTTCTCCACTTGGTGTAAAAATTCTAGGAATTTGTTTGTGAAAATACCATTCTTTGTGCTTTGGGTAATCTTCACAGATGAAATCAGTAATATCATATATTTGTTTAGATAACTTTATAAATTCATCTTCATTTAAAACTCCAATATAATTTTTTAAACTTTCAATCTTTGCCATTTAAAATCCCCTCCCAAAAATTTGTGTTCTATAATAACACTTTTATATTAATAAGTCAATATAAAAATCGTATTTTTGCATATTTTTTTAAATCTATAAAAAAGGAATTAGATTAATTCAATTCTAATTCCTAAAACACCATACTTTTCTTGTTTTTCTTTTGTATAAAATTGTTCTAAAACAGATATCAATTCTTCTTTTGTCATAGATTTATCTGATAAAATTGAAATATCATAATCTTTAAACATTTCTTCAAAAGAATTATATCTTAACAATCCTATAACTTGTGCTTCAAATGATTCATTTAAATCAGGTTCTTTTAAAAATTTAATTTTATCACCCAATTTAATATTTTGTCTTTTTTCATCATTTAACCTAATTTCAATTCTCTTTGTACCATTAAGAATAAAATTGAAATATTCTGGTTGTAATTTCATTTCATGTATCATTATCTTCTACCTCTTTCTTTTGCTCTTTGTAATATGAATTGTTTTTCTCTAGCAGGATTTTCACATAGGTTGCCATCTAAACTAAAAGCATTATCCCATTCTTTTATAACTTGATATAATGGATCATTTTCATAAATATAAGAATAGTATTGTGGTAATTGTACATTAGGATTAATTTTTCTCATATCTCTTAATGTAAGATATTCTTCAAATTCAGTAACATCATATAATTTTAACGCACAACATCTTTGAAAATTTTGTCCATAATAATCAACTATTTCATGTCCATCTGGGCGAACATCATAACCGGTTGCTTTTAATATTTGATTTGTATTACCTTTCAATATATCAGAAACTTTCATATAGCCAATTAATGCTTTATCCTCTTTTGCTGAATATACATATATTTTTTTGTTTAAGTCACAATCCTTTAAAGGCGACTTTCTAAATTCATATCCTTTAGTTTCTGCAAAAATTTGTCTAGCATAATAACTCATTATTGAAATAACTATAAGTCTATCTCTTTGCTTTTTATCCATAACATAATTCCCCCTTACCGGATGTAATTATACCATAACATTTGTTTTTTTGCAACAATTATCGTATTTTTGAATGTTTTTTTAATAAATTTCTACATTAATCATTGTAAATATAGTCTAAATGCGGTATAATTAACACATCAAATGCAAATGAATTTATTTAAAAAGTGTGCTAAACCCGTTTAGCAACTGCTCCAGAAGCAAAAATCGTCGCACCAAAGCGATGTTAATGATTAAATCAATCAGAAATGATTGATTTTTTTGTCGTTTAAGAAAGGTGTTGATGATATTATGATAAAAATAATCAAACAAGAAATTATAATAAATCATGAACTTAAAAGTAAAGTTGAATGGGCTTGTAGACTTAATAATACTAAACCTATTTTCATTAATGGTAGTTTATTAAAATTAGAGCCTACCAATATAGGCTATTTAGAGCCTCATAGAGCAATTATTAATAATAAGACATATCTTTTATTCAATGGACACGAATTTGTTTACTACAAAGATTTAAATACCAAAATAAAACTATCTGATTTAAAAGATTTCATTAAAAAACTAAAATAATGACGAAATCTGTGTTATAATGGTTATAGAAAATATTAAACCTATTGGGTGAAGTAGTATTTATAACCTAAATATTGCTTCGCCCTTTTTTGTTAAGGAGGATAAGAATGTGTGAAAAAGAAATAAAAAATGCTGGTATTTACATTAGGGTTAGTACTGACGATCAAGCTCGTGCAGGTTTTAGTTTGCCAGAGCAAAAAGAAAAACTACTTAGTTTATGTGAATTTAAAGGATATAATGTTTTTAAGGTTTATGAAGATGCTGGAATAAGTGCAAAAGATATGGAACATAGACCTAAATTCCAAGAAATGCTTAATGATGTTAAAACAGGTAAAATAAATTATATAGTTGCTTACAAGTTAGATAGAGTTACTCGCTCCGTTCGTGACCTAGAAGAACTAATTAATATCTTAGAAAAATATAATTGTTATCTTGTATGTGATAGAGATGATGTTAACACTAGTACTGCTAATGGAAGATTCTTTGTAAGAATGTTAACTGTACTTTCACAACTAGAAATAGAGATAGTTTCAGAAAGAACAAAATTTGGACTTAATGGTGCTATAAAATCAGGCCATTTACCTGGTGTTGTTCCACTTGGATATAAAAAAGATGGTAGTAAAAAAACCATCATAGATGAAACAACTAGGCATATTGTTGAAAGAATATTTAATCTTTATTTAGAGGGAAATAGTTATCAACAAATATCTAATATTTTTAATAAAGAAAAAGTGTTAAGCAAATCTTGGTATGACACTGATATAGAAAAGATTATAAATAATAGAATCTACATGGGCGACTATGAACAATACAAAAGAATAGCTAAAAAAATTGGTCGTGATACTGTTATTTATATGAATGTTGTAGAACCTATAATTACTCGTGCTATGTGGGAAGAATGCCAAACACAAAAACTAGCTAATCAAAGAACTTATACAAGAACTAGAACTTATTTATTCTTTCAAAAATTAGTATGTCCTAAATGTGGAAGAATAATGAAATGTAAAGGTTCAGGTGGTAAAAAGAAAAAATATATTTATTATAATTGTGAGTTTTGTCATTTCAATTTAAGAGAAGATTATGTTGAAGAATATATGATAAAAGCAATATATGAGTTTTTAGAGTTTGAACAAATGTGTAATAGCTTCTTTTTACCAATATTAGCAGATAAAAAAGATAAGAATACTGGCCTTAATTTAGATAAAGAAATTGAGGGATACATCAAGCAAAAAGAGAGAATTAAAAAAGCATACCTAACAGGTATAGTTGAACTCAAAGATTTTGAAGAGGATCTAAAAAAGATAAATGAAAAATTAGAAATATTAAATAATAAAAAGCAAGAGTTAAATGAATTAGATACTCATACTTTTACAATAGAAAAAGTTATGGCTCGTAGAGATATAGAAAAAATATCTATTGATAATGGTTATAAAGAAAAAGAGTTCTATAAATTTGAATGGGATATAAAAACAAAAGAAGAAAAGCAACAATTTATATCAAAATATATAGATAATATTGTGATTGATAAAACTGATACAGATAGTTTAGATATTAAGCAAATAAACTTTAGAAGTAGTTTTATTGATAAAGCAGTTAAATTAACACAAGTTGGTGCTTATGATTATAAATTACCATTTGAAGTCAATCATAAACAAGAAATGGTTTTAGTATCTTCTCCAATGAAAAGAAAGCAAGTAAATAAATATTTAGATTATTTAAGAGAATATTTTGAAATTGAATATCGTGAAGATAAAGGAGATAGAACTGAAAATGGTATGACAGTATTTGATTCTGCAATACCAGATAATTATGAATTATTAAAAGTAATACCAATAATAGATATTAATTTATTTAAAGGCAAAGATATTACATTTGGATTAGTATTTAGACCTACTATTAAAGAGATAATTAATGAAAAATAAGTAAGTAAATAATAAGCAGGATAAAGAGAATGATAGCACCGCCCTAATTCATTCTATATAAATATAGGAATAGTTGTGCTATCATTTCTTATTTTGCACTTGCAAAATTAGGTTAAAAATATGGAAGAATTCTACCATACTTCTTTTTAAAAGCTTATAAATAAAGGAAATTTTCAGTAAAATAAAAAAGCCATAACTTGGATGTGATACCAAAATTATGACCAACACTTGGATGTTAATAATTAATATTAAGTTCTTCTAATATTTCCTTATATTTTTCTGTAGGAAATAGAATTGGTAATATTTCTTCTACAACTTGTTTATTATTTATGATTTTTTTCCACGAATTTTTTGAAACATTTTCTTTTAATTCTTTTTTTGTTTCTTCCCAATCCTCTTCAAAATTTAATTCAATTTTATTATCTTCAGATAATTTCCATTTAAATAAATATTCAGTCATTTCATCCCAAATTGCAACTTTATCAAGATATGATGTAAACTCATCACCATAGAACAAATGTAATTTGACTTTATCTTCATGAAATTGTTGCATTTGATTAGAATAGTATCTTTTGTTTTTCACTAAAGTTTGATCAACGAACCACATACCAGCTTCTATTTCTTTATTTGGATATGTTTCTTTTAAATATTCAACTTTTTTTATAAAATTTTCAAACTGTCCTCTCTTTTTAGTCGAATCATGATCATCCCTCATTTTTTGTTCAATCATAAAGATTTTATTATTATATTCAAATAATTGATCAAATAAAATCGTTTCACCTTTATAAGTGGCTCTCTTTGGTAAATTCTTGTAATACTTACCCAAATATACGGTAATAATATCTTCAACAAAATCTCCAAAACTAATTTCGTGTGATTGAGTTATATTTTGTATCAATTTTAGTTCTGGTGTAGTTGGTCTAAATATTCCAATATACCTATCAGGATTGCTTGCTACTTTATTAATTAAATCTGCCTTTGCATTTTTATACACCGTCTTTTTTAACTCATCTACAAATTCATTATAATCTAAAATATTAACCATGTTTTACCTCCATATTATTATATCTATATCTTAATTCATCAATTGAAATAAGCTCATTTTCTTTTACATAAAAATAATCCCACCCGTTATTATTTGTTCTATTTAAATATTTTGCAGACATTTTATGTATAGATAATACTTCGTCATTATCATAAACATTTCCATCAATATTTACTTTGCATATCTCAACTCCATCTTTATTGTATAAAGATTGGTTTTCTTTTACCATTCCAGATTCAACAAGCTTTTTCATAGGGACTTTTGGTGGTTTTACTTCAAGTTTTAAATTAACAATGTCATCATTTATTGGAACTATTTTATTGATTCGTTCTTCAGCAGCTTTATTATAGCTATGCTCTCTTTCAATACCAATATAATTTCTTCCTAACAATTTAGCAATAGCACCAGTTGTTCCTGTACCAAAAAATGGATCTAGCACAATGTCATTTGGCTTAGAAGTAGATAATATAACTTTATACAAAAGTTTTTCTGGTTTTTGAGTTGAATGTATCTTTTTACCATCTTCACCCTTAAGTCTTTCATTTCCAATACATATTCCGATATCCCATACACTTTTATCTTGCTTTTCATTATTTAAATACTTCATAGTTTTATAATTAAATGTATATTTGGATTTTTTAGATTTTGTACACCATATTAAGGTTTCGTGAGAATTTTGAAATCTAGTACCAGCAAAATTCGGTGCAGCATTGGGTTTAGACCATATAACATCATTTAAAATCCAATAATCTAAATTTTGCATTATATAACCAAGTCTATATATATTTTGAAATGAACCAATTACCCATATAGAACCGTCCTTTTTTAATACTCTTTTGCATTCTTTTAACCACTCAAAGCAAAATTTATCGTACTCATTATAACTTGAAAATTTATCCCATTCATCTTCTACGCCTTGAAACTTTGTCCCATCAGTTCTATGCAGTTCACCTTCTGTTTGCATAAAATAAGGTGGATCAGCAAATATTAAATCGACACTCTCATCAGGTATTTTTTTAAGATTTTCAATCGTGTCTCCCTCAATTATTGTATTTTTAATTTTATTTATATCAAAATAATTTTCATTATTTACTTTCATTTTTCTTACCTCCAACTACGACAATATAATTATAACACTTATTTTCTAAAAATGCTAGGTATCAAGCAAAAAATATTTAATTTAATTAAAAAATAGTGTATAATAACTATAGAGGTGAAAACTATGAAAAAATACCTGAATGACACTGAAGCAAAAGAAGAACTAATAGATTATATATGTAGCACAAAAATAAATTATGCATTGCTAATAAGTGGTACATGGGGATGCGGAAAAACTTTTTTCGTTAAAGATTTCATAAAAGAATTAGAACAAGAAAATAAATTTAGTAAAATAAATGCAATCTACATTTCTCTATATGGTTTACATGATATATCCGAAATCAAAGATAAAATTGTATTATGCTCTATAAAAAACAAAAAAGCACAAAAAATTATACCATATCTTAATATAGGACTAAGTACAATTAGCGATATTGTTTCTGGCATTACAAATGTCAAAAATGCAGATGAAAAAATAAAAAGTATTATAAATCAGATTTATAAAATAGATTACTTAGTAATTTTTATTGATGATATTGAACGATGCGACATAGATATTAATTCTATATTAGGATATATAAATGAACTTGTTGAACATAATGATGTAAAAGCTGTATTAATAGCTGACGAAGAGAAAATAGGAAGAATTAACTTTAATAGAAATGTGGAATTAAAATATATACTTGGATTTTTAAATAGTTCACAATTTAAAAAAAATGTCAGTGATAGCAACAACCAAAATACTAAAACTATATCTAAGGAAGAATTAATTAACAATGCTAATGAAATATTTTCTGAAGATATAATATATAACGAAATAAAAGAAAAATTAATAGGTCGTGTTATATCCTATAAAGCAAATATTGATTTAGTATATGATAAATTTGTAGATGAAATAATTGATAACAAATCTGCAAAATATACAGCTATAAATAATAAAAAATCATTTTTACAACAACTAGAAATTAATAATTATCATAACCTTAGAACTATTCAATTTATATTATCTTCATTCAATAGACTTGTAAATGAAACGCTAAATTTAGCGAACCTAGACGACATAAAAGAAATTTATCTCAATGATTTGTTTAATTATTGTATTATTAAATCAATAAAATTAAAACAAGGAATCAAATCATACAACTGGGATAAAAATCAAAACTTTGGAACAGTTTATTTAGGAAATGAAAATGAATATATATTCAAAAATTTTGCTACGGGTTTTAAATTTGTAGATGACTATTTAGAAAATGCTTATTTAAATAAAAAATATATTAAAGAAACATTAGAAGAATACAAATTAAATACAATGAATGAAATCTCAAATCCATCTGACCCATTGTATCAACTTAAAAATTGGTGGATAATTCCAGAAAAAGAATTAGATTCAATTTTAGATAAATTATTTATAAATATTAAAAATAATGATTATCATTTGGATGTATATTCCAAAATTATAAGTTACTTATCTCACATAGAAGAAATGGAAATATCTAGTAATAAAATAAAAAATATTATTTTAGAAATGGAAAAAAACATAAAAAATGATTTGACAAGTGGAAAATATTATGAGGACAGAATTTATGATGGTAATCCAATCGTATCCAAAATTTATGAAAAAAATATTAAAAATATTAGGAAGTTAATTAAAGAAAAAGAAATTAAGGATACTGAAAAAGAAATTAATAATATATATAATAGTCCAGATTGGGGGACAAAGCTAAAATTATATTGTGAAACAAATATATCAAATTTTCTTGATAAAAAATCTTTTGCATATATTTTAAAAAAAGATTTAATTATTAAAAATATTGAAGAAAAAGAAATTAAAGAAATTTATCAGTTTTGGTATGCATTACAAAAAATATATAATTCTACGAACATTAAAGAATATTATAAAAATGATAAAGAAACACTTATAATATTAAACAAATCATTAAAAGAACTTAAAAAAATAGATAATGTTAGAAAGTATGTTCTCTCTTCAATTATTAAATTTATTGAGGAGATAATTGAAATACTAAATTAAAAGGAGGTTTAACAATTGGAAACTAAAATAATGGAACTTATTGATGTTATAAAGAATAGTTATACTATAAATAATATTGTTCTTGCTTGTACAATTATTTCTAGTTTAATTTCAGTTGCGTCGTTAATTATTTCTATAATTATCTTATTTTTACAGATAAAAGATAGACTACTAAGAAAAAGAGTAATGGGCTATGTATATCAATTCTATGCACCAACATATATAGTTACTCAATTACCATGTACAAAACAAATTGAAGAGGAATTAAAAAATTTAATATTTACTGAGAAAGATATATTCAATACTATAATTGAATTAAATAAAGAAAATATAATAAGTGCTGTTGGTGATACCAATACAGACTTAATTAATTTAAAATGGAAACCTAACACCAATTATTATACAAAGAAACAATGAAAGGAGTAAATATGTATAAAATATTAAGCACTATAAGTTATATAATAAGGTTTTGGCTAGCATACATCACAATTGAAAAAGTATCTATATTTAAAAGCGAAATTATTAATTACTTTTGGGGTGAAGTGATTTCTGTTTATACCATACTAATGCTTATAAGTTATTTTATTACTGGTAAATTATATTCAAAAAATGATATGACATCTAGCATTGGGGTAATAATATATTTTTTTGTATATTGTATTTTATTATTTTTATACTGGTTAATTTTGCTATTACTTACTTGGATTGGAATATTACCAATATCAGTATAACTATACTTCGTAATAAATATATGTCTAGTGTAGAAAATATTTCCATCTAGGGTAGACATTATTTCCATCCACGATGGAAGTTTTGTCTAACATAATATAATAAGTTAATATAAAGAATTAATATAA
>OGRY01001436.1_pt1 | contig 17187 bp, 8 predicted proteins | sample 1553551 | NCBI WGS metagenome assembly OGRY01 (sample SAMEA2580101, study PRJEB22360) | human gut metagenome | biome: human gut; feature: human-associated habitat; material: faeces | place: Denmark | collected 2008/2010
CCGTTTGCCAATACGGATATTATCCATGATGGAAGCATTAAAAAGAACTACTTCCTGAAAAACAACGGAATAGTTCGTCAGTAACGTTTCAGGATCAATCCGGCTGATATCCTGTCCGCCGAGGGTAATCTTTCCCGACTGAATATCCCAAAAACGTGCTGCCAACCTGGCTGCCGTACTCTTGCCACTGCCCGAAGGACCCACCAAAGCTGTTTTTTCGCCTTGTCGGGCAGTAAAGGACAAGTTCTTCAATATTTGTTTTCCCTGCTCATAAGCAAAGTCTACCTGCTGAAACTCGATGTCATAGCCTTTAGGAGTAAAATCGGTAGTTCCATGCTGTACCGGCAATGCTTCCATCTCATTCATTCTGCTGATACGCACATCCAGATAGAACAAAGCGGCAATATTATTCATCACCTCGCTGATCGGAGCATATACACGCGAGCCGATCACCATAAATATAAGATAGGTAAACAAATCGATTGTCCCCGAAGCCAAGAGATTGGCACCAACGATAATAACGCTTGCCAGGCCGAGTTTCAATACACTTTGGGAACCGTTTACCAATATGCCGAGCACCAGTTCATTACGGGTCAGTACCTTTTCATAGGTATCGATGCTTGCATCCAATTTCTCCAGATAGTCCCTCTCCTGATTATAAGATTTTATCTCCTGAATAGTATCAAGTCCTTCTTGAATATGTTCAGTCACCATTCGCTTGTTCAGATAATTACTTTCATTGCTTTTCTGTATTTCCTTCTTCGAGAAAAGAAGGATTCCGGCAGCAAGCGGCACTACCCAGAACAAAGCAATCGTCAACTGCCAGTTATAAAATGCCATACCGACGGTAATAAGCAGAATGCTGATAATGGAAGCAAACAACTGGGGAACCGCATGCGAGAAAGTATGCTCGAGATCAGTGCAGTCATCCATAATCGTGGCGGTAAGGTCGGAAAGATTCTTTTCGCCGAAGAAAGCCAGAGGCAACTTGCGAAGTTTTTCCGCCAATGAGATACGCCGGTTCGCGCTCTCATCATAAACGGTGGTATAGGTGCTACGATATTGCAATACCGCAAATATATACATGACTATCATAAAGACAATACCGAGTATGCTATAATAGAGAATACCATGCGTCACCGAAACCGAAGGCTGAAACACCGGACGAAGATATTCCTCAAGAAAGAGAAAAACAAATACCACCGGCAACATCAATACAATATCTAGCAGTGTAGTGAAAAACACACCTTTACAGAAATCTTTCGCTCCTTTAGTTGAAAGGGCAAAACGTCTTTTTATTACTTCAATCATTAGAAACCTCCTTTCCTATTGTCCAGCGAACGGATTGCTGGTATTCATTCCACATATTATAATAGATACCTTGTTTTTCAAGCAGTTTGGCATGTGTGCCTTGTTCCGCAATCTTACCCTTGTCAATCACAAGAATATTATCGGCATCCGTGATGCTTGAAAGACGGTGGGCAATCATCAATACGGTTTTTCCTTTTGTCAGTTCTTTCAGGGCTTGCTGAATCAGATGCTCATTTTCGGGATCGGCAAAAGCAGTCGCTTCGTCCAGTACGATGATGGGGGCATTTTTCAGTATCGCACGTGCGAGCACGATTCGTTGTTGTTCCCCGCCGGAGAGATACGTTCCTTCTGTACCGATCTTTGTATTTAGTCCGAGCGGAAGTTTATTGATAATTTCCCGGCATTGTGCCATATCTACTGCCCGTTCCACTTCCTCCATTGTCGCGTTGGGATTACCATATTTGATATTTTCAAGCAAAGAAGTCTTAAATAGCTTTGTATTCTGAAACACAAAAGAAATATGTTTCATCAGTTCTTCAGGGGCGATTTCTCTTACATTGATGCCACCTATTAAAACCTTCCCTTCTGTTGCCTCCCAGAAACGGGGAACAAGACGGGCAATTGTCGTTTTCCCTCCGCCTGAAGCTCCGACAAGAGCTACTGTGTTTCCTTGCGGAATAGTGAAACTAACATCATCCACCGCCTTTTGATTAGCTCCCGGATAGCTGAAGGAAACTTTTTCGAACTGAATACTGAATTCCTTTACCGGTTGTGGATGCGCTACAACAGTCAGGTGCTCATAAGCAACCAGATTTTCAAGACGTCCGATGGCCTCACTCGCCTGCCCCAAAGCCTGATTGAGATACATACTTTTCATGATACTTTGGGAGAATACGGGAGTAATGAGAACAAATAGGAAGAAATTAAGTAATACCGATGCATAATTACCAGAATAACCGATCAGCAAAATAGCCAACGGAGCAAGGAAAAACACAAAACCATTGATTATTACGGTATAGAGCGACATCGGCTTCTCCCACATTCGTGTATAGCCGAATACCATTTTATTATAATTCATGATACAGCGATGAAAGTTCTTGAAAGAGTAAATGGTCTGCTGGAAAACCTTCACTACGGGAATTCCTCTCACATACTCTACAGCTTCGGTATTCATTTCCTCCAGAGAAGTCATGTAGCTTTTCATAAACTGCCGTCCCTCCGCATTCATCATAAATCCCATAACCAGCATGGCAATAATTACAGGAACGATACATGCCAGACCGAGTATCCAGTCGAACATAAAAATCAGTATGACAGCTACCAACGGCACTAGAAAAGTAGCCGCAAGGTCGGGCAACTGATGTGCCAGAAAACTATGGGTAACCCCTGCATTGTCATCTATAATCTTGCGAATACGTCCGCTCGTATTAATGTCAAAGAAGCCGAGAGGCATACGCACTATCTGGCGCATGGCTTCTTTGCGCAAATTCGATTCAACCCGAAAAGCTGCAAGATGCGAAGACATCAAGGCGGCAAAATAAAGGACGATACTCGCCACGGCCATGCCTGCCGCCCACCAGGCATACGTCACCACATTACCGGAAGAGGTTATCTCTCCGTATTCAAGCAGTTCTCTCACAATCAGCCAAATAAGAATATAAGGCAACATGCCCGCCAGGGCACTTAGGGCAGACAGTAGCATTGCCGCAGGCAAAAGCACTTTCCGTTTACCCATGTAGTTCTGAAGTTTTTTCAATGTACTCATAACGTACGTTCAATCTATATTAAGTTCGACAATCATTTAACTTATCGCTTGTTTTCAAAAAAGAACAATATTCGAAATCGTTCAAAAAAAAAGAGAGCTTATATTTCTATAAGCTCTCTTCATCCCATTCAATCCGGTGCATGTGCACCTTTGATATATGATTAATCTCGACTCGTCTCTCACTGATTCGCATAAGTTTTCAATTATTTTCTGCAAAGGTACCGCTCACCGGCAAGACGAGCAATACCTAAAAATAATGAAATTTGCTATTCAGACTATAACGAATAAGTAATGATTAAAACAACAGAATAGTTATTCATGTTTCAGCCACGTACTTGGCAATACTTCTTTTTCACTTTTTTCATTCACCAGTTCCATCTGCAATACGCCTCCGTTACAATCGAAGTAACGCACCTCTATCGGATGAAGCCCGGCTTTCAATGCCTTCTGCACAATAATCTCTACCGGCGAATGTGCTCCATCATTATCTCCCAACAATTCACCGTCAAGCATTAATGTGCTACCGTCGTCCGAGAGAAGGGCAAATGTATAGATACCATCGGCAGGAACTTCCAGATAGCCGGTCAACACCAGACCGATATTTCCTTTCACCTCTTCGGGGATAGATACCGATTCCACCACATACTCCCCTTTGACAGGAGCTGCTTCAATATCCGCACAAAGATTACCACGAAAATCGTGCCATACTGCTTTCAAGCCGGGCTGCAAAGCAGCCGGAGCAGTCACCGCCTCCGCATAAGGAGCCTTTACATATTTAGTATGTGCCACATCCGAAGGAGAACCGTCCGGACGGAACGTGCGGAAAGCGAAATCGGTAGTCTCCGTCACGTCCAGAGCACCATTATAAAGAGTAGACTCTTTGGTAGGCATACTGCCGTCTGTCGTATAGCGTATTTCAGTGCCGGGCAACGGGCAAGTCAAGTCAACTGCTGTTTCATCAATAAATGCATTCACTTTATAGAATCCCTGCAAATCGGGCACACGATAATTTACCCTCATCACATCCATCCGTTTAAACTGCGGAACAAGCTGACGATAAAACTCTTCGAGACTTGGTTTAGCAGCCGGCTCTGCCCAAGCTATTTCGCTCAATGCAATCATGCGGGGAACAATCAGATATTCAATGCGTTTCATAGTCGGAATCCATTCAGCCCAGAGATTAGCCTGTACACCCCAGATGTATTTCTTCTCTTCCGGTGATAACCGTTCATCCGCACACGGATCATACGCCAGTATTTTCTTTACTGAATTCTGATCCTGCGCATAATCAAAATAGAAATGTTCATTCGGACAAGCAATCACTTTCTGCTTTTGTGCGATCGCCGTAGGCAACGCGTCTTTCGCCCAACTTCTCCACCATGTAATAGCAGCATCGGAAGATAATCCGTCGGTTACCACTTCATCCCAACCAATAAGTTTCTTTCCGTTGGCAAGGAAGAATTTCTCCATGTCACGTACAAACCATGCCTGAAGTTCTTCTACCGAACCCAGCTTCTCCGTACGGATACGTTTCTGACAGAGAGGGCATTTCTTCCAGTTGGCTTTTTCCACTTCATCACCACCCATGTGCACATATTCATAAGGGAAAAGCTCGAAAATTTCTTTGAACACATTCCTACAAAACTCCAGCGTTGTATCTTTACCCGGACAGATAGGAGAAGAGAATGTTTCCCCCCACCCGATTAATCCGTCGCACGCCAATTCCGGATATTGACCGATAGCCGCCAGGAAATGTCCCGGCATATCAATCTCGGGAATGACATCAATTCCTCTTTGCGTAGCATAGGCTACTATTTCTTTGATATCATCATGAGTGTAATAACCTCCATACAGCGTATCTCCTTCCACAATGCGTATCTTATCTTCCGGAATCAGGAAATCGGTATTATCTTCCTCTTTCGCACGTGCCATACAGGTACGATCCTGCGTATTGAATTTACGCCAGGCCCCTTTTTCCGTAAGCAACGGGTACTTCTCGATCTCTATACGCCAACCTTGGTCGTCGGACAGGTGCCAGTGGAATTTATTGAGTTTATACAAAGACATCAGATCCAGTACATGCTTCACCTCATCTTTATTCCAGAAATGACGGGAAGCATCCAGCATAAATCCACGCCATTCAAAACGGGGGGCATCTTCTATTTGCACGGCAGGAATCGAATAAGTTTGTTTTTCTCCCTGTACTTCTATCGTTGCAGGAAGCAACTGGCGAATAGTAGTAATCGCAGAAATAAAGCCCGAATAGTCAGTTGCCTCTACCCGAACAGACTCCGGTGTAGACTCAAGTTTATAAGAGCCGGGCTTTCCACCGGTATCTTTCAACTGGAAATACATATCTACCTGATTCTGATCGGTAGTGACTTCAACAGAAGACGATATGACATTCCGAAGAATCTCCTGCAGATACCCGACAGCCGGAAACAAGGACTGATCGGAAACCCCAATCTTCATTCCATCTTTTAAAACAAACGAGCCCGACTGCTCGGTCAGACTAACGGGGGTAGGTAGGATTGCAATCTCTTGCTTGACGGTGGGCGTACAAGAAGAAAAAACACAAGCTGATACAATGAGTAAAGAACTACTTAGTTTTTTGAACATGCGGTTAACTATTTAATAAATGATTTGTCCTGTCTTTAATTGACCATCTATATATAATACAACTAAAACATAGAAACTACTAAAAGCCCGGAAAAAGTTTTTTTTGCGACTTGACGTCACAGACTCCTATAAATGTTTATCTTTGCTAGCCAATCTCAATCAAACAATTAATTATAAAGAGTCACTTCAATGTCAAGAGAGAACATCTTAATCAAAACCTCATGGATTAGCACCATTGGCAATGCAATCCTGTCCGCATCAAAAATCTTCATCGGTTTATGGGCCGGTAGTTTGGCGGTAGTGGGCGACGGTATCGACTCGGCAACCGACGTCGTTATCTCTATCGTTATGATTTTTACGGCACGCCTCATCAACCGTCCTCCTTCAAAGAAATATGTATTCGGTTATGAGAAAGCGGAAGGCATCGCGACAAAGATTCTGTCACTGGTGATATTTTATGCCGGTATGCAAATGCTGATATCTTCCATTCAAAGCATCTTTTCAGATGAAGTGAAAGAGATACCATCGGCTATCGCTATCTATGTGACTATATTCTCTATTGTCGGCAAACTGATGCTGGCTTCGTACCAGTACAAACAGGGAAAGAAAATAGACAGTTCCATGCTGACGGCGAATGCGATAAATATGCGTAATGATGTTGTCATTTCGGCCGGAGTTTTATTAGGGTTGATTTTTACTTTTATATTCAAATTGCCGATACTCGATTCGATAACGGGATTGATAATCAGTCTCTTTATCATCAAATCTTCCATCAGCATCTTCATTGATTCCAATGTGGAGCTAATGGACGGGGTGAAAGATGTCAATGTATATAATAAGATATTCGAGGCTGTAGAGAAAGTGCCCGGTGCCAGTAATCCGCATCGCGTCCGGTCACGAATGATAGGGAATCTCTATATGATTACCCTTGATATAGAAGTGAATCCACAAATCACGATCACGCAAGCCCATGAGATTGCCGATGCAGTGGAGAAGAGCATCATTAATTCGGTAGATAATGTATATGACATTCTGGTACATGTGGAACCTGCCGGTAAATGTCAGACAGGAGAAAAATTCGGGGTCGATAAAGATATGGTTTGATCCATCTCTACACAGAGTTTTTTTCACTTTCCTCTATCACCTATCACCGACACTTCCAAAAGCTCTTATTCATGGGGATTTCAGGGGTGGTGACAGGTTGTTTGCAACCTATCACCGCATCTATCACCTATCAACGCCCGATCAATCAATGATTAACAAGGAGAAAAGAACAGGTCTCTATACGACATATTAGTTTCAGCCGCTTGAAACTTTTAGTTTCAAGGCTTGGAACAAAGTGTTTCCCGGTGTGAAACAAATCGTTTCACCATTTGAAACAAAGTGTTTCAACGCAGGAAACAAAAAGTACCGTGCCGGGAAACTATTTTTATGACCGATTAATAGCTGATCTTTACTCCGGCAAAGAAACTTCTCGGCAAAGAAGGACCGTAAATATAACCGGAATCCCGGTTAGCTCCTCTGTCAAAGTCCTTCTGATAAGACTCAAAAATATTCTGAACTCCGCCGTTTAATTGCAAATCAACCGTTTTGTATAACTTGAAGTCATAAGCCAGTTTCACTCCCAAATCAAAGAAACGAGGTGTTCTGATTGCTTCCGCTTTTCTTTCAGGCATTTCACCCAGTTCGGCATTCTCGGCGGTGATATCCATACGTTGCACCAACATCCTGCCGGTATAGGTTCCTGACAAAGCAATAGATAAAGGTTTGATGGGGGTACAAGTAGCAGTGAAATAACCGTATGTATCGGGAGTACGGAAAATCTTCTTTTCTGCCGGTGCATCGTCATGCCACTTATGCGGTTCATCGTACCGGCTACGTTGTAAAGTTAATCCCGCTTGTATTTGCAGGATAGAAAGATAAGCCACTTTACCTTCCAGTGTCAATCCCATCACTTTAGCACCGGGGCCATTGCTACGTGTTTTCACTAATATACCATCACCACGGTCGTAAGGTTCGCCCAATACAAAAACATCGGTCAGTCTTGTATAAAAACCCTCAATCAACAAATTCGTCTGGAATGCTCCGAAACGATGATACATATCTGCAGAAACACTGAAACTTTGGGATTTCTCTTCTTTCAAATCCTTTGCGCGCTCGATCATAGCCACCGTTCCGCCCACATTTTCAATATGCATATCCTCATCAAAAGCCTGCGGAGCACGAAATCCGGAAGAATAGCTTAAACGCAGGTTAATATTCTGGGTAGGATTAAAACGCAAGTTGGCACGGGGACTAAAGATCACATTATCCACCATATTATGCTTATCCAGACGACCACCAATCAGAATCCCCCAACGGTCGTTCTTCCATTCGTTCTGCAGAAAAGCACTGTAAATATTCACCGTCTGATCCGTGTGACGGTTATATCCACACATGTTATCTTTTAGGCGGTCACGGTTATATTCAAGCCCTGCCGTGAGATCAGAAGGCATAAAAAAGCACTTGTCAAACGTATGTACGTATTGTGCACCACCCATAGCGGTTAAATCCGTTGTCTTTCCATAGGCTTTCAGAGGATCGTTCCCCGGTCCGTAATAGCTGTCCCGGTCTGTATTGGCAGCCGATGCAAAGACACTTAGACGGTTCTTTTCATCCGAAGAGAAATAATCGAATTTCAAACTTCCACCATCAATAGAATGTTGCAACTGCTCCGCAATATGCGCTTCGTGAGGAGGACGGTTCAACATATCCCCTCCACGACGGAATTCCTGCATGTGGTGATATTCAAAGGTCAGTTTGGAATAAGTACTTGTTTTCAGATAAGAGCGGAAACCCACTGTCTGATTCTTCAATTTGGGCAGTTCGGTAAATCCGTCTCCGTCATAATCATATCCCGACCGATAACGGTTCTGACCAAAGATATACAATCCGGCACGATGATCGTCCGTCACCAATGAAGCATTCAGTGAGGTGTTGTTATCGAATGAGGAGCTTCCTCCTAAAGAAGTTATGGTGTGTGACAGCTGACCGGAATTGCGCAAAGGCTCTTTGGTGATTATATTAATGGTTCCTGCAATAGCCGAAGAGCCGAACAAGGCAGAGCCTCCCCCACGCATCACTTCTACACGTTCAATCATGCTGGCAGGAATCTGTTCCAGTCCATACACTCCGGAAAGGGCACTGAATACGGGACGCGAATCTATCAGAATTTGCGTATATGGTCCGTCCAGACCATTGATACGGACTTGCTGGAAGCCACAATTCTGGCAATTTGTCTCCACACGCACTCCGGGCTGGAAGTTCAGTCCTTGTGATAAAGTGGAAGAGTTGGTTGTTTCAAAGAGTTTCAGGTCGACGACATTCACCAAAGTAGGAGCCATACGACGTGTCGTTTCACTCCGATTGGCGGAAACTACTACTCCGTCGAGAGCAATCGCATCCTCTTCTATTTCAAAATCTTCTTCCAGTGTCTTCCCTTTTTTCAGAGTTACGTTGCGGGTCACTGTCTTGTAACCTACCGAACTAACTTCCAGTATAAAATTTCCTTCCGGCAAATTCTTCAAAAAATAATGTCCGGTAGCATCAGTCACGGTTCCTATGGTCGTTCCTTTCAGTGCAATGGTGATGTATGGAAGATGTTCTTTCGTTTTTTTATCCAGTACATGACCTATTATATTCGCATCGGATTTCTTCAGTTCAGGGTAGTCCGGACGTTCAGCCAATGCGTATGACAAGACACAGCACAGGCCGACCAGGACTAAAAGATATTTCTTCATTGTCGTTAGTCTTTTAATGTTTAAAATCAAAAATAATAATAAGGGAAAGGGAAGCAGCGATCGTTAATCGTTGATCCTAATACATAAATACTGTTCCCCAAAAAGATAAACTAAGCGACAGGAGGTGCTCTAAGAGATATTACGCCCGGACAAGAACGGTGAAAATGCTCTATTTGCGGGCGGACAAACAGGATGCATAATAGAGATAAAGCAGCAACAGAGAATGTTGGTATCAAACCGCTGTCGGTCACCAACACATGACTCAAGAGATGAATTAGTTGGAATTCAACCGTTGTATGGCTATGTTCGCTGCCTTTTTTAAATGGATGTGAATGGACAATTGTAACCCCGTTGACCACATGGGAGTGAGTAAACAAAGTGATTCCTGCCATGTACGAGATAAACAGTACAGGCAGAAACCACTTCATTATATGTAGGTACAATTGTTTCATTCGGTCATCTTGCACATTTATTCTGTGCACCTAAGTCAAGGTTTAGTTTGTTTTTTGCAAAGATAAGGATTGTCTCCATGCAAAACAATCCCTATTTATGACGATTTTAAATCTTAATCGAATTTTAATAACTTATCTTCACTCCGGCAAAGAAACTTCTCGGCAATGACGGACCATAGATATAACCGGAGTCACGGTCAGCCCCTTTGTCGAAGTCGTTCTGGTAGGCATTGAAAATATTCTGTACGCCGGCATTCACCTGCAAGTTCATCGACTTGTAAAGTTTGAAATCATAGGCAGCCTTCAAACCGATATCGAAGAAGTCCTTCGTATTCACCGTTATCGGTTTTTCAAGGAATCCCGGAACTGGTTCGTGGGGAACCAGCATCGAACCGGTATATGTACCGGAAAGAGCGATAGATAATGGTTTTATCGGGGTATAGGTTGCTGTAAAATAACCGTAAGTATTCGGTGTACGCATCATTTTCTTTACAGCCGGAGCTTCTTTGTTCCATACGTGCGGTTCGCTGTAATGGCTCTGCTGCAAAGTAGCCCCAGCCTGGATCTGGAATTTATTCAGATAAGCCATCTTTCCTTCCAGTGTCAGTCCCATCACACGTGCTCCGGGAGCATTATAGCGTGTACGTGTCAGAATTCCGTCTTTTACTTCGCCATCAGTCAATGCAAAGACATCCGACAATTTAGTATAGAACCCTTCCACCAAAAAGTTAATCTGGAATGCACCGAAACGGTGGTAAATATCTGCTGAAGCACTTAAGCTCTGTGATCTTTCCTCTTTCAGATCCTTTGCAAGCTCAACCATTGCCACATTTCCACCTACGTTCTCCACATGCAAATCTTCATCAAAAGCCTGCGGTGCACGGAAACCGGAAGAATAGCTCAAACGCAGGTTAATATTTTGGGTAGGATTGAAACGCAGGTTAGCACGCGGGCTGAATATAATATGATCAATCAGGTTATGCTTATCCAGACGACCGCCAAGCAAGAATCCCCAATGATCGTTCTTCCATTCATTTTGCAGGAAAGCGCTACCGATATTTACTTTTTGATCTACCGTGCGGTGATATCCCCACATATTGTCTTCCAGCTTATCCTGGTTGAATTCGATTCCGGCAGTCAGGTCCGAAGGCATAAAAATACATTTTCCGAAGCTGTAGACATATTGTGATCCTGCCATCCAGTTCAGGTCGGTAGTGTTTCCGTAAGCATTCAGATCCTGCCCGCCACCATAATAGCTGTCACGATTGATGTGTTGTGCGGATGCAAACACATTAAAACGGTGCTTCTCGTTTGGTGAGAAATAGTCATATTTCAATCCACCGCCATTGATGGAATGTTCTGTCTGTTCGGCCACATTCGCTTCATGAGGCGGACGGTTCAGTAAGTCTCCTCCCCTGCGGAATTCTTCCATATGATGATATTCGAAAGTCAGTTTTGAATAAGTAGTCGTTTTCAGGAAGGAACGGAAACCGATTGTCTGGCCATGTATTTTCGGTATTTCAGAATATCCGTCTCCATCATGGTCGTATGCCGAACGGTGGCGGTTCTGACCAAAGATATATAAACCGGCACGCTGATCGTCCGTTACAAGAGAGGCATTCAAAGCAGTATTATTATCGAAAGCGTCTCCATCTCCAATACCGGTAATGGTATGAGACAACATTCCTGAATTGCGAATCGGCTCTTTAGTAATAATATTGATTGTACCGGCAATGGCAGACGACCCGAACAAAGCTGAACCGCCTCCACGCATTACTTCCACACGCTCTATCATGCTGGCAGGAATCTGCTCAATGCCATATACACCCGAAAGTGCACTGAAAATCGGACGGGAATCAAGCAAGATTTGTGTATAAGGACCATCCAAACCGTTAATACGTACTTGCTGGAAACCACAATTCTGACAGTTGGATTCTACGCGTACTCCCGGCTGAAAGCTCAATCCCTGTGCCAGAGTAGTGGAGTTGGTCGTTTCAAACATTTTCATATCGACTACATTCACCAAAGTAGGCGCTAAACGACGGGTGGTCTCGTTACGATTGGCGGAAACAACTACGCCGTCCAAGGCAACCGCATCTTCTTCTATTTCAAAATCTTCTTCCAGCGTACGGCCTTTCTTCAGTGTTACATTGCGTCTTACGGTTTTATAACCTACTGAGCTGACTTCAAGCACGAAGTTACCTTCGGGGAGGTTCTTCAAAAAGTAGTGTCCGGTAGCATCGGTCACAGTACCGATCGTTGTACCTTTCAATGCCACAGTAATATAAGGCAGGTGTTCTTTGGTGTTTTTATCAAGGATATGACCTACGATGTTTGCATCCGATTTACGTAAATCCGGATATTCGGGATGCTCATGGAGAGCAGCTTGTCCTTCGAGGGCAGGCAACAATGCACAGCACAAGCAGACAAGCGAAAAGATGTATTTCTTCATTTTTCGTTTGTTATTCGTTTTCGTTAAGTGATGATGTGAACAAACAGATGAGGACTTCCCGCTTTACCATAAAGCAGGATACCATCGGTTCAAATGACGGAAAAACGAATAGCAGGAGGGGCTCTGAGTGCCACCACCCCATGATAGGGAGAATAGTAGTGCGTATGCTGCGTAATACCATGCAACCGCCACAAGAGGAATGGAATAAAAAGAGAGAGAGCAAACACAACAGCCGCACCGTCCGTTGTCAGATGTGACAGGAAATGAACTAATAACAGTTCGACTGTTGAGTGCTTATGTGCCGCCCCTTTCTTGAAAGGATGCGAATGGACGATTGTCACGCCATTGACCACGTGTATGTGAGCAAAGAATGTGATACTTACCAAATACGATACAAACAGTACTGGCAAGAAACAGCGCATGATATTCAATGACAATCGTTTCACCTCATCTTAAATTTTGAGGCGGCAAAGATACAAACTATTATTTTAACAATCAATACCTATATATACTGATTTTCATTAATACACAGCTGAAGATATCACCTGTATAAATAAAATAAGGAATACCATAGCAATCGGATAAACGGTCGCGTATGCCACGCTTGGAATATTACTGTCTACCATCGAATCGGCAGCCAGTCCCGGAGTACTGGTCATACCTCCCGTAATGGTTCCCAGTAGATCAAGTATGTTGATCTTGAATACCAAGCGTCCTACAATTACCGCAACCAGCATCGGTACTACCGTGATAGCTGCACCCACTCCGAACATCAGTAATCCGCTTTCCTGAAAAGTAGCCACAAGGTTCTTTCCGGCAGAGGTTCCGACTTCAGCAAGGAAAAGCAACAGACCTAACTGCCGCAACAGTTGATTGGCGGGGCCGGACATAGACCAAATGATAGGCCCTGTCTTACCAACGGCACTCAAAACCAACGCCACCATCAATACTCCTCCGGTCAATCCAGGTGAAAACGACAGTGTATCGGAGAAAGAAATATTCAGCTTACCAAATAAGACCCCCAGCACAATACCCATCGCGATGGGGAAGAAATCAGTATCGGAAAGTTTCTTCGCATTGTTTCCCAGTAGGCGGGCTACTCCTTTGATGCCTTCCTTCTCTCCTACCACCATCAGTTTATCACCAAACTTCAAAGCCAAATCCGGTGACGGAGATAAGTCAATACCGCTTCGACGAACACGGGTCACCGTACAACCGAAGTTTTTCTGTAAATTCAGATCACCCAGTTGCTTATTGATCATATCTTTCTTGGTCAATAGTAAGGACTCGATTTCCTGTGTTTTATCCAAAGGAAGTTCGCCTTCTTCACGTTCGCCAATTAATACAGACAGCTGATTCAGTGATTCCTCACTGCCTACTGCCTGAATATAGTCTCCTTCGTGCAATACTGTATGCGCGGTGGGGATGGATATTTCATCTTTATGTTTCAGACGGGAAATAACAGCACCTGTCATTGCCCGTGCATTGATCTGCATCAAGCTACGGTTGAATACGCTTGCATTAGTGACACGGTAGATACAAGTGCCCAACTCCGGAAATTGTCCGCGGCGCTCTATTTCAAGGCGACGGGCTTCCTGATCCAAATTTACACGCATGATTTTGGGAAGCAGCTTCACAAACAAAATCACTCCGATTACACCAAACGGATAAGCGATACCGTAAGCAATGGATGCTAACGGAGAGTGGGTACTATCAATTGCTACCGCCAATCCCGGAGTACTGGTCAAAGCTCCTGCAATCAATCCGACTACACTCGGCGTATCAATATCGAACGCATACTTCAAACCTACTGCCGTGAGGCAGGCAGAACAGATAATAAGCATAGTAATGAGAATCAGCGTCTTTCCTTTACTACGAAAAGAGTCGAAGAATCCGGGACCGGCCTGAATACCGATGGTAAAAATAAAAAGTACCAAACCGAAGTGTCCTAATTCTTTAGGAATAATAACACCAAAGTGTCCAAAAAGAAGAGCAATAAAGATCACCGCTGACACATCAAGCGATAGCCCCTTAATCTTAATTCTTCCTAACATAAATCCCAACGCTACTATCAGAAAGAGCGAGAAATAAGAGGAATGCAATAAGTCAGTAAACATGTTTTTTAAAGGTTAGTTAGTTTAAGGGCGCAAAGGTACAAAAAAGTCTCCATAAAGCTATTTTATAGAGACTTTTATTATCTTCACTTAAAAAGACAAGCTGCCTTAATAACTGTTCACCATATCTTCAGGAACACAAATATAAAAGTCTGCACGGTCTTTATTTTCTTCATCCAGTTGATGAATGGATTCTTGGCGTACAGAAGTGACTGTCACTACTTTTGTTCCGGGACGATAACGAAGCAAATAAGGTATAATTCCACCTTTGAAGTCAGAATGATAGTTTCCGTTGATGTGCAGAAACTTATCTTTCATATTATGAGCAATAAACCATCCCATCGTGGCATCTTTGACAGCTTGTGCCTGAGCCAGTTTCCGGTTATCTCCGCTCTGCTTTCCTCCCAGCATATTCATCATGCTAAAAGCCGCTTCACTTTCTTTCTCATTATATTCGAAAGGAACAGGCAAAGGTGCAATGTACCTTTTAGCTTCATCTGACAAAGAATCAAGTACTTCGATTCCTTTATTTTTCACACTATTAGCATAACGTCGGGGGATATTAGTTGCAACAAACGGAATGCCATGTTCCTTAGCGAAGAAAACGACCGGATAATAATCCGTATTATAATTATCCCACAGGCGGGCTTCTGCCTCAAAGTGATCATAAGAAATCTGACGTTGCATATATTCATCCAGAATCAGCTGATTGTCACTCTCCAGCATTTCCGCTCCCAGCATCAGCTTATCTTTATGAATAGCGTACATCGAACGAGCTATCTCAAATTCCAGCCAATGCGTAATCGGACAGTTATGTATTTCTCCCAGAAAGACAATGTCATAACCGGAGAGTTGCTTAACTAACTCTCCGTAAGTAATCTCCTTACCGGTATTATCAAATAATACGTAAGCGCGTTTGTTCATATCTCCCTGTGCAGATACCACACCGAGACAGCAGCCACACAAACAGACCAGGCATAGCAACCGTTTAATTATTCTTTGTGTCATTTTTCAGTTTGTTTTTACTTAAATATAGCAGACTATAATTTTCAAGACTCAGATAGCTGTTAAACGCCTCACGCAAAGTAGCAGGGGTAATACTCTCAAGACACTGCTCGTACTGCTCGAAATCAGCCAACGACTCTCCATTCTTCAGTAATCCGACTAAGGTAGTACGCCAGTTGGCAGGAGCTTCTTCATTCAACGCTTCGCGTTTAGCTATCAGAAAAGAGCGTTTGATATTTCTTAATTCCTCTTCTCCTATTTCCTGCAACTGCAGTTTATGCAATATCTCTTTCAACAGAATATCTATTTCGGGCATATTACGGTTATCAGCAGACGCATTGATATCAAAGTAGAATGTCCGCCAGGGAATTCCCTCATACATCAACGATATATAAGGCGAGTAAACCAATGATTCACGTTCCCTAAGCACGGAAATCAAACGATTACGAATCACATCACGCATCAGTTTCAGTGTTAACGTACTCTTCAGACCCGGTTGATAATATCCGAAGAAAAGATAATCAAATAAGGTCTGTGTCTCATTATCGTTCGGAAAACCTTCTATATGTTTTTCAACCGGAAGTTCAAAATGAGGATAAGAATACTCCGATGGACACAACGAAGCAGGGATCCTCCCGAACACAGATACAAACTGCCGCATGATAGTATCCGTATCAAAATTGCCACAGATAACATACGTCGTTCCTTCGGGGCGTGCGTAAAGTTCTTTATAGAAAACAGCGATAGAATCCAGATTCTGACTCTTGATCTGATCAATGGAAAGTTTATTGGATGAACGGGGTATGGCAGCTCCCATCAATTCATCCATACGGGCAGAAAGCAAACGGTCCGGAGCACGCTTCAGCATTTTTTCCAGCATAGTTTCTTTGCCATAATCCTTCAGCAATTCCTGACGAATCTCTTCAAAATCATCATATTTAAGTTCCGGATCGAATATCTTTTCAAAAATCAAATTAAAAAACTCCGGAGCATGGGCAACAGAGGCCATACCTATGAAACCATGCCAGTGATTCTCCATCGCCATCGTGAGCGAAATTTCTTTTTGAGAAAGATAATCCGAAAGCATCTCTCCGTCTACTTTTGCAATGCCTCCCATATCCATATATCCGATACCTTCCAGCAAAGGATACTTTTCATCAGGCAAAGAGGAAGTTCCAAAAGGAGCAAAAGAGGTCAGAAGCAAAGCTGTATCTGCTTCCTGTGTAGGCTTCAGTACCAAGCGGATTCCATTTTTTAGTTCCACTTCCCGAATCCGTGTGTGAGGATATTCTACAATACGGGCAATAAAAGTTGAATCAAAAAACTGACGTGACGCAAGACAAGGAGGTGTAGCTATTTCTGTTTCCTCCTTTCTATCCGGACGGACATAAGAGTAAGCAGTACATTCTGTCTGTTCTCCCTGTGCCCATGCATCAGCTATTTCCTCTTTCGTCAACGGAGCACCTAATCCGGTGTGGCTGCTACATCCTACCAGCAGAGTTTCTTTATAATAAGAAAGCCATTCTTTCAACAAAGCCTGTAAAGAGCTACCTTCCACTTTTCTTATGTCGGTTTTGAGTTGTTCCTGTCGGGTTGTATCCGTAAGATACCGGTCGCCTGATATCACATAATCCACAAAGTCATCACACCATGCAGAAGAGGAACGTGATAAATTGCCAGTACCCGACTG
>OGRY01001442.1_pt1 | contig 17139 bp, 28 predicted proteins | sample 1553551 | NCBI WGS metagenome assembly OGRY01 (sample SAMEA2580101, study PRJEB22360) | human gut metagenome | biome: human gut; feature: human-associated habitat; material: faeces | place: Denmark | collected 2008/2010
CGCATCTGCGGGTGCGGCAGGCAGTCAGGGGGCGCAGGCGGCCGGGACAGCGGCGGTGTCTTCCGGCGGTACAAATCTGTACAGCGGTAATATGCAGATCACAATAAATGTAGCCGGCAAGCAGGCTATCAAGTGTACGCTTGACGAGCTTATCCGCAAGGGCAAGCTGGCTGATGCAAGATAAAGATAGGAGGTGCAGGAGTAATGTCAAAGGATTTTAACGGCGGATATCAGATCACACTGGGGACGACCAAGTGGGACCTGCTCAACGGATACACGCCGTCTTGGGAAAACGAGGAAAAGGAAAATTTTGAAAATTACGATTTTTCCACGTTTACCGAATACAAGGGCACACGTTTCTCGGCCGCCTTTAAGGTCGGAAAGCTCTGCGAGGCGGACAAAGAGGCATTGCTCAAGCTTTTACAGCCCCGAATTATACAGCTCACCTGTCCCGATTATTCCGGGCAGGTAAAAATAAGCGGGGTGGGGGCGGAGCTTATTTCGGCAAACAGCCTCGGGAAATGGTACACAGTGAGTTTTACAGCCACTGCGACATCGCTGACTAAGCTCAGCGACGGTCTTTAGCCTGGTAATTACAGCAGCAGGCGGAAATGTGGAGAAATTCGGAAGTGTGACGGTGACTAAGGCTGTTGACGGGCTGGGAACGTCGGGGATATGCACATCTCAGCTGACATTTGCCACACCTGCCCCGTTTAATGCGTACAGGGCGGCGGAGGTGGTGCTTACGGGCGTTTCGGGGCTGCCTAAGTATTATATTGACAGCAGGACACAGTCTGACGGTATAGTTACGGTGACGTGCCTCGACCGCATGGCGTTTACGGACGAGGAGTTTCCATATGACTCCCTTGACAGCTCCGTGGAAGAGGACGTGCCGATAGGGTCGGTAATGCAGCTTATCGTCAACACGGTAGGCGGACTTACAGGCTTCGGAGGGATACCGTTATGGCTGCAGACGTACCCAAAGAGCAAGCTCAGCGGAGTGACGTGTGCTGATATCCTGACCGAGATATCGACAGCGGCGTGCGGGATATGGTACATAACCGATGAGGAAAACCTGCAGTTTTTGCCCTACGGAAGCACCTCGGGAGATATCCCGAGCGACAAGCACACGGCACTTGACCTCGGCACCGAGTTTACGGCAACGGGCGTCAAGTGTGTGGACGGCAGCGGCAACATCTATGTTGCGGGTGATGCGAGCCGAAAATATGACAGCATAAACATTGAATCCGACATTGCAAGCCAGGCAGGGTGCAGTGAGATATTTTCCAGGGCAGAGACCTACACCCACACGGCATACAGCTGTCAGCGGTGCAGGCTATCGGCGATACCGCCCACAGGCGGACGCATCATCTTCCGGGGGAGCGGAACATACCGTGCGGGATCTCTTACGGCGGATATATCATCTGCCGGCATTTTTGCCGAGGTATCAAACCCTGAGCCGTCAGGGTCGGAGATCGGAGTGAGAGGCAGAAATCTGCGTGACCTTGATGCACGCTTAAAGCTCGGTGTCAGCGGTGCAATGATATTTACCAAGTATCAGGGTGTTGTGCTGACCGACGGAGAGGAGACGGTGAACAGTGGCTAAGGCTAAGTATGCTGTTAAGTCTCTGGGCGATGGGCTTTTCCGCAGCGGTGGGGATATATACTGTAAATACCCTTGTCTGTCCTTTGAACGCATTGACGGAGAAACGTCGGGCAAAGCGATATATGAATATGGACCGTACACTATCACGGTGACGTATGATATTGACGGCGGGAAACGCAAAAATGCACACTGGACGAGGGTGTATAAGGAGGCGGGCGGATGATTTTAGACGGTGGGCTTATCACGCAGGCGTTGGCGGGCGGGGGCGGAGGTGGCGGCAAGGTCAACAAACTGGATATGTGTGATTTGTTTGAGCAGCAGACGCCGATCACTACAATACCGCTTTTCGGAGATTATTCCGCCAAACTATGTATTATGCCAGATGGCACATATTACAATAGGTATCAGCAATATCAGTTTGCAGGCAACGCCCCCGCAGAAGATGCTCCTGTGTTCGCAAGCTATGAATCAGAGCTAAAGGATTTTTGCACTGGAATTTATCGGGGAAATACCCTGCTGTATTTAAACTATATATATACTGCGCAGACAAAAACAACCAATCGGGTATGGGATAGCAGCACAAATAACGTGTATGTATCAAATGTATATACATACGAATGGGGAGATGCAAGCGAAATTGCAATAAGTAAGAATTTACAACCAACAGCGTATGGTTGTGATTTACGATATCCATATAGCTATCGCCAAGTGACCTATAATGTAAATGGTGAAATTACAGGCGATTACACGGGTACGGGGTCAACGTATATCGGGTGTAATTTAGATGCCAACAATTTTTATTACACACGATTTACAGGCAATGCTCTGGCTAATCAAATGGACCAAATTATCAACGATGTTTATATGGAATACCTGCGTACACAAGCGACCTAAAGGAGGAATTTTTATGTCTATCAGTACAAGAGAAGCAACCGTCACGCTTGACGGCGTGACAACCGTAACATTTGACCGCAGATATCCATATTTTGCGGTAAGAAACGATAGCAGCGCCACCGTGTACATTTCCACAGTAAATGCGGATTGTACGGCAGGGGCTGACGGCGTTGTTGCCGTGCCAAAAGACGGCAGCGTAGTCATTGCAAATTGCGGTGATATTTTCGGCGACGGTGTGCTGTATCTGAACGGCAGCGGAGCTGTTACTATTATGGGACAGTATGACGGTGGCAACCATTTTAAGGTGGCCAAGAAGGGAGGTGATGGCGGATTGAAAACAGGCGGATTAACGTTGTATGGTCAGGATTTGCCGATTTATGCGGTGGGAGAATTGATTGAAGAAGCCGACACGGAGGTGGTTGGGTAATGGGAGAGTTAAAAATGTATCAGCCCACTAAGGGCATGGCAGCGGCAGACAGGACAAAGGCAGGCTATGCGGCGGTTATCAAGGAGTGGGTCCATTCTATTGAAGATGTTTTTATCCCATTGCTTTAAGTTCTAATGGAAGGAGAGAATCAAAATGGGAAAACTCTACAGATATCAGCCCACATTGGGCATGAGCAAAGAGGAGCGCACGGAGGCAAATTATATTACTAAAATTCTGGGCTGGCTCCACTCGGCAGAAGACTTGCTCACGACGGTCACAAGCATATCTTATACCGAAAAGGGCTGTATGCTTACACCCCTTGCCGAAAACATCAACGGCAAGCCGATCGCAATCGAAGTGTCGGGTTCTAATATCACTTATTCGACTAAAACTGGCAACGCATCTCCAGCTTGGTCAACAGGTGCAATCTCGCTTACTAATGACCCGTTTCTGTATATCGCATCTGATACTGATGGGGTCAGCGTCGGAGGCGGAACCACTCCGTGGATGATGGGCATTTATATGGGGCACCTGTTTGACGGTACCGAGATTGGCATCGAGGTAGATACCAGTGGTTCGGACTTGATTTGGTTCACCGGAAACGGCACTAAAAGCGGCAGCTCTCAGTATTATGGAAAAGAAGCTATGGGATATTTCGCTTCGTATTGCGTTAAACCTTTTACATTCGCCGCTTCGGGCGTGATAACAAATCACATCGTGTCGCTTGATGGTGGAATACAGAGCCCCTCCAGAGGCAGCGTATTCACTATCAATGAAGATACATATATAGGCATAATTGGTAATTATGCGCTCAAAGTATAAGGAGGAATGAAAATGGCTGCAAAAACAAATTACGGACTTGTCGAATATGCCAAAGCTCAGTTGGGTCTTCCCTACTGGTATGGCACATTCGGTCAGATCGGAACGGAAGCCCTGTACACTTCCAAGAAGAAACAGTGGCCTAAGTTCTATAAATGGGAAGGGACTGCTTACAACAACTTCTCTTCCCAGTACGGCAAAAGGGTCCATGATTGTGTAGGGCTCATCAAGGGCTACCTCTGGAGTGAGACACCTACCTCGACACCCAAATACAACAGTGCTCAGGATGTGTCCGCAAATATGATGCGGGCGAATTGCAGGGAACGTGGTGCTATCTCAACCATGCCTGACACACCCGGTGTACTGGTCTTTATGTCGGGTCACGTAGGCGTGTACATCGGCAATGGTGAGGTCATCGAAGCTCGTGGACATGAGTTTGGTGTAGTCAAAACAAGACTCGCACTCAGACCTTGGAAGTGGTGGGGCAAGTGCCCTTATCTCACTTATCTGGACAAGGCTCCCACGATCACCATTGACAGCACAACCGCCACAAAGCCCGGTACGACTACCGCCATCGGCGTTGCTTCCAAAACAGTAAAAAAGGGCTGCTGGAATGTCAGGAAGCTGCCCTCTGCCGATGCCGCTGTGATAGCCCAGGTCAATGGCGGACAGGTGCTTAGTGTTGCCACGGGCTGGTCGTATGTGCCTGCTCTTGGCGGTTGGATATCGGATAAGGGCTTGGAATAAGAAAGGAGATCATCATGGATAATATCAAAAGATGGTTTATAGCCATTGGTGCGGCGTTGTCAAGCTGGCTCGGACTGCTTTATGTGCCAATGATCGTGCTGATACTGTGCAACATCATTGACTATGGCACGGGGCTGTGTGCCGCAAAGTATCGTCAGGAGACTGTATGCTCGTACAAATCTATCCGAGGAATTGCAAAAAAGATATGTATGTGGCTGTTGGTTGCGGTAGGCGCTATACTGGACTGGCTGTTATCTTTTGCCGCTGCGAATATAGGGGTAACGATACCGTTTCATTTTCTTGTTGCATCGGTGGCGGCTGTTTGGCTCATCGCCAACGAGATCATCTCCATTCTGGAGAACGTCAAGGACATCGGTGCACCTCTGCCGCCTTTCCTTTTGAAACTGGCGAAAAACATTAAATCCAAAACGGAAGAGGCTGCTGATATGCAGATAGGTTCAAAAGAGGATAAATAAAATTTTCTCCCGCTCTCGGTTGAGGGCGGGAGATTTTTGTATTATTTGTATTATTGATTTTTGCCTATATCTTCGGATATTAGTCTGTTAATGTATCCATTAAGGCTTTCCCCGTTAGCTTCTGCATAACTTTTGTACACTTCTTTTTTCCCTTTAGGAAATGTTAACGTAAATCTATCGTATTTTTCTGCTATAAATTCATTTTGCCTTTTTAATTGATTTTCCTTTTCAGTACCTTTGGGATATTTTCTTGTGCCCATATTATCACCTCAAAGGTATTATATCATTTTTGGCTTATATTACGCAATATGCAATACGTATAAAATATTACGTAATACTTTGTGAATTTTGTCTATTGAAATGTATTACGTAATATGATATAATATAATCACAGTAAAGATGAAGGGAGGGAAAAACAATGAGCAAGAAGAAAAAGAAAAACCGCTCAAGAGGAGGCCAATCCTCAAGAGCGGAAGCGAAAACGGTAAGTAAAGCCGCTGTTTTCGCAAGTATAGCTCAGGCGATTTACTTCATAATAAAAATCGTCAAGGAGCTTAAAGAATAAGAGCCAAGGCTCTTAGAGAAAGGGGGTGGGAACACCCCGCCCCCCTCTTTTCTGATTATAACATACAGATAGGAAGGTGTCAATATGAAAAAGAAAAAAGTGCTTACTGCTGTTCTTGTTGCGATCGGAATAATTTATATTATAGCAACGGTCATCGAAATAGTGAACTGGTAACAGTATAGAAGAAGTGCAGCCGCTACCCTGGAAAAGTTACGACTGCACCGCACAAAGAGACAAGGCACGCCGCTCTCACAGCTGCCCCATCTCTTCCATTATAAACAAAACTGTGAGAGATGTCAAGTTTATTTGGAGGATAAGGTTATGAAATATGATATTAAGTTTAGCTGCGGACATGAAGAAACCATCGAACTGTTTGGCAAGGGCAGCGAGAGAGAGAGGAAGATTGCGTATTATGAGGAGTACGGTGTGTGCTCTGAGTGCTACAGGAAGCACCTCGAAGATGTGGCAAAGCACAATGCAGATTTCTGCAACGACCAGGGACTGGTCATTACGATTGGGTCAAGCGCTCAGGTGCGTGAAGCATATAAGATTGCTGCTAATTTCTTCACAGAGTTTGATAGAGCAGTTAAGGAAACCGAGGGGGTTGCGTCAGAGCACCCTGAAGAAGCCGAAAGAGCGCATAAGGACATCGACCACGGTTTTGCAGTCAAAGCATTGGCTACAACAAAAACAAAAGCTGATTTTTGGATTGATAATCAGTATGTAGCTGGGATTTTTAAAGTGCTCAGCAAAGAACTGAAAGCCAACAACGGAATCATTCCCAGCGTCCCCTGCAAGCCTGACGTTATAACAGGCAGCTGGAACGGCCGCATATACGGCAAGGCGGGAAAATACCGTATATACATTGACGGCAAAGAAACATTCATTACTGATGAACAGGCAGAAGAATGCAGAAAGTACGGTGAAAACAGATGAGAGCTGCACTGTACATCAGAGTGAGCACTGTCGCACAGGCTGTCGAGGGCTATTCCCTCGACGCCCAGCGCCACACGCTGGAGGCTTACTGTGCCGCTCATGATTATGACATTACCGCCGTGTATATTGACGGTGGTATCAGTGGAAAAGACATTGACCACCGACCTGATGCAACTAAAATGCTTCGTGATGTCCCGCATAACAAGTTTGATCTGATAATCATTTGGGCATTGTCACGACTGACACGTTCCGTTGCAGATCTATTTAGCATAAATGCACTATGTCAGAATTATAACGTCGGGATAGTTAGCGTAACAGAGACATTTGACACATCGACGCCGATGGGACGTGCAATGATGGGCATGATTGGGATTTTTGCACAAATGGAGCGAGAGATCACCGCCGAGCGAGTAAAGGTTGCGATGCTGGAACGTGCACAGCAAGGCAAGCGGACTGCAAACCACACACTGGGATATGACAATGACGGTCATGACAGTGTGAAAATAAATAGGGAAGAGGCCGAAATTGTACGGTATATATTTGCGAAATATATCGAGCATGGCAGCTTGTCGGCCGTAGCCGAGCTGTGCAATATACGAGGGTATCGAGGCAAAAGAGGCAGTAAATTCAAAGCTGAAAGCATACATCAGATATTGACACGCCATATATACCGTGGATATTACAGCTATTGCGGAAATATCTACAAGGGAAATTTTGAGCCTATAATTGATGACAAGACGTTTTTTAAGGCTCAGAGGATACTTAATAGGTATAAAAGGAATAAATAAACATGATGGTCAATCCGTTTTGACACCCATCTTGACACCCATGTATGCAAAAAAGTGAGCAAAAAAGCCCTGTTTTGAGCAAAATACATAAGTGAAAATCAAAAATAAAAGGCCCCTTAAACCACGCATTATAGCGGTTTAAGGGGCTGCTTTTATTGGTCGAGGTGACGGGACTCGAACCCACGGCCTCTTCGTCCCGAACGAATTTGCATATAGCTTACTTTTTCCCTTAATAGCGTGAATAGTTGGCACATCAATTACACTTTTGACACCCATCTGACACCCATAGCCTGTTATAATAATCATTCAGCTTGTCCATCTGCTCTTCTTTATGCTCGGCGTTCAAATGAGTATATATCTCCATTGTTGTTGTAATATCTGCGTGTCCTGCCTGTTCCTTGGCAGTCATAACATCAACGCCTGCAAGGTACATATTTGTAATAAATGTATGTCTCAGCCAATGTGCTGTTATCTGCGGAATGACCATCGGAATTTTTTCAGGCGCATTCAGACTTTGGGGCTTCTTAAATTCCTTAAGACTGCCCTTGCTGTCAGTTATCAATATGCCGTCAAAGTCTCCAAATCTGAAATTCAATTCTTTAAGATAACTGTTCCACAGTTTACGCCAGGAGCTGCCAGACATAAGACTGCCTTTTGTGTTCGGACAGACAAGCATTGTCTTTGCTTTGCTCCGCTGATTCCTAAGGTATTCTGCAAGTATAGGCGGAATATTCACAGTGCGCATACCTGACTTAGTTTTTGTGCACGGCTTTATTCTGGGAATATCCTTTTCCATTGCCACTGCTTTGTTTACGGTGATCGTGCGCTTGGAGATATTGATATCGGTCCAGTTCAGGGCAAGAAGCTCACCACGCCGGAGACCTGCAAACAGCATTATCATTGCAGCCGTATGTGCCCGATGATTTGTCGGGGCAATTATCCACTTTTGCTCTTCCTCAGTCAATGCTCTTCGTGGTTCCTTATCCTCATCGTGAATATATTCAGGGGGCAGTTCGATGCCCTGAACAGGGTTAAAGTCCATTACACGATTTACAATAGCATATTGGCAAATCTGAGACATTACTGACTTATATTCCTTTAGCGTCTTATGAGCTGCCCCATCGGCGGTATATTTATCAATGATATCCTGACAGTCAGATACAGACAGTTCCGAAATCGGAATATTGCTGATATCGTCCATCTTTTTTACCCTAATTGCATATGTCTGATATCTTCCCTCGGAAATCTTTCCTTTTTTCTTGCGCAACCAGCGCTCAGCCCACTCCCCGAAGGTGTCCCGTTCCGCTGAAACATCAATGCCCTTGCCGATTTTTAGCTTGACCTCCTGTACCTTGCGGTCAAGCTCACGCTGTGTGTCAGCATATACGTATTTATATTTGCCGTCTCCGAGATAGACTTTTGACTGCAATCGTCCGTCGGAGCGCTTGGTGTTCTTGGCTCGTGCCATTTTTTACCCTCCTTTTGCAGTTGACTGCAATTCCGTTTCCCCCGTTCCGTATGGTTCAGTGGCATAGCTTTATACTACTTCTGATAATTCATCACTATCAAGTTCCATAGCGGCTTCTGCCATAGTGAGACTTTGTCTATATTGCTCCGCTAAAGCTGTACGTTTAAATTCAGCTGTTGGGCACCGTTCATCAACGATTTTTTCGATATCATCAAGAGAAACTTTGAAAAACTCTTTGCGCAGGTTAACCTTGTTTACTCTTTTATTGTTAAAAATAGTATGCAATTCATGTTCAAGGCTTACAGCATCATCTGAAAAAATCAATCCGTGAACATCAAAGGGGAAAGGAACGCTGGCGCTTCCGAGCTCATTAACTCTTTCCATTGGCTCCATTCGCCGAGTCATACCAATTTTATAAACGTCATCTCCAAAGGAACCAATATTACTTATTATGTAAACATAACCAGCCTTGCCGTTTTCGAGCGAAGCGATTTGTTCACGTTTATCCTCAATCTGTTCGATTTGTCCTTCAAGTTCCGCAATTCTTTCATTAAGCAGCAGCGCCTTGTCCGGATCAGCACTTTGCAGCTGCTCCCTGATATTATCAATCTCGTTGCGATATTTTTGCTCTTCTTTTTCAATGCGCTTGCGCTCCTGCTCAAGAGCCTTTCGTTCTTCTGCTTCCTGACGCATTTGTTCACGAAGTGCCCGCTGCTCTTCCTTGATACGCTCCTTTTGAACATAATACTCGTATTCTATTTTTACTGCTTCAATGAACAAGACTTCTATTTCATTAACAAATTTTCTTATAGTAGGTGCAATGTTCTGATTGCCATCTGAGGCAATGGCAAGGTATTTGGCGCTCATAGCTTTAACGCTGTCGATAGAGGTTTCAAGTTTTCCGAAGCTTATACAGTAAAGAATATTTTGAAGCTCTGCCTCAAGCGCTATTACCATAAGCTTATAAAGAGCAGCGTTTGCTTTTGTGGTATATCTGTCCTCATAACGTTTAAGACAGTCTTGTATAAGCTTCTTATTCTGGTTGTAAAGACTTCTGAGCTGCTTAATGCCCATACACTGCAAGTCTATTTCAACTGTTGGCGAAAGCCCTTTTATAACACTTTCATCAAGATAATCTTCTCCGTCTTTTACGTACTTTTTATTAGCAGCCTGATAACTTTCAAACAGAGTCTTCATCTTATAGTATTTTTTTGTCATAGAATTACTATCAGATGTAAGTTTAGCTATGTCAGCATTAAGCTTTTGTACCTCGTCGCTTTTGGAGCTGCGTTCTTTCTCAAGCTCGTTTATCTGATTTTTTACATTCGCTATAGCTGCCTCCTGAGCCCGATTTTTTATATCTTCATAAATACCTTGGCGGTCATCTTCCAATCTTTTTAATTCTGCTTTTTCTGTCTGGGATTTTTCTTGGATTTTTGATAATTCATCTTTCTCAGATATAATCTTATTTTCAAGCTCTTGCCTTTCGCTTTCGATAACCTTTAATGCCGCACAATCAGTGCAAAGCCCCTCTGAATTGACCTTGAAAAAGAGTCCTTTTCGTCCGCATTTACTGCACTTTGCCATAATATCACGTCCTATGTATTATTTGGCTAATATAGTTTTTCCCCGTTCAGCATTATTTGCCGAACGGGGCTAAGATGGGACATTGTTAGTCCTTTTTGCCTGTGTTGTACATGATCTTTCCGAGCTTTTCGTTTATTTCCTTGAGTGTGCTGCTCATCTCATCGGTCTTAGCAGAAATATGTACTACAGACAGAATGAGAATGATTTGAATGATCGCCAGAAGCACAAGAACGATAATTGTTGTAGTGTTCATTGTATCCACCTCTTTTTAACATAAATATAAATTAGTGTTACGTAAAAGGGTAACACTGTATATATAATTATACCTATTTACATAAAAAAGTCAACTGTAATTGACAAAAACAATATCTTTATTTTGAAAAACAACTATTATTGTCAAATCATCTTATCTCGCTCAATAAAATAACTGCCCTGCCGAGTATCCGAATATCATTCAGTTCCTCGTTCACGTAAACAAACGGTTCATATGCGGGGTTTTCGGGGTTCAAGATAAGCTTATTCTTTTCGGGATAGTAGTACACCCGCTTCAATGTGACCTCGTTATCTATGGATACCGCAGCTATCTGACCATTTTCCACTTCTGGGCAAGCTCTGATAAATACTATATCACCATCGTTTATGCCCGCATTTATCATGCTGTCGCCCTCGCAGCGCAGGCAGAAATCTGCCTTTATATCTGTAGGAAGTGATATCCATTCATCTTCCTCACGGTATATGGGTTCTCCGCAGGCTACCGCACCCACAAGAGGAACCTTGCGCATTTCGGGTATAGGCATAATGTTTGGATATTTTTCAAACAGGTTTTCAGAAGTATGACCGAGTTCGGTATCCTCCCAGCCCATTATTACACTGGGCGTAACCTTTAATGCTCTTGCGAATGAAACTATAGCAGATTGTGTAATATCCCTTTCACCACATTCAATTTTCTGGATAGAAGAACGTGACTTGTATCCGGTAAGCTTAGCAAGCTCATCTTGTGTCATGCCTAAAGACGTCCGTAATTCTTTTATACGTTCGCCGATTGTCATGTTTATCAGCTCCTTTTACTGTATTATAGCATCTTGACGGCATTATGTCAACAAAAATATACAGACGACACACACTAAACGTCTACAAAAATAGAGGGTACTTTTTGTACAAAAAGGAGAAAATGAAAAAATATGTTGACACATCGTCTACATAGTGGTATGATAACAAATGTAGACAGAACATCTACAGAAAGAGGTGAACATATGACAAATACTTATCTTCTCGAAACAAAAATCAAGGCAGTAGGGCTGACGATTTCAGCAGTTGCAAAAAAGCTTGGAATAACACGGGCTGGCTTTTACAAGAAGCTTAACAATGATTCTGAATTTAAGGCAAGCGAGATAAGCAAGCTTTCAGCTATTCTGTCGTTATCTGATTCAGAAAGGGAGCGGATTTTTTTTGCTCACTGTGTAGACTAAAAGTCTACACGTATTGCCCGAAGCGTAATTCTTGATTGAAAGGAGGTGGAATCAATGGCAATAGCAAATCTTAAAGTAAAGATAGACAGTGAAGGAATGCTTGCAAAGGTGCAGGAGATCAATGAGAAGGCGCAGGAGCTTGACAGGCTTGTAAAAGAGCTGAGAAGCATGAGCGGCGAATTTGTTTCCTTTAACAGCGACGACCTTATCAAGGTATCGGAAGAGAAAACAGAAAAGTAAAGCCCCCGCAGGGCACACCACGGGAGCGGATAAGCGTTAAATGTCCGGTGTTGCCGCATTCAGCACAGCTTTTTGGATTTGCAGGTGTGTTGAACGAGGAATAGACATTCTTTCTTCATGCAGGGTTTCAATTCGCATGAGAATATCGCTATCAAAAAAGAAGAAAGCAAACACCCCCTTTCCGTAAGAGGGTCTGAACTACAGAAAATGTGCCTTTTCGGTAATTCATTAGTCAAATTATACATCTTGGGCAACTGAGATGTCAACAGCAAGGAGGAAATCAAATGAGCAGACGCAAGCATACATCGGGGACCCAGAATAAGCGCACCTGCCTTTCTGCCGTCGAGCAGATGCAGCAGGAGCGCAAAGCCTTAAAAGCGGCCAGAAAGAAGTTTCCCAATGACTCACAGAAGGCAAGGGTCGAGGCGCAGCTGATAATGCTGGGAGCAATGGGCCGCAGCGGACACACATTCGGGAGGTAAGACAATGTATAAGGTAATTGATACATACGACGGATTTGATGATGTCGTAGGCGTATTTGACACAGAAAAGGAAGCCAGAGCAGCGGCAGAGGAGCACGCAGAAGATACCGACGGCGAGTGCCAGGTAATCATTTACAGGTTTGTGTCGCCTGTTAAGGGTTTCGAGGTCGTAACGCACTAAGGAGGGCCAAGCATGAACATGAATATGAACAAGAAAAAGGCAAGGCTGTATATCTACAGCTGGGACGAGGTTCCGCTGTTTGTGGATATCCCGTTTTGCAGTAAGCTGTTAGGCATATGCTGTGAGACTATCCGCCAGAAGTGCGCAAATGGCAAGATACGTGCGTTAAAAACGGACGCAGGCTGGAGAATATCCAAGGAGACCCTTATGGAATTTTACGAGAAGGGCGGGGTAATATGAAGGCCAACAGCGAAAAGGCATTTAGGGAAAAGAACTGGCGGACTATTTTCGAGACAATGGAAGATAACCTGCTGACCGTTCTGGACGTTCTTCACGAGGAATACGGCTTCGGAGAAAAGCGCCTGCTTTCGTTCCTGCAGTCGGTGCAGAATAAGGCGGCTCAGTATAACGAAATGCTGGACGATGGCGTTATTGACGATAAAACAGGCGGTCAGCGTGAGAAATATGCTGCACAGCTGCATGAGATAATCAAGACCCGTGCCAAATATCAGCTTCCGCCGTCAGTGGTGGATATATTTAATCAGTCTGCGCCTACAGCGGCGGAGCTCGACCGCTCGGAGCGTCAGAAGCGTAAAAACAAACAGGTGTCAGTGACCAAGGCGGCAGAGCTGCAGAACAGCTTGCAGGTGGCCAGGGCATGGGCAATGAGTAGGGACGGTGCAGGACATGGGCAGGAAAGCAAAATATGAACCGATGACCGCATCAAAGAAGAAAAAGCCGCCCAAGACCCCAAGCATCGAGGCGGTAAGTCGCCGTGCAGATGAGCTGGGCATGACGTATGGGCTGTACGTCCAGTCACCCCAGTACATTATTGACACTGCGGACGATGGGTATTTCAACAGGAAAAGAGGTAAGAAAAATGCTGACAAAGCGTGAGCTGGCGGTGCTCCTGCTCCTTACACAGTGCCGAAAAGTGCTTATAATCATGCCGACGGACAAGCAGGCAAAGGATATGCAGGAATTTCTCAGGGCACAGATAAGAGCTGAGTATCCTACATTTTGCAACAGCTACACAGTGACCGGTATGGTAGTACATATCCGTGGTCACGAAAACGTGACAGTTGCGACCCCTGAGGACTGGCGGACATATAACAAATGCGTATTCAATGGCGTCGTCCTTGTCGATGACGATATGTCTCCCGATGACTATGTGCCGCTTCCATATATCACTGAAAGTCCTGAGAAGCTGCATAAGTATCTTGGGGAGCGGATCATATGATACAGCCTCAGAAGTTTGGTAATATCGTATTTATCAATCCTGCAAACGGGCTTTTTATGGTAACGCAGGACGGCGAAATACTCCTGCAAACAGATAATCCACGGGCGGCGGTCATCTACATAGCTGGGCTGTTCGAGAGCAAAATCATAAACCACTTCAAGCCTCTGCTTGCGGCGGAGGGATACGATGAAAAAGGGGAAAAGAAGAATGACAACGGACGAATATAAAAAGATAGTATCCGCATCGGTAAGCGAGGAAGCGGAGCAGATACATCTCATGCAGTGGTGTACATGGGCACAAAGCAAGTACCCTGAGCTGGAAGCGATTTATCATGTACCCAATGAGGGCAAGCGTTCAGCTGTTACAGGCGGCAAGCTCAGGCAGATGGGGCTTCGCTCAGGCGTTCCCGATATATGCCTTCCGGTACCAAGCGGCGAGTACATAGGACTGTATATAGAGCTTAAAAAGGTGGGCGGCAGGCTGACGGATAATCAGGCGGTATGGCTTGAAATGCTGGAGCGTTACGGTCACTGCGTTGCGGTCTGCTATGGTGCGGAGGAAGCAGAGACGGTCATAACAGCATACCTGGAGCAGGACATCGGCACGCTGGACAGGCATACCCTTAAACGATCCCGAGGAGACTTTAAGGAGCTGAAAAAGAGGCACAGGTCATCAGGCAAAGCACTGTATGAAAAGGCAATATGTATTGCAATGGCTGTTTTGCAGTCAGCTGCAACAGTGGCAGGTATTGTGATAAACGGCGCTATAACAGGACGCTCACTGGTTATCGTTCTTGCACTTTCCGTAGCAGCGCTGTTTACTATGGTTCGGGAGGTCAGTCGTGGATAAAAGCGACAGACACCTTAGAATATTTACTGACGGCAAGGCTACATTTGGATATCAGCTTAATGTCGGAAATACGGTGCTTGGTGCGCTGTATGAATACTACATATATGCAAATAAAATCTATCGTCCCATGGGAGATGCCGCAAGGATAAAGTGGGAACGGGAGCTGTGGAAATATCTCCAAAAGGTTTATTACAGCTGCTACAAGACGCATCTTCCCGATTATCCCAATCCTGATGGCGCATCACTTAAAGATCTGGTAGTGGGCTGGCAGTATGAGCAGCTTTATGACATCATCAACTATCGGATCAGCATACCCAAGGCGATAGAAAAACTGTATAAAGAAAAAAATCTCCCGCAGGCGGCCAAAACACCTGAGGGAGCGGAAAAATAAAATGTTTATGGTCTGAGTATAGCACATATTCAGAAGAAAGTCAAGGTGTAAAAATGAGCTATGAAATTTACAGCGGCAAGGCTATAGAAAAGCTGAACACCGAACAGAAAATAAGCGTCAGCGACAGCAAAATCATGATTATGAAGGATTTTGTCAATGAAACATTGACCACCTTTTGCAAGCAGTCAGAGGAATTTTCTCAGGCTGTAGTCCAGGGAGGAAGCTTCATTGATTGCATGAAATACGTGGCTAAGGGTGTAGGGAGAGCTATATCCGATATAGAGGCTATCGAAAAAGCGGTGCGCTTTTACTTTCCCACCGCCACCATATCCTTATCAATGACGATCAACACCGAGGGAAATAATTCACTATCTTCATCATCAGAAGAACCCAAGCAGGAAAAGCACGAAAGCACAGCACTATCAATGTCGCTGGACGACCTTCTGGGACTGTGAGGTGTGAGCATGAAAAAGGACAGTAAAAAAATGGCTGAGCTTTGGAATAAGTTTCCAAGGCTCAGCTTGCAGGACGAGGAACAAATCGTTCGTGACGCTCTTCCGCAGTTCCTGTTCTACGAGAAAAAGGGAAAGACGGCATGGTGCTATTGCACAGCCTGCCGCCGCAGCGAGGTTTTCAGAGAGCACATATACGCTGACGGCATTGAAATAGGCGGCAGTGATGTTCCCGGTAAGCTCAAGCATAACGAATATGGTGAGTGCCCCATGTGTGGGCACAAGGTCAAATACAAGGCTGAGGGCAGAGGCCATAAAAACCTGTCGGCGTGGGGCAATTATGCTGTATGCACAGCTATTGATAATGCACTCTTTATTAATGCCATAAAGGTAAAGGTATCCTGGAGAGACCTTGAGGAGCCTTTTGTGGACGTAGAAGGCTATCGAAAATATATCTTTTCCGAACACGGTTCCGAAGCCAAGCGCTTCACCTGGGCAGAGGGTTTTGTTACCATGAAAAGCATAAATGAACCGGTGTTTGGAAGCTTCTGTAATTCCCAGGATTCTTACGAGTATAGTCATTTATATACACTCATAAATGAGTGGGAAATCGAGAAGACATTCCTCAAGTATTGCCCGTTTGATGAATATTTTCAGGCAGCAAGAAGTGTGAACCCCATACTTTTTTTTAAATTTGCTGCCAAAAACCCGAAGCTTACGGAACAGCTGTGGAAGTGCGGGTTCCGAGAGCTTGTTGAGGAATCAGTGACCAGAAAATCACGCTTTGATAAGCTTATAAACTGGAAATGCACAGAAATAAAAAAAGCCCTTGACTTTAATTCTGAGGAGATGCGCTACTGGAAGAGCGCTGAGGACAGTGTGAGATTTTCTGACAGGCTTTATGCGTATATGCTTCTGAAAAAGGTAAAAGGCATCAATTCCTTTGACGAAAGAATGCAAATTATATCCAAAGATGGAATGGAACTCATAGAAAAGGAAGTAGCACTGACAGAAAAAACGGGTGCTACCTTTGTCAAGGTGCGAAATCACATAAGCAAATGTGCAGGCAGAAGTAAGATAAATAGATATACATATGCCATAGAGTGGCTTGACTGTAATACTATGATGAATACGCTAAAATATCCCAAGGAGAGTGTCCTGAGGTTTCCCAAAAGTCTGTCAGCTCTTCACAACAGGCTTGTAAACGAGCTTAATGCAGCTGAGAGTGAGAAGCAAAGAAAAGAAGATATATCTTACGATGCAAAGATTAAGGAGCAGGATAAAAAGCTTGCGGGACTTATGTACAGCAATCTGTTGTACACAACGATCCTCCCGGAAAGTATGCAGGATATCCGAACCGAAGGCAAGGTGCTAGACCACTGTGTCGCTTCTTACGCCGAAAGACATGCAAAGGGAATTACACATATATTTTTTATCCGCAAACGCTGGAAGCCCGAAGAACGCTGGTACACCATTGAGGTTACGGCAGATGGATATATCAGACAGTGTTATGGATACAAGG
>OGRY01001473.1_pt1 | contig 16890 bp, 15 predicted proteins | sample 1553551 | NCBI WGS metagenome assembly OGRY01 (sample SAMEA2580101, study PRJEB22360) | human gut metagenome | biome: human gut; feature: human-associated habitat; material: faeces | place: Denmark | collected 2008/2010
GTGTAACTTTGGTTGACGAGGGAATTCGTTCCGAGTTTATTGCGATTGTCAATTATGGCATCATCGGACTTATCCAGTTGGAACTGGGGTATGCCGAGTCTGCCGACATCAGCAATGAAGAAGCGATGGCTTTGTACGATAAGTATGCAAAAGAGGCATTAGAACTGATGCTTGCCAAGAATCATGATTATGATGAAGCCTGGCGGAGCATGCGTGTCAGCTCTTACACAGACTTGATTCTGATGAAAATCTACCGTACCAAGCAGATTGAGAGCCTGGCCGGCAATACATTGGTGTCAGAAGGTATTGATGCCAATTATATGGATATGATTAATTACTCTGTTTTCGGACTGATTAAGATAGAATTTGAAGGATAAGAACTTACATATCATTCAGGAGGTAGTGGCGAATATGTGTCGTTTTCTTTTGGCGGCATCGTTCATCTTTTCCGGATTTGTAAAGGCAGTTGATCCGCTGGGTTTCCAGTATAAGATACAGGATTATCTGACTGCATTCGGAATGGCTTCCTGGTTCCCTTCATTCTTCCCTTTATTGGGAGGTATCGTTTTATCTGCCGTTGAGTTTTTTATAGGTATCTCTTTGTTCTTTGCAACAAGAAGAACATTGGCTACCTCATTGGCTTTGATGCTGATGATTTTCATGACGCCACTGACCTTGTATCTTGCCATCTTTGATCCGGTTTCGGACTGCGGTTGTTTTGGTGATGCCTGGGTATTGACGAATTGGGAAACATTTGGAAAGAATATCATTCTGCTGTTTGCGGCAATAATGGCTTTCCGTCACAGGAGGATGCTGATTCGTTTTATCAGTGTGAAGATGGAGTGGCTGGTTTCTCTTTATACGCTGTTTTTTGTGTTTACTTTATCGTTCTATTGCCTGGACCGTTTGCCTGTTTTAGACTTTCGTCCTTACAAGATCGGAAAGAATATCCTGGAAGGAATGACAATGCCCGAAGGAGCCAAACCAAGCGTATATGAAAGCATCTTTATCCTGGAGAAGAACGGAGAGCAGAAAGAATTTACGTTGGATAACTATCCGGATAGTACCTGGACATTTGTCGATACGCGTACCATCCTTAAGGAAAAAGGATATGAACCGGCTATTCACGATTTCTCTATGATAGATCTGAATACGGGGGAAGATATAACAGACGATGTATTGACGGATATAGGATATACTTTCCTGTTGGTTGCCCATCGGATTGAAGAGGCGGATGATAGTAACATTGATTTGATTAATGAGATATATGACTATTCGGTGGAGCATGGCTACAAATTCTATTGCCTCACTTCTTCACCGGAGGAACAGATAGAATTGTGGAAGGACAAGACAGGAGCCGAATATCCTTTCTGCCAAATGGATGATATAACATTGAAGACGATGGTTCGCTCCAACCCGGGGTTGATGTTGATTAAGAACGGAACCATTCTGAATAAATGGAGCGATGAGGATATACCGGATGAATACGTACTGACGGACAAACTGGAGAATCTGCCGCTAGGAAAGCAGAAAGTGAGCAGTGACGCTCATACGGTAGGATATGTTTTTCTGTGGTTTGTTATTCCGTTGTTGTTAGTGCTTGGGGTGGATGTGTTGGTCGTTCGCCGCCGGGAACGGAAAACCGCGAAGCGGAAGCAACAAGAAGAAGAGATAAAAAGCAAAGAACCGGAAACAAAGAATCAAGGAATAGAAGAACAGGAATAAGAAAAAATGATAACGAGCGACCCTCTGTAACGAACACTAACCTGAATCGTTCAATCGTCAATCGTCCAATCGTAAATTTATTAACCCTTTAAAATAAAAAAACAAAATGAGAAAGAACATTGTTGCAGGAAACTGGAAAATGAACAAAACCCTTCAAGAGGGTATCGCTTTGGCAAAAGAACTGAACGAAGCATTGGCTAACGAAAAGCCTAACTGTGATGTAATCATCTGTACTCCGTTCATCCACCTGGCTTCTGTTACTCCGTTGGTAGACGCTGCTAAGATTGGTGTAGGTGCTGAAAACTGTGCAGACAAAGCATCAGGTGCTTATACAGGTGAAGTTTCTGCTGAAATGGTTGCTTCTACTGGTGCAAAATATGTAATTCTGGGACACTCTGAACGTCGTGCATACTACGGTGAAACAGTTGCTATCCTTGAAGAAAAAGTAAAATTGGCTTTGGCTAACGGTCTGACTCCGATTTTCTGTATCGGTGAAGTGTTGGAAGAACGCGAAGCTAACAAGCAAAACGAAGTAGTAGCTGCACAAATGGAATCTGTATTCTCTCTGTCGGCTGAAGACTTCTCTAAGATTGTATTGGCTTACGAACCGGTTTGGGCTATTGGTACAGGTAAAACTGCTTCTCCTGAACAAGCACAGGAAATCCATGCCTTCATCCGTTCTATCGTAGCTGACAAGTATGGCAAAGAAATCGCAGACAATACTTCTATCCTTTACGGTGGTAGCTGCAAACCTTCTAACGCTAAAGAACTGTTCGCTAACCCGGACGTTGATGGTGGTTTGATTGGTGGTGCTGCTCTGAAAGTATCTGATTTCAAAGGTATCATTGATGCTTTTAACGCATAATTAAAACTTCTTTCAGGCACGGATTTCACGGATTACACGATATCGTTTAGTCCAAGAGATTTTTAAACTGTGTAACCCGCGTAATCCGTGCCTAAATATTATTTATAGAATGAGAAAACTAGCTTTACTTACTTTGTTGTTGGTATTGGCAGTTGTCGGTGTACAGGCACAGGGCATTGTCAAAAGTCTGGAACGTAACGTTCCGGGACAAGGAAAGGTGACTATTCATCAAGATCCCCGTATTGAGGCTCTGATAGGGATGGAACGTCCTGCAACAGGTGAACAGAAAGTAATAAAGACTTCCGGATTCAGAATACAGGCGTATGCCGGTAATAATACTCGTCAGGCTAAGAATGATGCTTATCATGTAGCATCACGCGTTAAAGAGTATTTCCCTGAATTGACAGTATATACTTCGTTCAATCCACCTCGTTGGCTTTGTCGTGTAGGTGATTTCCGGAGCATTGAAGAGGCGGACGCAATGATGCGTCGGTTGAAGTCTACCGGTGTGTTCAAAGAGGTTTCTATTGTAAGAGACCAGATCAATATTCCTTTATAATTGTATCATGTTAGAAAAAGAAGAAATTGTTTCTCCGAATCTGGAGGAGTTGAAGAGTCATTATCGTAGTATTATAACTTTGTTGGGTGAAGATGCCGAACGGGAAGGGTTGCTGAAAACTCCGGAACGGGTGGCTAAAGCAATGTTAAGCTTGACGAAAGGGTATCACATGGATCCTCATGAAGTGCTTCGCTCTGCTAAATTTCAGGAAGAATACAGTCAGATGGTGATTGTGAAAGATATCGATTTCTTCTCCCTTTGCGAACATCACATGTTGCCGTTCTACGGGAAGGCACACGTGGCTTATATTCCTAACGGCTATATCACCGGGTTGAGCAAGATAGCCCGTGTAGTCGATATATTCTCTCATCGCCTGCAAGTGCAGGAACGCATGACACTGCAAATCAAAGAGTGTATTCAGGAAACACTGAATCCATTGGGTGTAATGGTGGTAGTGGAAGCCAAACACATGTGTATGCAGATGCGTGGTGTAGAAAAACAAAACTCTATTACTACTACTTCGGATTTTACCGGGGCTTTCAATCAGGCAAAAACTCGTGAAGAGTTTATGAATCTGATTCAACACGGGACTTTGTAGAGAAAACCTGGTAAGAGACGTTATTTGGTTTCGGTATCGGGGAAGGCAGGCTTCGGTACCGATGAAGAGGGGGTTGCACCGATGAAGACATCTCTCGGCACCGATGAGGAATCATCGCAGAACAACCCTGTCACCCAATCGTTTTGCCATGATGCTTTGTACAGTCTTCAACTCATTAAAGCGTTTCATAAGCGAATCACATTTTTCATTATCATGGGCGAGAGCAGGATCTTGCAGGGCATAAAGCATGTGCTTCAATTCCTCTGTTACGATTGCATATTTGAAGTTAATCATTAACATCGGAACCATTTCATAGAGACGCTCTTCATCTGTTACGATCTTTTGGGATTTGGAGTGGTATTTACTAAGCTGATACCGCACATTAATCAAATCCACACTCAATTTACTGATTACCGGATCAGGATGTGCCAGGAAATAACGTTCAGCAATGAAATTGGAATCATGCATGTGTGCAGCAGCTTCCGATAACATTTGGCGGTGCAACGGATTATGAAAAGCTAACTCATCTTCTTTTAAATCATTAATCACATATTCTATAACGGTTACCGGAATCTCGTTTCCTTCTTCATCAGTCAGGTTACACATGATTTTTTCTCCATAACGAACTACTGCCTGTAATATCAGCCGTTCGAATTTGTAGAATTCTTGTCCTTCCTTTCCTTCCTGGGGGATAAAAGATGCATAGTTGTCTTCCTGCAGAGCGGGAGGAACCTCTGTATATCCGTTATCTATTTCAGGGGGCAACGGAATATCTCCGTTGGGCATCGGAGCATTTTCAGGCGGTGTCCCTTGAGACATTGTAGCTGTTCTTTCAGCCATCCGGCGTTCCCGTTCCGTCTGTTCAGCCCGTTTCTCTGCTTGAGTTTCCCGTCTTTTGGCAACTTCTGATACTAGCAGCTTATCTTCTACATGAAGTAGCTGCGCGCATTCTTTGATATAGACGTCTCTGACAATTGCTTCAGGGATGACAGAAATACTTTGCACCAGATTACCAATCAGTTCCGCACGCTTGATGGGATCTTTTCCTGCATCCTCCAGTAGCAAGTTCGTTTTGAAGCGGATAAAGTCCGTTTCATGTTCCGAGATAAAAGTCTGAAATTCCGTTGAGTTGTGCTTGTGGGCAAAAGAGTCCGGGTCGTCCCCATCGGGAAGAAGACAGACTTTGATATTCATACCTTCCTCCAATAACATGTCAATTCCCCGGATAGAGGCCTTGATACCCGCTGCGTCACCGTCGTAAAGCACAGTCATATTGTTGGTGAACCGGTGAATCATACGGATTTGTCCCGGTGTAAGGGCTGTTCCCGAGGAAGCAACCACATTCTCTATGCCGGATTGATGCATGGAGATTACGTCCGTGTAGCCTTCAACCAAAAAGCAACGGTCTTGTTTTACAATAGCCTGTTTGGCAAAATATATACCGTATAACTCGTTACTTTTATGATAGATTTCCGATTCGGGCGAATTGACATATTTAACTTTAACCCCTTTCGTTGCACTGGCAAGTACCCGTCCGCCAAAAGCCACCACTTTACCGGAAAGCGTATGGACAGGGAAAATCACACGTCCCCAAAAACGATCTCGCAATCGGTGGTCGTCCGTTTCGTAGCAAAGTCCGGTTTTTACCAGATACTCTTTTTTATATCCTTTTTCTAAAGCTGCTTTCGTGAAACCGTCCCAAGCTTCGGGACAATACCCCAGACCGAATTTCTCGATCGTCCGATCATCCAATCCCCGACGACGAAAATACCCCAACCCCACCGATTTCCCTTCATCGGTATGCAACAATTGCTGTACGAAAAATTCTTCGGCATAATTGGTCACGATCAGCATACTTTCCCGCTCGCTCTTCTCTTGCTTTTCGTGTTCCGAAAGCTCTTTTTCTTCGATGATAATATTATATTTAGCCGCCAGCCAACGCAGAGCCTCGACATAAGACAATTGTTCGTGTTCCATAATGAAATTCACCGCATTCCCGCCTTTCCCGCATCCGAAGCATTTATAAATACCCTTCGACGGAGAGACCGTAAAAGAACCTGTTTTTTCATTATGAAAAGGACAACAGCCCACATAATTCACCCCTCTCTTCTTCAGACTTACAAAGTCGGAAATCACTTCGTAAATATCTGCAGCATCGAAAATCTTCTGTATCGTCGCTTGATCAATCATAGTACAAAGGTAAGAGGTAAAAAGGAAAAAGATAAAAGGTAAAAGGTAAAAAGTAAAAGGTTTTTTCTATTTATTATATTTCACAGTATTTTAACTACATTACAATCACGCTTTGGCACAATATTTGTACTTTTGCGTCCCATGGAAACGATATATATTCAAAACGTTTTCATGTGCAAATTTAATTTTATCATGACAGAAAGCGAATTTAATCGGGCAAGAGAAGAACTATTAGAAAATATTTCTGAGTTATTTTTAAAATATGGCTTAAGAAGTACTTCAATGGACGATATCTGTTCGCATCTCAAGATCTCGAAAAAAACTTTATACCAATATTTCAGTAATAAAGACGATCTTGTCGAACAGATCATGATGCACCGTAGAAATAATTACCGTACACAGAAGGATATCGAAGAACTGAAACAACATAATTCTGTAGAGATCATGTTGACGATCAGAGACCATATCATCCGGAGCTTCAACAGCAGGATGCCGGCGAATTTATTCGATTTAAAGAAATACCATCCGGATGTTTATCAACGAGTAAATAACAAAGATCAGATTTTTATCCAAAATTTATTTAACGAAGTGATCGACAAAGGGATACGGGATGGTTATTTCCGGTCTGATATCAATCGTGAGATCCAGGTCTACCTGTTTGTAAAGCAAATGTCTCTCATCGGTGAGCCGGAAATGATCAGTGAATTGAAATATCCGATTTCTACGATCGTCTCTACGATTGTAGAAAATATTATCCGCAGTTTCGCGACTCCCCAAGGGATGCATGAATTGGAACATTTACTTTATAATAAACCTCATGAAAAAACAACTAAGCCATGAAAAAGAACAGATCTAACTTTCCCAGGAGCTATGCTGTTTAGCTGAATTTCGGGATATAAACGTGTATAATCAAAATCAAAAATCTAATAATTAAAGAGAATGAAAAGAGGAGTATTAATCATTTTTGTTGCGATTCTCATTCCGTGTTTGCTGCAAGCCCAGACCACACCGAATGATCCCCAGCGTCTGACGCTAGAACAAGCGGTAAATTTTGCCGTAGAGCACAACAAAGAACTACAGGCATCCCAAATGAATATCGAATTGAGAAATAAAATGGTGACAGAAGCCATTTCTCAAGGTTTGCCTCAAATCAACGGCGATCTGAACTATAGCACCAATTTCAGATATAAGATGAGTTTCCCTGGATCGGAATCGTCTACCGTACTGAAAGACCAGTCGAGCGTCGGGGTTACCGTTAACCAACTGCTATTCAGTGGTGAATGGATATTGGGAATACAAACCAGTAAGATTGCTAAACTGATTGCTTCTCAGCAAGTGGATGTAACCGAATTGGATATTAAAGAAACGGTTTATAATTCGTATTATACCATCCTGGTGAGCGAACGCCTGATGGAAATCGTAAAGCAGAACCTGGAAAATATGAGCCAGATACAGCGTCATACCGAAAATATGCTGGCAGCAGGTACTGCCGAGCCGACAGACGTCGATCAGATCCGCATCACTGTCGGACAGTTGAAAAACAGCCTTCTGGCTATGCAACGGACAGTAGACGTAAACTATAATTTATTGCGCCTGCAACTGGGTTTACAAGCCGGGACTCCGATCACCCTGGCCGATCAACTGGATAATTTTCTGGAAGTCGGTAATTTCCTGAAACTGGCCGGCCAGGAATTCGATATCAACCAGAATGCCCAATACAAACTGATGGAGACCCAGGAGGAATTACAAAAGAAAATGGTAGGATTGAAAAAATGGGCTTATTCACCGACGATCTCTGCAAACTACGGTTACACCTATAAAATCCTGAAACCTAGCTTGGATTTCAGTCCGAAACATTCAGCTACCATTACGATGAGTATTCCTATTTTTTCAGGTCTGCAACGTAAAGCGCAGCTCGATCAGGAGAAAATCACGCTGGAACAAACCACGCTGAACAAGAGTTTATTGGCGGATCAATTGAACTTACAGGAAGAGCAATATAAATTCGCCCTGAAAAATGCTTTGGAAGATTATAACCTGCAAAGTGAGAATATTCAGGTTGCCCGGAAAGTGCTGGAAAATTACCAGTATAAATACAATGCCGGAGCCGTATCCAGTTTAGATCTGACCCAGGCCAACAATAATTACCTGACCGCAGAAAACAACTATACTTCGGCTTGTTTAACATTATTACAGGCACAAACTCAACTGGAGAAACTGTATAACGAGCTAAAATAATCAGGAGTGAATAGTCGGAAAGCGATCTTTTAGCTCTGTAATTGAAAAAGAAACAAATTAAATATTGAAAACAATGATAAAGAACGTAATTTTATCTACCCTCGCGATTGCTGTATTAGCCGGTTGTTCAGGAAAGAAAGATTCTGACAAAGATACCAGCGTAGTTGAAGCTATCCCGGTGAAAGTTCAAAAACTGGAAAAAGAAAACATTGCCCGTACCCTGGACTACACAGCAAATTTACAGGCAGACGAGCAAGTGTATTATGCACCTGCAGCTACCGGACGTATTGAAAAAATCTATGTAGAAGTTGGGGACCGGATTAAAAAAGGACAATTATTAGTCGAAATGGACCGGACGAATCTGCAACAAGCCGAAGTCCAGTTAAAAAATCTGGAAACCGAATACAACCGGGCTAAAATGCTGAATGAAACTCAGAGTATCAGTAAGCAAGCCTACGATGCTGCAGTGACCCAATATGAGGTAGCTAAATCGAACGTAGACTTCCTGAAAGAAAATACCCGGATGTTGGCTCCTTTCAACGGAGTAGTGACCGGAAAATATTTCGAAAACGGAGAAGTATATACAGGAGCTGCTTTCGGTGGTGCTTCCAAACCATCGATCATTGCAATTGAAAAAATCAATCCCCTGAAAGCCTACGTAAATCTTTCGGAACAATATTTCTTATCGGTAAAGAAAGGCACGAAAGTAGAATTGAAAAGTAGCCTTTACCCCGACCGGATATTCGAAGGACAGGTAAGTATCGTTTATCCGACGATCGATCCGGCTTCGAGAACTTTCACCGTTGAAGTGAAGATTCCGAACGATGACGAAGCATTACGTCCCGGTATGTACGGAACCATCAATTTCTTTATCGGAAATACCGAAACCGTTGTTGTTCCTGCTATCGCTGTGTTGAAACTTCAGGGTGCGAATGACCGCTACGTATTCATCAACAAAGACGGTAAAGCCAAAAGAGTATCCGTGAATTTAGGGAAGCGTTTTGAAGATAAGATCGAATTGATCAGCGACGAAATCCAGGAAGGAGACGAATTGATCGTTGTCGGTCAGGGACGTGTTATCGACGGTTCACCCATTACTATCACTCAATAAGATAAATACATCAAATAAATAGTAAGAATATGAGTATATACAATACAGCGGTCAACAAGCCTATTTCCACATTAATGGTATTTATCGCCATTATGGTATTAGGTGTTGCCTCTTATATACAGTTGCCGGTGGACCAATACCCTAAGATGGACCCGCCCTACCTCACAGTGATGGCAACTTATCCGGGAGCGAATGCTTCGGATATTGAGGAAAATGTAACCAAAATCCTGGAAGATCAATTGAACTCCGTAGATAATCTGAAAGAGATGACCTCTACGTCCTATGACAACTTAGGAGTAATCTCTCTGGAGTTCGAATGGGAAGCCAATCTGGACGAAGCATCCAACGACGTACGTGACGCTGTCGATAAAGCAATGCAAAATTTGCCGGACGATATCGACCGACCGACCATTATGCGTTTCAACACGTCTATGATGCCGATCCTGATTTATGCCGTCACGGCCGACCAATCTTATCCCGGTATAGACAAGATTCTGGATGACAAACTGATCACCCGTTTGAACCGGGTAGACGGTGTAGCTTCTGTGATCGTTGCCGGAGCACCGGAACGTGTGGTTTATGTCGATTTAGACCCGAATAAACTGGATGCTTACAACCTGACTCTCGAACAGATCGGTAACAAAATTCTGGCAGAGAACAAGGATGTTTCTTCCGGTAATGTGAAAATGGGGCTGATGGACTATGCTTTGCGTATAGAGGGTGAATTCGAGGAAAGCGACCAGATCAAAAATATCGTACTCGGCACTCAAAACAATAAAACCATCTATTTGCATGATGTTGCTGTCGTGCGGGATACGATCAAAGACATCACACTGGAACAAACGATCAACCGGGGACGCGGCGGTGTACTGATGATCACCAAACAAACCGACGCCAATGCCGTTGCCGTAGCTAAAGAAGCGAAAAAGCAACTGGAATTGGCAATGAAAGAATTGCCTTCGGACATCAACTTCCAAATCATTTCGGATAACTCGGACTTTATCGTAAAGTCGATCAACAACCTGCAGGAAACATTGATGTACGCTTCGATCTTTGTGGTATTGGTCGTATTTCTGTTCTTAGGACGATGGAGGGCCACTTTTATCATTGCTCTGACCATCCCGATCTCACTGATTGTCGCCTTCATCTATTTGTTTGCAACGGGTGAGTCTCTGAACGTAATTTCACTGTCCTCCCTCTCTATTGCAATCGGTATGGTGGTAGACGATGCCATCGTAGTGTTGGAAAACGTAACGAAACATATCGACCGGGGAAGCCGGCCACGTGAAGCAGCCAAATACGGAACGAATGAAGTATGGTTGTCTGTAATCGTCACCACACTGGTAACCGTAGCTGTGTTCTTCCCGCTGACCCTGGTAACCGGAATGACCGGAATCTTGTTCAAACAGTTGGGATGGATCGTTTGTATCACCGTATGTACCTCGACACTGACGGCTATTTCTCTGACTCCTATGCTTTGTTCACAATTAATGCGGATACAGGAAAAGACCAGTAACAGCAAGTTCAGCTTTTACAATTTCGTATCCCGGCAATTGGATAGGCTGGATTCAGGTTATGAAAGACTGATCCGTTGGGTACTGCATCATAAAACATTCGTCATTTGTTTCATGACTGCCATCTTCCTGGGGTCTTGCAGCCTTACGCGTTTTATCAAAACCGACTTTATGCCGCAGAACGACCAGAGCAATATGACTGTATATGCAAAAATGCAATCCGGTCAACGGGTAGAAGAGACGAAAAGAGTCGCTTTACAGATCGACTCAATGATCCGGGCAGATATACCGGAAATTACGATCATCAACTTGTCGTACGGTAGTGAAGAAGAAGCTTCCTTCGCTTCTATGATGAACAGTACCGGTAACAATATCCTGAATATGCGTTTACGTACCGTAGATATTAAAGACCGTGAACGGAGTATTTTCGTCATTGCCGACCAGGTTCGTTCTATCTTGAAGAGTTTCCCGGATGTACTGCAATATACAGTCAGTACCTCATCCAGCGGTGGTTCTATGGGTAGCAACTCTGTCGATATCGAAATTATGGGTCACGATTTCAACACAACCACCCGTTTGGCTCAGGATATCGCAGTGAAAGCCCGTCAGATCCCGGGAGCCGAAGATATCAAAATCAGCCGGGACGACGATAAAGCCGAACTCCAGATTGCTTTAGATCAGGATAAACTGGCTCGTCATGGTTTGACCACTTCAGAAGTCGGTTCTTATGTCCGTAACCGGATCTACGGTTTCCGTAACAGTAAATTCAAAGAAGACGGAGAAGAATACGACATCATCGTCCGCCTGGATGAGAAATACCGTTCTTCTCTGACGGAGATCGAAAATATCCTGATCATAGACGGCCACGGCGAAAAAATACGTCTGAAAGAATTGGGTGAAATCAAAGAGTACTTCTCACCGCCAAATATCGAGCGTAAAAGCAAACAGCGTATCCTGAAAGTGTCTATCACTCCGGCAGCTGGCGTAGCTTTAGGAGATATCGCACAGGCATCACAACAGATTATCGACAATCTGGAAGATGTACCTCAGGATGTCAGTCTTTACATCGGTGGTAACTACGAAGACCAGCAGGAATCCTTCAGTTCTTTGATCTGGCTGTTACTGTTGTCCCTGATGTTGGTATACATTGTGATGGCCGCTCAGTTCGAATCTTTCAAGATGCCGTTCATTATCATGTTGGCCATTCCGTTTGCATTCACAGGAGTAATTCTGGCCCTGTTGCTCACGAACACCACCTTGAGTATCGTGGCTGCCTTGGGTGCTATTATGTTGGTCGGTATCGTGACGAAGAACGGTATTGTGTTGATCGACTTTATCAACCTGATGCGTGAAAGAGGTATTCGCTTGTACGATGCTATTGCACAAGCTTGTCGTTCCCGTCTGCGTCCGGTATTGATGACCTCTTTGACAACGATTCTGGGTATGGTACCGATGGCGATCAGTGCAGGTGAAGGTTCCGAAACCTGGCGGCCAATGGGTATCGCAGTAATCGGTGGTATGGTTTTCTCCACCATCATCACCATGATTATCGTCCCCGTCATCTATGCTGCTATGGATAAGAGCGGTAGCCGTGACAAGAAAAAGGCACTGGCCAAAGAATTTAAATTTATGAAAGACTTCGATCCTGAAAAAGATCTACCCAAAAAGTAATCGATAATGCAGATTTACAGTTTCAGACCGATATTAAAGTCTGAAAGTGTAAATCAAAAATCAAAATCAAATATGAAGAAAGCAGTATTCATAACATACAACCAAGCCCTGACAGAGCGAGTAGCTTTTCTCCTCGATCAATTACAGATCAAAGGATTTACGCAATGGCCTCTGGTTAACGGAGCAGGAACAGAAACCGGAGAACCTCGTATGGGATCTCATACCTGGCCGGAAATGAACTCCGCCACCATTACCATCGTCGAAGAAGAAATGGTGCCCCTGATTCTGAAATACGTCAAAGCGTTGGATGAAGTAAACAAAGAAAACGGTATCCGGGCTTTTGTCTGGGATATTACCGATATGTATTAATCCGAAAACTCAATAGGGTCTGCGCAAAGCAACTGCACAGACCCTATTCAAAAATTCTCTTTCTTAACCACAACCGACAATCTGCCTAAGTGGCAGTAAAATAGTTTCAACTTTCTTTCAGCGGTTTAAAGCCGCGTCCCAGAATTTCTTTCGAATCGATTACGTTGATAAAAGCTTCGGGGTCGATTTCTGCAATCCGATGCCGTAAAATCATCATTTCACGACGTGTGAGGATGGTGTAGATCATATTGCGGCTTTCTCCCCGATACATACCGACAGCCGGCAATAAGGTTGCTCCCCGGTTGATATCCTTGATAATGACATCCTTCACCGGATCTAACTTATCAGTGACAATCATCAGGGTCTTATGTACAGCAGCACCGTCGATTACCAGATCGATCACTTTTCCTTCGATAAATACGATAATCCAGGAATACATCGGTAAACGCCAGTCACCGAAAGCAACAACCGTCGACAACGTAATGGTACAGTCGACAATAATCACCAAAGTTCCAAGCGATATGTGGGTATATTTATTCAAAATCATAGAAATGATATCGGATCCTCCGGAAGTTGCCCGTGCCTTAAAGATCATACCGATCCCGATACCATAAACAATTCCTCCGAAAATAGCGGACAACAACTGTTCGTTCAGTAACGTACGATCCGTAATACCGGGCTCCAACAAGGCATCATAGCCGTATAAATAGTGGATGAGACGCATAAATGCCGGAATAGCGAACGTACAGATAATGGTTTTTACCCCGAACATACCTCCCAAAAAGTAAATTCCCAACAAGAGTAAAGGAACGTCCATACACAGGGCTGCAATTTCAGTCTCCCACCCCCACAAATGGTGAAATACCATAGACAATCCGTAAGTTCCTCCGGGAGCAAACCCATAAGGCTCAGCAAACATCACCCCCAGGGCAAAAACAAAACATCCACCCAACAACCAGGCATAGGTTATAAAAAAATCTTTAGAGAGAAATTTCTCTTTCGTAACAAATCCCATATTGACTTTAGATTTATGATTTTGATTTATGATTTAACGCTGCCAAAATTACGAATTGTTTTCGGCATTTTCTTGGCATAAAATATTTTCAACATGTTTTGTTTATATCTGTATATCAATCTATTAAACAACAAGACACAGGCATATTTATACAAGAAAGAGCATATTTATACAAAAACAGGAAATCGCATTGAAAACGATTGAAGCCCTATACGGCAATAACAGGATAAGGTGAGTAATCGTAAAGTTGTATTTTCCCTTTCAAGAGGGATTCAGGAACATCGATCAGCCGTTGATTGCTACTTCCCCTGAAAAGCAAATCGGTATCCCGCAAATGCTGATTAAAACGTCCATCTACCAAAACATCGATATAAGGCAAGATTTGTGCCAACCGGGCAGACCGGCACACCTCTTCGTAGCGATACCCGGTATAACACCAAATATTCTTTTTGCTTTTGTTTTTAATCAACTTAGCCAATTCAGTAAATGCTTCAACTTGCTCCAAAGGGTCTCCCCCACTAAAAGTAATATTTGAAAAAGGATCGGTCAGCAAGCGTTCGGCCACCTCTTCTACTCCGACCGCATGCCCATGCTCACGTTCCCAGGATTGGGGATTATGACAACCGGGGCAATGATGCCGGCATCCTGCCGCATAGAGAGAGGTCCGGAATCCCGGACCATCTACCACGGTATCTTCGATAATATCCAATAAAAACAGGTTCATCGCTAAACTAATTATGTCTGACCCGATCATTCAATTCAGCCAGTTTCGCCTGATTCCAGCGATTTGTCGTACCGACCAGATATCCGGTAATCCGTTGCAGGCGATCGATATGATGTCCTCCGCAATTGGGGCATTCTTCCAAACCGTCGGTCGCGTCTTCATGTCCACAATCCATACAGCGGTTACGGTTGTGATTGACAGAACAATACCCCATATTATAGCGGTCCATCATGTCTACCACCGACATAATCGCATCCGGATTGTGGGTTGCATCTCCATCGATCTCTACATAGAAGATATGCCCTCCGCGGGTCAGATCATGGTAAGGAGCTTCTATTTCTGCTTTATGCCGGGCACTGCATCGATAATAGACAGGCACATGATTCGAGTTCGTGTAATATTCCCGGTCGGTCACTCCCGGGATGATTCCGAAACTCTTTTTATCCTTCTGAGTGAATCTCCCGCTCAATCCTTCGGCAGGAGTAGCCAATACACTATAATTGTGCTGCCAGCGCTCCGAAAATTCATTCGCTTTATCCCGGAAACGGGTTATAATTCGGATCCCTAACTGCTGTGCAGCCGGATCTTCTGCATGGTGCTTACCTGTCAACGCGACCAAACATTCGGCCAAACCGATAAAACCGATCCCCAGTGTCCCTTGATTTATAACACTCTCTATCGTATCTTCAGGTTTCAACTTCTCCGCTCCTACCCACAGAGAACTCATTAAGAGAGGGAATTGCTTTGCCCGGGCAGTTTTCTGAAACTCAAACCGACGATGTAATTGCAAAGCCGTCAACTCAAGGAGTTCGTCCAATTTCGAGAAAAATGTCCGGATTCTTTCTTCCCGTTCGGAAATATCCATACATTCGATAGCCAGACGTACAATGTTTATCGTCGAGAAAGAAAGATTTCCCCTACCGATGGAAGTCTTCTCTCCGAAGCGGTTTTCAAAAACCCGGGTCCGGCATCCCATGGTAGCCGTCTCATAGCGAAAACGCTCCGGATCGTCGGCTTTCCACAATTCATGCCGGTTAAAAGTAGCGTCCAGGTTGATGAAGTTGGGAAAAAAACGCCGGGCACTGACTTTACAAGCAAAAACATATAAGTCGTAATTGGGATCCTGAGGTAAATAATTCACGCCCCGTTTCTTTTTCCAGATCTGAATCGGAAAGATAGCCGTACCTCCGCTTCCCACTCCCCGATAGGTAGAGGTCAGCATTTCCCGAATAATACAACGGCCTTCGGCAGAAGTATCCGTACCGTAATTGACAGAACTGAAAACAACCTGATTGCCTCCCCGGCTATGAATGGTATTCATATTATGGATAAAAGCCTCCATAGACTGATGTACACGACTTACCGTCCGGTTGATCGCATGTTGTAAAACCCGCTCATCCCGTCCAGCTCAATCCGGACATAATCTTTGATGGGAAAATGGTACAGGTGTTTGTAATCTTCGCCGGTAATCTCTTCCAATACTTTCACCTCTTCGATAAAACTATTCCGCACATAAGGTGCCAGATAAAAATCAAAAGCCGGAATCGCCTGTCCGCCATGCATTTCATTCTGAGCCGTCTCGAGCGAAATGCAACCGAGGATGCTAGCCGTCTCGATCCGTTTTGCCGGACGGGATTCACCATGACCGACATAGAATCCGTTTTTCAGGATCTTATCCAAGGGATGCTGTACGCAGGTGAGACTTTTGGTCGGATAATAATCTTTATCGTGTATGTGCAGATATCCTTGCCGAACGGCATTTTTTACTTCTTCTACCAACAAATAATCGTCGACAAACGGCTTTGTCGTTTCACTGGAAAATTTCATCATCATCCCGGCAGGCGTATCCGCATTCATATTGGCATTTTCCCGGGTCACCTCATTCGATTTCGTCTCTATGATTTCCAAAAAGATATCCCGGGTTTTCGCTTTACGGGCCACACTACGCTGATTCCGGTAAGCAATATATAATTGAGCCACATCTTTACGGCGGCTCTTCATCAATTCGATTTCCACACAGTTTTGAATATCTTCGACACTCATCTGCTCCTGTCCCCGGCAAGCGATACGATCGGCAATTTCATGTGCCAATTGCATATCTTCTCCTTTATCGGTATGCAGCATCGCTCTTCTCACTGCAGCAACGATTTTCTCCTCATTAAAGCCAACTACACGGCCATCTCTTTTCAATACAGTCTGAATCATTATTTTACTTTTTAATCATAAACCGATAACCCATAAGGCAAGGAGAGGACAAAAAAAAGACAAGCGAATCCTTCTTTCCGGCCTTTCCTCGAAAGCCTCAGAAAAC
>OGRY01001477.1_pt1 | contig 16847 bp, 9 predicted proteins | sample 1553551 | NCBI WGS metagenome assembly OGRY01 (sample SAMEA2580101, study PRJEB22360) | human gut metagenome | biome: human gut; feature: human-associated habitat; material: faeces | place: Denmark | collected 2008/2010
GTAGGTCACCGTCTGTCCGTCGGCTACGATGAGGTCGCTGCCCTCAAAGTCTTTCTGGGCACTTTGGTTGGCTTTTACCTTTACCGCAGGCGGAGTTGTCTCGCCAGCGGTGTAGGGCCACCACGCCGTGACGGTGATGTCTTCGCGGTTAGTCCAGTAGTGCGGATCGGTGGAGGTCAGCGTGGCGTTGGTGGGTTCGGCGGTGGTGAGCGTCACGTCGTATGCTTTCACCGTGCCGTCCATCAGGACTGCCACGCTTTGTACACCCTCCCAATTGCCGTCTACCGGGGCACGGGTGCCGGCGGTGGCTGTCGCGGCGGGATTCAGCCCCGTGGCGGTGAAGACGATGGGTGTGCCTTCCGCCCCTTCCGGTAGGAAGCCCGCTTCGTCCTGCGTGCAGGCGGCAAGTGAGAGGACGAGCGCTGCAAGTGCAAAAAATCTTGTCTTCATTATATCTGTTGTTTTATTACTCTGGTTCTTTCCGTTGCGGGCGGAACTTTTCCGCCCTACGGTTTACTGCTTCCTCAAGGTAGGCAATGCTCCTTTAAGTTCGTAACGCCACTCTGAGCCTGCGGTCTGCAAGGCGGTGTTCATGGCATCAACGGCTTTCTGCCAGGTAACGCCAGTGCCGTCCACCTTCGTGGCTTCGGTGCTTTTCTTATTGTAGCCGATACCTTGTTCATGATTGTTCTTCCAATAGCAGGCGGTCACGGTGGTGTAGTTATTTCCCAAAAAGCCGCCGATATGTACATAGCCAGTGCTACTACCCGTACTGGTTACGTTGCCCGTGGCATAGCAGGCAAGGAGGCTGCTTCCTGCGTTCATTCCCACCAGACCGCCGCCAGCGATATTCTTTTTGGGGGCTATTTCTATGGTCACGTTGCCCGTGGCATAGCAAGCGGTCAGGGTGGCACTCGAATTCGTCTGACCTGCCACGCCGCCGACATCAACCATTCCCTTCACTGTGGCAGAGGAGCTGCATCCGGTGATGGAACCGCCTATTTGAACACCCACCACACCGCCGACATACACCGTGCCGCTGACGCTGCCCGACACCGAGCAGTTTTCAATGGTGCCCCAGCCAGATCCTACCACGCCGCCAATACTGCCGCCATATATTTGATTGCTTGTTATCTGTACGCCCTCCATCACCACGTTCTTCACCGTACCAGCTCTATTGAGCCAGCCGAACAGACCCGCATATTCGTCATTTGTCGTAAAGGTCAGCCCCGTAATGGTATGGCCGCCACCGTCGAAGGTGCCTTTGTATGAGTTGTCGTAGTCTGTGCCTATCGGTGTCCAGTCTTTGCCTGTGAGGTCAATGTCGGCGGTGAGGGTAATGTTAATGTCGGTCTTACCTCCGTTCACTAATTTGGCTATATTCATCAGGCCATCGGCGGAGGTCACGGTGTAGCTGCCGTTGCTCTCTATGGTATAGCCCAGGTCTTTTGCCGCAGCGAGGGAGACGGTGTAGGTATATTCACCGCCCGCCTGCCAGTCGGTAGCATTCTTCATCTTATAAACGAAGGTCTTGCCGTTAGTGAAGGTGCAGGTAATGAAGGCCGTGCCAGCTACCACACTTTGTGGGGCTACGAGGGCGGTGTAGGTGTTGCTGCCCTTGTCATACGGGACGATTATATCCGGGTTGTCGCCTTCGGTGGAGAGGCCCGTCAGCTGCACGGATGCCAGCCCCTCGGTGTAGTCCGTCAGAACGATGGTCACTCGCGCCGTGCGGTGGGTGAAGCGGAGCGTGGGGCTACCGTAGGTCACCGTCTGTCCGTCGGCTACGATGAGGTCGCTGCCCTCAAAGTCTTTCCGGGCACTTTGGTTGGCTTTTACCTTCACAGCAGGCGGAGTTGTCTCGCCCTCGGTGTATGGCCACCACGCAGTGACGGTGATGTTGTTGTGGTTGGTCCAGTAGTACGGGTCGGTGGAGGTCAGCGTGGCGCTGGTGGGGTCGGCGGTGGAGGGCGTCACGTCGTATGCCTTCACCGTGCCGTCCATCAGGACTGCTACGCTTTGCACGCCCTCCCAGTCGCCGTCCACGGTGGAACGGGTATTGGCAATGGCTGTCGCGGCGGGGTTCAGCCCCGTGGCGGTGAAGACGATGGGTGTGCCTTCCGCCCCTTCCGGCAGGAAGTCCGCTTCGTCCCTCGAGCAGGCGGCAAGGCCGAGCAGCAGGGCGATGGCTGCGGATGTATGGATGGTTGCTCGTTTCATGATGCGTGTCGTTTAGGGTTCGTTATTGTTTCTTTTGCAATACGGGCAGACCGTCGGTGCCGAGTACCCACTGGTAGTCGCCAGCGGTGAGGGCGGTGTTCATGCCGTCGACGGCTGTCTGCCATTTCACGGTCGTGCCGTCCACCTTCGTGGCATCTTCCGTTTCTCCATGATTACGGAATACTCCTTGCCCGGCATTGCCTCCCCAATAACAGGAAGTTATAATTTTGTAGTTATAACGCACTATAGCTCCGGATTCATACTCTTTCAATGTGCCATCGAACCAGCAAGCGGTGATTCTGCCATAATTTAAATCGGCTATACCACAAGTTCTACCATATGCAGAAATTTTTCCCGTCACAGAGCAGGCAATGATTTGGCCATTATTTTGCTCCACTATTCCAGCTGCTGATCCACTATTGCCATACAGATTCACATCTATGAGTTGTAGGTTCTTTATCACACCACGTTCATTTAATAACCCAAAAAGTTCAGTAGTCGCTGCTGAAAAGTTTAATCCCGTAATGCGGTGTCCCTGCCCATTAAAGATGCCGGAGTAACCTGGCCATGTGCCTATCCGTGTCCATTCCCTACCCGTCAGGTCGATGTCAGCGGTGAGGGTGCAATTTATCGATTCATCTTTTTGTGAGGCTTCGTTCCATGCCAGCAGGCCGTCGGCGTTATAGACTGTGTAGGTCTTGGTGTTGCTGTCGTAGATGTAGCCCAAATCCTCGGCTGTGCCGCTCTCGCCGCCGCCGTCAGCCCAGCTGCCGATGGTGCAACCCTCTAACGTCAGGCCGGTGGCGTTCACCTTGACGGTATATTTATAGCGGCTGCCCGCTTCTAATACGACGTTGTTCTGCGGGCGGAAGTAGAAGGTGCCGCCGCCGAGTTCCACCCGGACGAACGGCTTGCCTGCCACAACGGTCTGCGGGGCAGTCAGTGCCTCGTAGGTGTTGCCGCTTGCGTTGTAGGTCTTGATGGCAGTCGGGTTGCCGTTATCGGCGGACAGGCTCACGAGGCTCACCGTGGCACCGTCCACGCTCGTGAATCCCGTGCCGGGCTTCAGTTCGATTGTCACGCGTGCCGTGCGGTGGGTAAATTCAAGAGTCGGGTTGTTAAATTCCACCTTCCGGTTCTCAGCAGAGATGAAATCGCTGTTTTGGAAGTCAGCCAGTTTGCTTTGGTCTTCTGCCACCTTCACGGCAGGCATCTGTGTGATGTCAGCCTTGTCGAAGGGGCACCATGCCGATACGGTAATCGGGGCGCGGCTGGTCCAGTAGTACGGGTCGTTCTCGCGTGAAAGCGTGGCACTCTTGAAATCGGTAGAAGCCGTTACGGTGTATTCCTTTACCGCATCGCCCATCTTGAGTGCCACGGAAGTGACGCCCTGCCAGTCGCCGTCCACAGCGGCACGGGTGGAAGAGGCTGCCAGCGGCGTTGCTTCTACGGACAGTCCGGTGGCACGGATGAATACAGGGTATTCACCTTCGGGCAGACGGTTATCGCCAGCAAGTTCGTCCTGCGTGCAGGCGGCGAGGGCGAACAGCAGTGCGGTGGCTGCGGGGATAAATAATCTATGTCTCATAATTCTTCAACCTAATCAATTAATTATTAATATCTTACAGGCCAGCATTCACTTCTCCGCCGTCTATATCGTTCCACTTTGCAATGGTGGCTTCGCTGACTTCAAGGACTTTGTTGCGTACCTTGACGGTATAGGTATAGTTGTTGCCCGCCAGCAGTGCGCCATCGGGCATGGTGAGTGTGGCATGATATTCCTGACCTTTGTAATTCACAACCAACGGCAGGGATGCAACTGTCTGCGGGAAGAGGATGATCGATGACGTGAGATTGCCGTCTGCCAGATTCATGGTCAGTTCTCCGGTCTGTAGTCCGTTGTCTGCGGTGGCAATACCGTCGGCCGTGTTGAACGTACCGGTGAGTAACAATCCGTCCAGCGTGTAACGTTCAGGCTTGACCACGCTGAAATTCACGCCGTCGCCCGCCTCGAAGGTAAGGGTTATCCGGCTCATGCGGTGGTGGAAGGAGTTGTCTTCACCGCCTTTGTCGGTTTTGTCGGTAAAGCTTACTACCGGGTTGTTTTTGTCTCCCGTGGCTCCTGAAGCAAAGAGGAAGTCAATGGAAGACTGGTTCTGCTGCGCCGTGGCATCGGTCGTGGCTGCGAGGATACCTCCCGCCGCGTTGTACGGATAGTAGGCGCGGAAAGTATGGGGCTTTGTATCTTCGATATAGATGACCTTTTTTTCTGCCTCAAATTTCCCATTTTTCAGGATGAAAGGCACGTTGCCGTACTGGGTGTCGTTGCCGATGTCGGTGATGCCGATACGGTCGCCGCCAGTCCAGGTGGTTCCGCTGGCGCGGGTGGCGAGGGCGATGTCGGCGGTAAACTGGGCGGCCACTGGGTCACCGTTCAGGTTCTCGTTGTCGTTGTTGCAGGCTGCCAGTGCGAGGACGAGCGCTGCAAGTGAAAAAAACCTTGCCTTCATTATATCTATAATTTTATTATTTAAATTCCATTTCAATAATTGCTGCACCTCAGCAAAATCAAAGCAAGCTTTGCTTCTGCGTTCGGTTTGCTAATTATTTTACAAATCGGCATTTACATCATCACCTTTCACTTCTTCCCAGCCGTTGATTCCGGCTCCGTCCACTTCCATGCCTTCGGGAGTCTCAACCAGCGTTCCGCCGAGGGTCAGCGATTTGCCCTTTCCGATGTTGAACTCCTTGAGAGCTTCTGTGAGGTCGCTTTTCAGCGTGGTGGGGGTCGGGTTGCCGTCAGCATAGCGGATTTCACCCATCAGCAGTTGTTCCGTGCCGGTCACACCCAGCAGCCGCACCGTGGCTTTCCACTTGCCGGCATCGTCACCTTCGGTTATCTTGGTGAAGAGCAGCACGACGTTCGAAGCGGCTCCGTAGGTATCGGTTGCGAAGTCGAGTGTTCCGGCGGCACCCGTCAGATGGGCAACAATCTCCGTGATGCGTCCGGCGGCATCACCCGTCGGTTCGACGACAAGCGTCAGTTCGCGTACCTGCTGCTTCATTGCAGCGGTCAGCGGATGGTCCCTGTCTTTCTCGATGGTCACCTGTTCCGTATAGGTGAAGAACCATCCCGGGGCATTGTTCACAAAGGTATCCGTGCCTGCCCGGGTTCCCGTGGCTGCGGCAATGGTGGCTGTAGTGCCGTTCACGGTGATTCCTTCAGCCGGGTTCCACACCGCAAGTGTGTAGCTGCCCGGAGCAAACAGATGGTCGGGGATATGGGTGGCGGAAGTCTCCGTACCTGTATAGTCACCCATGGTGACCGTCCATGTGGCAGGTATGTCGATACCTTCACCGCGGGCCGACCAGTCGGCTGTCACCGCAATCTTCCCGTAGTCGGGATGCGGTGTGTCATAAAGCGTGTCCTTCACGCAGGAAGAGAGCAGCACGGCGGCTGCCATTCCCATCATATTTATATATTGTCTTGCTTTCATATTCTATTTCTCCGTGTTAGAATAACTTCCATACCAATGTCACACCGGCATTGATGGGACCACACCAATCTTTTGTCTCGTTGCCGCGGTGTACACGTACACCGTCGATGACTTCATATTTTTCGAAATCGGCATTCAGGTAGCCCAAACCGAGGTTGAAATCAAGAGCCAGTGCCTTGTTCAGCCGCAGCTGATAGCCGGCGGTGATGCCGCCACCCATCAGGTCGCCCTGCTTGCCTGTTTCGGAGAGCTTGTAGTTGAACTGTCCGGTCTTGAACATCGCGCCCAGATACCAGGCTTTCTTCTCACCCATATAGTAACGCACTTCCGGAGCCACTTCCCAGAGTGCATAGCGGTGGTCCTTGTCGCTCCACGTCCATGAAGTCCACGAGCCGTTTACGGCAATGCCCCACGATGGGCAGATGCGCCATTCCACGCCAAGATCTGGTGTCAGGGTAGCCCAGCGCAGCAGGTTGGCACGCAGGGAGAGATGATAATCAGTTGTGATTTTGGTTTCCGACGGCGTGTCGACAAGTTTATTTTGTTGAGCGGCTTTCTCGGCTTCTGCCTTTTCAGCGGCAAGTCGGGCTTCTTCCGCTTTACGCTGCTCTTCGGCAAGCCGTTCCTGCTCGGCACGCTTCTCGGTTTCTAAGCGTTCGGCTTCTGCCCTGCGTCGCGCTTCCGCTTCCGCATCCATCGCGGCTGTTTCCTTTGCGGGTACCGTTAGGCGCACGATCACAAAATCACCCCCTGTCGCATGATTGTGGGTAATGAAGTTTTCTTCCTTGATTTTCGCGCGTGTAATCAGTTCTGATTTTACTCGATTGGCACGGATCTTCGCCGTTGCAAGGTTCTCAGCTTCACCGCCCAGCGAATTGCAGTAGCCGTCAACCAGTAGCGGCAACTTGCCGTCAAGAATTGTGGTTTTGTTGTTTTCGATACATTCTAACAGACGGGCAAGTTCCGTGTCATTGCCATTCCAAGGCACGTAGAACATGTCCTTCTGCGGAACGAACCGGAAGGTGTAGGTCGTGTCTGCTTTCTGCTGCGCAATGACAGGAAAAGTTACCGTCATCAGCCACAGAAACAGGGTAAGAAAAGTGATTTTTCTGCTCATATAAACTTGAATTTATTATCTTTGTCTTCTCCAAAGGTAATAAATGCCATTCAGCGCCCAAAATATTACAAAAACTTTTTCTGTTAAAATACAGCGTTTTATAAAAATTGTCGTTTGAGCACTTTTCAAATTGTCGTTTGAGCACTTTTTTGTCGAATTAGCACTTTTTTGTCGCTTGAGCACTTTTTGAAAATGGGCTTCTGAGACCTTTTTCATCGGCTTTTTACCACACAAATTATTCCAGATTTGCTTTTTTCCACTTGGCAGGCGTACATCCTTCCTTCTCGGTAAATGATTTGATAAAGTTACTGCGGGAAAGAAAACCGGAAGACTCAGCCAGCTTCTGTATATTGATTTCCGGATGCTCCTTCAGTATGTTTTTCGCATACTCCAACCGGAGACCGGTTATCCATTCGCGGAATGTCATTTTATACGTAGTCTTGATATAAGCGGAAAGATAGGTACGGTTCGTATGAAGTATTTCGGACAGTTCTTTTATGGTAAGTCCCTGCTGGACATAGCCGTCTGTCTTTATCCAGTTGGCCACTTTCTCTATAATTTCTGTATAGGACACTGGAACTTCTTTCTCAGAAACTATTTCAGGTTCTGTTTCCGTATCTGTCAGAAGTTCTTCTTCAGACTGTATATCTTGCTCAAAAGCATTTTCCACCTGTTCATAGAACAGCAGGTAGTTCTGATAGCTGTAGAAAAGATAGCTGTAGAACGGTATTGACGACAAAATCCAGATAAAAACATATTTGTCTGGCAGAAATGTCAGCAATCCGCATCCGACACCGAAGATAACAGCCCAATAAGTGAATATGGAAAGCCATTCGATATATGTGCCTATATCATCCGCCTGAGTTTCATTGAAAATCCGAATGGCTCTACGATATGCAATTATGACTCTGCGAGCTAAAACGACTCCAAAAACGATTAACCAGACAGCTAAAGCAAATAAAGAGATTTTTTGCATGATTCCGCTTGGCAACAGGAACAACACAACTCCGGAAAGAGTTGAAAATATAATCCATGAAATGATATGTGTCCACACACGCCGTTTGGTAATGTAAAAACGATCAAGCAACATTATCAATGCCGAACTGAACAGAGAATAGCACAGGAAGTATGTGGACATGTTCATCAATATGGCAGAATCCGCATTTTTGAATCGGATACCAAAGAAGAAATGTACCGAATAATTTGCCGAAAGCAGCAGCATAGCTATACCCATAATCTGTCGGGAGCGGAGATAATTCTTGAAAATTTTCTTTTCAGGAGTCTTTGCAAACAAAAAATAAAAGCCGAAGAATAACATCAACGGCAGTGCGGTATAAAGTGAAAAACTGTATATAGATGGCTCCATTGTTATGCTTATTTGATTTTGATACAAAGTTACGTCTTTTTCTTCACAAATAGACACATAATCTATGATTTAACGTTATAGATTCGGTCATATTAGATTGAAAAATTATTAGAATTAAAGCCAGTGGTGAAAAATTCAACCACTGGCTTTTTCTGTCAAGACTTCGATATTAAAGTTTTACACCTTTGGATTCCGATAAACCGGGTCTCCCTATAATTAAATGACTGCGTACAAAGTCCACGTGCGGGCTTTCCGGCTGTTGTTCCGTCTGTTTTTTCTCGTTGCCTTGCCGGTTCTCTTCCGTGTTTTCCTGCTCCGGAGGAGCCAGCTCAAGCTGTATCTTGCGGTCCAGTGCGGCGAGTTCGGACTTAAGCTGTTTCAGCTCGTCCTCCTTCTTCCACACCTTGCCCGCTATCTCCTGCAACTGCGGAATCTCCTTTTCCAGCACTTCGTTCTTAGACTTGTACTGGTCGATGATGGTCGGAATCCTCTCCAATGCGTTCAGAAAGTTTCGTGCGGCAGCAATCGGGTCTGCCATCGCCAGATGCCCGTTGTTGTAGGTGTACTTGTAGTTCCCCTCCACCACGAAGCGGTTGTCGGTGAACTCCAGACCTTCTTTGAGTGTCCTCTCGCTGACCACCTTTATCGGAAAGCCGTAAAGTTCCCCGACAGCCTTGTACAGTCCACCAGTCGTGGCGTTCTTGGCGATTTCCTGCAAACGCTTACCGATGACCTTCTCATCCGTTGAATCCACGCCGTCCACCTTAACAAGATTAAGGCGGCTGCTTTCCTTATCAGTCTGCACAACGGAAAGAAAACGGTTCCAGTCTTCCGTCATGGCTTCGATGAAAGCCGTGTTGTTGCGCAGTTCTCCCGTCTTGGATTCCAGCTTGAACTCCGAATCGCGCTTGCCCTTGTTGAACGATTTGCGTTCCCCTTCGAGCGAGGCGATACGCTTCTCTAATTTCGCCTTATCCAAAAGGTCGGTATTGCCGGAGAGCAACGCCATATACTCCGAGAAGTTCATACCCGATTTTTCGTCCATTGCTCCCTCGTCGATGGTACGTGCGCCCATCGCTCCGCTTTTGAGCTGCGATATGAACGTCTGCTTGCAGTGCAGCAGATTGAACTTGTAGCTGTCCAGCGACTTTTCCACCGCGTAGATGATGACATCCACGTTGTTCTCGGCAAAATGCTTGGCAATCTCGTTCCCGGCTCTAACACCCCGTCCGTCACGCTGTTGCAGGTCGGACGGTCGCCACGGTGTATCAAGGTGATGGATGGCGACACATCTTTTCTACGCATTCACGCCCGTTCCGAGCATACTTGTGGAGCCGAACAGCACGCGTACCGTCCCGGCGTTCATGGCATCTATCACCGCCTTACGAGCCTTATCCGTCTTACACTCCTGAATGAAGCGCACCTCACTTGCCGGTATGTCGTAATCCTCCACCAACTTGCGTTTTATCTCGCTGTACACGTTCCATCCTTCCCCTGGCTGGTATGTCCCCAAGTCGGAGAATACGAACTGCGTACCCTTGTGCGCCTCGTACTTGTGGTAATACTCTGCAATCATCTTGGCACAATGGCTTGCCTTGTTGTCGGGATGGTCCTCGTAGTTCGGGTCTATCATGCGCATATCAAGAGCCATCTTTCTCGCGTAGTCGGTGGCGATGAGCATCTTCGCCTTTTCCTCCGTTTCCGACAGGGGTAACCTGCCAAGCAGAGTGGCATCGCCGGTTTTGGCAAACTGCATCAGCTTCTGTATGAAGTCCTCCTGCTCCGGTGTGGGCGGTATGTGGTGCAGTATCTCATTCTTGTTTGGTCTGTCCACACCTACATCCTCCGCCGTGCGGTAGTCGGTAATCTCGTTGTAGAAGGCGGCAAGCTCCGGCACCTTGATGAAATAGCGAAAACGCTCCTTCTGAACGATATTGTTCGTTACGTTGAACTCAAAATCGGTCGTCTTTTTGGCGAAGATGGCAGCCCAAGCATCGAAACAGCGGATGTCCTGCCGTTCCAGTTCGTTGGGGCGCAGGTATTTGAAGAGCAGGTACAGTTCCGTCAGACTGTTGGAAATGGTCGTGCCCGAAAGGAACGTAGCCCCCAAGTCCTTGCCCGTGCGTTCCTGTATGGTACGGATGGCAAAGAGCATATTCAGGGCCTTCTGGCTTCCTTCCGAGTTTCCCAGCCCCGCCACACGGTCATGACGGGTGTTGAAAGTCAAGTTCTTGAACTGGTGACTCTCGTCAATGAAGATGTGGTCGATGCCCATCTGCTTGAAGTCCACCACATCATCCGTGCGGGACTTGATGGCGTGTTCCACCTTCTCCAGCTTCGCCACAAGGTTGTGCTTGCGCTTCTCCAGCCCTTTCAGCATCGCCCGCGACACGTTCTTGCCCTGCTGCCGCAACACTTCGAGGTTTTCCTCCACCGTGTCAAGCTCCGCTTGCAGGATGCGCTGTTGCAACTCCGGTGACTGCGGAATCTTGCCGAACTGGTCGTGCGACATGATGACGCAATCGTAGTCGTTGTTCTTGATGTTGTTGAAGAAACGCACACGGTTGGCGGTCGAAAAGTCCTTTTCAGAAGCGTAGAGGATGCGGGCGTTAGGATAGGCCGCCTGATAGGTGGCGGCAATCTCCGCCACATTCGCTTTCAGCCCGATAATCATCGGCTTGTGCGCCAAGTTCAGACGCTTCATCTCATGTGCCGCTATGCACATTATCAGCGTCTTGCCGGTTCCCACCTCGTGGTCGCAGATCCCGCCGCCGTTCTGTTTCAGCATCCAGACGCAATCCTTCTGCGACGGGTAAACGCTCTTGATTCCCCGGCTTGCCAGCCCTTTCAGGTTGAGGTCGGGAAAAGTCTGGTGCGAGCCGTCATACTTCGGGCGCACGAAACAGTTGAACTTGCGGTTATACATCGTCGTGAGCCGTTCCTTGAACTGCGGCGACTGTTCTTCCAACCATTCGGAGAACCCGTTACGGATTTCGTCTATCTTCGCGTTGGCGAGCTGTATGCCCTCGCTGTCGCGTACCTTGATGTCGTTGCCGTTCTCGTCCTTGCCGATACTTTTCATCATGTCGGGGCAGGTGTTGTGCAGGGCGTGTTTCAACAGGTGCATACCGTCATAGTTCCGGTAATAGCCCTTTACTAAAAACTCGTCCGTGATCTTCATGGTGCGGTAGCCGCACGCCACGGAAAACTCGTCCATGCTTGCGGAATAGGCGATTTTCACGTCCGTGTCGAAAAGGTGGCTCATGTAGGCGGCATACACACCCGTGGGAATCCAGCGTTCCCCGAAATTGAAGTCGAGGTCTTCAAAGGCGATGCGCTGCGGTTCGGCCTCCTTCAATGCCTCCCACGCCTGTTTCACCTCCGGCATCCGCTCACTTTCGGGATTGTCCTCCATCCAGCCCTCTATGCGTTCCGCCTTCTCTATCACGTTCCCCGCGATGAAGCGGTCTTTGATTTCGTAACCGGTTACGAGCGGGTTGTAGAAGATGCGCCCCTTGAGGGCACCAAGCAGTTCCTCTTCCGTGGTGTCGGTTATCTCCCGCATATAGCCGAGATTGACCGTGCCGAACTTGTTGAGCGATGCGGACAAGGCTTCTTCGGGAGAGCCTGCATTGACACGGCTCTCCACCGAGAAGGAAACGGGACGGTCGAAGATGTCCGCCTTGACAAACTTGCCGTCCTCCGCACGTTCCAGCGAAAGGATGTCGCGCCCTCCGGCATCCATCATTACTAACTTCACGTTCTGTTTGGCATTGAGGTTGCCATAACGCATGACAAACTCGTCGTAACAGGTGTTCAGGTGTTCACGCCAAGGTACATTTGCCTCGCGACTGTTCGATTCATAACGGTACAACCGCTCGTAAGCGTCACGGAGTGAAACATACAGCAACGCTTTCTCTTTTTGGTAGCCTGTCAGCCCAAGCGGTTGGAAAGTCGCTCCGTAGGGAGTGATGTTCTTCAGATAACCGATGTCACGCGCCCTGTTTGCCACCAGCGACCCTTCACGCAGGTGCATTTCCGGCGTGCGGTGATAAGGACGCGGCGTAAGGTCGGGGGCTTCCTCTTTCGGCTTTTCCGTTTCAAGTTCCGGGAACAGTGAAGTGGTTGCTTTCTCACTTGGACTATTGTCCGTAATGGAAACGGGTGCAACTTCCGTCTGTGCTTCGGGTTGTTGTGCCGCTTCCTTTTGTTCCGGCTTTTTATCCATATTACCCGAAGAAGGCACAAAGGCAGGGCTCAGCGTGTCTTTGACACCCATCTTTTTCAGTTGTTCCTGCCTATGCCGTTCCGCCTCAAGCCGTAGTGCCTTGCGCCGTTCCGGTGTCAGGCTCATCATCGTTTCATAGAAACCATTGATGGGAGGATTGGTTTCCCAATCCAATGTGGCGTAAATGTCGTCAGGGTCGTCTGGCTTCTCTGCATTCTCCAGCTTTGCCTCCTTATTTCCGTTTGCTGGTTTGGCGATTTCAACAGGTGGAACAGCTTTGACCTGCGGTTTAGGTTTGGACTGCATAGGTTTCGGCTTGCTTTCCTTTTTCGCCGACTTCTTCTTTGTCGGAGCCTCTATGGGCATACCCCAAAGGTCGAGCAGGGTAAGCTGTACGACTGACGAATGATTTTCCCGGCGTGGCTCAATCTCCGGCTTTTCCTCTATGGGCTGTGCCTGCGGCTTTTCCACTTCCTTGACTGGCTCTATTACAGAAGGTGATACCGTTTCTGTTTCCGTAGAGGGTTGCACCTCCGCAGCCATGCTTTCCTCCTTTGCCGGATGCAGACTGTGTTTCTCATACAGTTCCCTGTTAAGTTGTTGCAACTCTATTTTCAGATGTTCCCGCAAGTCCTCCGCCAGTTGTGCGGTGTCCCCACGGTGCAGGAGTTTATAGGCAGGCTTCCCGTATGGGTCGGTACTTCTGATTAAATCCGTGTGTGAAAGTGAGCCGATGCTCCATACATACCCGTTTACGGAAGTGCCGATAGGGGTCTGTTCGGTCTGCACGAAAAGTTTTTCGTTATAGTACAGACCTTCCTTTCCGCTGTTCTTTTGCAGGATAATCAGGTCGCTGCCCACTTCCGTACCCGCGTTATCCGTAAAGAGGTTGTTCGGCAGGCGGGCTACGCCCACCAGATTGGCATGGTTCATCATATACTCGCGTATGGGCGCGTTGGTCGGGGCATCCAGTACCCCCTGCGAGGTGATGAACGCCACGATTCCGCCTTCACGCACCGCGTCAAGGCTTTTCAAGAAAAAGTAATTGTGTATCGTCCGTGCCGCCGAGTGCCTTGCCGGATCCTTGCTGCCCGAAAATTCCGGGTCGAACACCGCCACATCACCAAACGGTATATTGGAAATGGCCAGATCAAAGTGGTTCATGAACGGCTTTTCAATCTTCTCGAAGCCTTGTACCCTTACTTTCTGTCCGGGATGCAGGTGCTTCAGTATCTTGCCCGTCATCAGGTCTTTCTCAAAAGCCATGATGTCCGCGTCCGGTCTGTTCTCCAGCACGGCGTCCACGAATGCGCCGACGCCTGCCGACGGCTCCAGTACCCGGTCGGGACGGATGCCGTGTTCATGCAGCACGTCCGCGATGGTCCCGGTTATCTCCGGCGGGGTATAGAAGGCGGTCAGCACGGACTGCTTCATGGCATCCATATACCGTTTGTACTCCGTCTCGTCTTTTGTGTTCTCCCGCAGCAACCTGTGCAGTTCCACGGTAGGGGCAAACAGTTCGAGGTCGGACTTCGCCCAGTGGACGGCATCCGTCAGTTCCCTTGCAGGGTTGAGTATGCTCTTCAGTCCCCCGAACCCGCAATAACGCTCTAACAAGAGCCGTTCGCGTGCGGTGGGTGTGCGCTGTTCCCTGTCAAGGAGGAATGCCGTCCGTATCGCCTCGATGTTGTCCCTCAGCCTCTGTTTGCGGTTAAACGCCATACTCTTCGATATAGAGGATGACGGCTCCCGTCAGCTCCGTGTAGAGCAGGTCATATTCGGGCGACAGGGCGAAATTGTCGTCCGAGAGGTCATAGATGGAGAATACGTTTCCGACAAGCGGCAGCAGCTTCTGGGTAAAGGCTTCACATTTTTCTTCCGGCACTTCACCCGCAAATTCGTTCTCCACGACTTCGCGCAGGATGGCGTGCCTGGAGTAGCGAAGGCCCTCCGTCAGCACCTTCATCGCCAGTTCCTGCGCCCCGTCGACAGGATAGCCTTCGAGCCTTGCCCGTTCATACGCTTCGGCGGCACGGTCGGTTCTTTCTCGGATGAAGGCTTCATCGGCTGCCTGTTCAAACTTGTTCGTGGTGAGGTAGTCCAGCAGGTACAGACCGTAATAGGAAAAGTCGGTCCGACCCTCGTTTTTTTTCTTGTTGTTCATTTCTTTGGAATTTAGTGGATTGATAATGATGACAGGGATAATCGTTGGAAAACGAGAAGAAAAAGGCACCCGGTATCCCTCCGAGTGCCACCACTAAATCCAAAGTATGAGTGTAATCCGGTATCGAAGAACAATTCATTACTCTGAACCAGTGGCAAAGTTAAACATTTATTTTCTTCTTTTCGCAGAGGTCGCTTTACTTTTCCTTTCTGGGAACACGAAAACCGTGTTATAGTCCCCGTCAAAGGCGACTACGGCATCAAAACTCTTGCCCTGCTTGCTCTTGAATCCTTTGAGCAGTTTCGTGTGTCCGTCGGTGAGCAGGTTTTTGATTTCATCATCAGAGAGGGTGCGGTTTGCTTTCAGGCGGAACACGGGCAGACCGCACTCCGCGTTGTCGCAGCGGACGACCTTGCCGTAAAACTGCATCGTCCCCGCTCCGCACTTGGGACACTTGCAGCCGGAATCCCTGCGGGCGAACAGCTTGTCGCACGACAGCAGTTCGGAGGTAATTTCCCGTGTATATGCCTCAATCTTCCTGCGGAAGTCATCGGCGGGCAGTTCCCCACGCTCGATGCGTGCCAATTCCTTTTCCCATTCGCCCGTCATGGCGACATCGGCAATACGCATCGCCTTCACGACCGAGTAGAGGGCAAGCCCTTTTTCGGTGGGGACAAGCGACTTCTTGCAGCGTTCCATATAGCCGCGCTTGAAAAGCGTTTCGATGATGGACGCACGGGTGGCGGGCGTGCCGATGCCGCAATCCTTCATAGCCTGCCGCAATGCGTCGTCCTCTATCTCCTTGCCAGCCGTTTCCATCGCGGACAGCAGGGTGGCTTCGGTATGCAGCGGCTTGGGTTTGGTCTTTCCCTCCGTGATGGAGGCGGCTTTCAGTGCCAGCGTATCGCCTTCCTGCCAGCCGGGGATGATGGTTTCCTCTTTCTCTTCCTCGCCATAGACGGCACGCCACCCGGCTTGTTTGATGATGCTGCCTTTTGCCACGAACTCCACTCCGGCACACTCCGCCGTAACAGAGGCTGTGTCTTTGACGCATTTTTCAGAGAAAGCCTCAATCATGCGTCCGGCAATCATCTGATAGACGATACTATCTTCTTTGGAGAGGAACAGCGGTTTCTCGCCCGTGACGAGCAAGGCATGGTGGTCTGTCACCTTGCCGCCGTCCACGCTGCGGCGTGTCGGCACTGCCTTCTGATTGACTTTTTCTTTCCATTCGGGCAGATTGCCGATGAAGGCTAGTAGCTTGGGGATTTCCACGAACACGTCTTCGGGAATGTAGCGGCTCCCGGTTCTCGGATAGGTGATAAGTTTCTTCTCGTAGAGCTTCTGTGCGATTTCAAGCGTCTGTTCCGCCGTGAAGCCGTGCTTGGCATTAGCTTCCTTCTGGAGCGTGGTCAGGTCGTACAGAAGCGGAGTGTCCTCCGTCTTCTCCTTACGTTCTGCTTTCGTGACAGTAGCTGTGCCTGCTTCCTTCACCTTATTATATAGTTCCGTCGCCGGCTCTTTCTCTTTCCATTTTTCGGAAGAAGAGAATTTCACCACTTCGCCGTTGCCATCGTCAGCGGCAATATGGAGCTGCCAGAACGGTTCCATCGTGAAACGGCGGTTTTCCCAATAGCGTGCGCACACCATCGCCAGCGTGGGCGTCTGTACCCGTCCGACGGAGTACGTGCCGTGTCCGGCGGCGATGGAGAGTGCCTGCGTGCCGTTGATGCCCACAAGCCAGTCGGATTCGCTCCGCGCTTTGGCGGCAAGGTAGAGGTTGTCGTATTTGTCGCCCGCTTCGAGATGGCGTAATCCCTCACGGATAGCCTTGTCGGTGAGCGAGCTTATCCACAGGCGCACGAAAGGCGTAGTACATCCGATATAATGGTAGAGGTATCTGAAAATAAGCTCACCTTCGCGTCCTGCATCGGTCGCCACGATGATCTGCTCGCTTTCCTTGAAAAGACGGGCGATGATTTTTATTTGCGACACCACACCGCTGTCGGGCTTGTAGCCTTTCTCTGTCTTTTCCTGACGGGGAATGAGCGTGAAGGTTTCGGGAATGATGGGCAGGTTGTCACGGACGAAGCCGCGTATGCCGTAGCCGTCGGGCATGGCAAGCTGGACGAGGTGCCCGAACGCCCATGTCACGGCATAGCCGCCTCCCTCGAAATATCCTTCCTCTCTTTTTGTCGCACCCACGATGCGGGCGATTTCACGTGCCACGGATGGCTTTTCTGCAATGATTGTCT
>OGRY01001491.1_pt1 | contig 16763 bp, 8 predicted proteins | sample 1553551 | NCBI WGS metagenome assembly OGRY01 (sample SAMEA2580101, study PRJEB22360) | human gut metagenome | biome: human gut; feature: human-associated habitat; material: faeces | place: Denmark | collected 2008/2010
GCGAGCATCTCCGGCTTCTGCGGCGGCACGGTCATATCGGAAATGGATACGGTCATGGCTGCACGGGTGGAGTATTTATATCCGGTTGCCTTGATATAGTCCAGAACCTCTGCGGTTTTGGTAGCTCCGTGTGTATTGATGACTTTTTCCAGAATCTGTTTCAGCTGTTTCTTTGCAACGAGGAAATCAACCTCAAGCGCAAGCTCGTTACCCGGAACCGTACGGTCTACGTATCCCAGATCCTGCGGCAGAATCTCATTGAAGAGGAATCTTCCGAGTGTGGAGCTTACGTTCTGCTGCATTACAGTACCATCTTCCATCTCTTTTTCGCAGCGGATGGTAATCTTGGTCTGCAGGGTAATGTATCCGTTTTCATATGCCAGGATAGCTTCATTCATATCGCGGAAGAAGCTTCCCTCGCCCTTCTCGCCCGGACGCTCCTGGGTCAGATAATAGATACCAAGAACCATATCCTGTGAAGGAACGGCTACCGGACCACCATCGGACGGTTTCAGAAGGTTGTTCGGAGAAAGAAGCATGAAACGGCACTCTGCCTGTGCTTCTACGGACAGCGGCAGATGGACAGCCATCTGGTCACCGTCGAAGTCGGCGTTGAATGCGGTACAAACCAGCGGATGCAGTTTGATTGCTTTACCTTCTACCAGAATCGGCTCGAATGCCTGGATACCCAGACGATGCAGTGTAGGGGCACGGTTCAGCATAACCGGATGCTCTTTGATGACGTCCTCGAGAACGTCCCATACCTGCGGCTCGAGTTTCTCGACCATTTTCTTTGCGTTTTTGATGTTATGTGCAGTACCGTTGGAAACCAGCTCTTTCATAACGAACGGTTTGAACAGCTCGATTGCCATTTCTTTCGGCAGACCGCACTGGTAAATCTTCAGTTCCGGTCCTACGACGATAACGGAACGGCCAGAGTAGTCAACACGTTTACCAAGAAGGTTCTGACGGAAACGGCCGGATTTACCTTTCAGCATGTCGGACAGAGATTTCAGCGGACGGTTTCCAGGACCGGTTACCGGGCGGCCGCGGCGGCCGTTGTCGATCAGGGCATCAACTGCCTCCTGGAGCATACGTTTCTCGTTGCGCACGATGATATCCGGCGCACCGAGCTCCAGCAGTCTCTTCAGACGGTTGTTACGGTTGATGATACGGCGGTACAGGTCATTCAGGTCGGATGTTGCAAAACGTCCTCCGTCAAGCTGTACCATAGGACGCAGATCCGGCGGAATAACCGGAACCGCATCAAGAATCATCCACTCCGGACGGTTTCCGGACTCACGGAATGCCTCAACAACCTCAAGTCTCTTGATGATGCGGGCTCTCTTCTGTCCGGTAGAATCTTTAAGACCTGCCTTTAATTCAGCAGACTCTTTTTCCAGATCAATTGCCATCAGAAGCTCTTTGATGGATTCCGCACCCATACCTGCACGGAAGCTGTTTCCGAACTCCTCTCTGGCATCCTGGTATTCTTTCTCGGTCAGAACCTGTTTGTACTGTAATTTGGTATCGCCTGCATCAAGAACGATGTAGTTTGCGAAATACAGAACCTTTTCCAGAGTTCTCGGAGACAGATCCAGGATCAGTCCCATACGGGACGGAATTCCTTTGAAATACCAGATGTGGGATACCGGAGCTGCCAGCTCAATGTGTCCCATACGCTCACGGCGCACACTGGATTTTGTTACTTCTACGCCGCATCGGTCGCAGATTACGCCTTTGTAGCGAATTTTCTTATATTTACCGCAATGGCACTCCCAGTCTTTGCTTGGTCCGAAGATTCTTTCACAGAACAGACCGTCTTTTTCCGGTTTCAGCGTTCTGTAGTTGATGGTCTCCGGTTTTTTTACCTCGCCATGGGACCACTCCCGGATTTTCTCCGGGGAGGCAAGTCCTATTTTGATGGCATCAAAGCTCATCTGGTAATTTTCTTTTTTTGCTGTTTCTGGCATTTGATTACCCCTTTCCTCGCAAAGCGAAGATCTACAAGTTACATGTCATCATCTGAACTTTCATCCAGATCAAGATAAGAGTCTTCTTCATCCTCTTCCACATCTACCATTTCTTCTCCGTCAAACTCTTTCTTGGAGAATCCATAGTCACCAAATCTCTCGTCCTCTCTGTCAGAGTAACGGTCTCCCTCGATGATGTGGTTCAGATTGGTATCACCGTAATCAACTGATTCCATAATTTTAACTTCGGTATTGTCATCACGCAGTACGCGGACATCGAGTGCCAGGGACTGCAGCTCTTTCAACAATACTTTGAAGGATTCCGGAATACCAGGCTCCGGAATATTGTCGCCCTTGATGATGGCTTCGTATGTCTTCACACGGCCAACCACATCGTCAGACTTCACAGTCAGGATCTCCTGCAGCGTGTAGGATGCACCGTACGCCTCAAGAGCCCAAACCTCCATCTCTCCGAAACGCTGTCCACCGAACTGAGCTTTACCACCCAGCGGCTGCTGTGTAACGAGGGAGTATGGGCCGGTAGAACGTGCATGGATCTTATCGTCTACCAGGTGATGCAGTTTCAGGTAATGCATGTGTCCGATGGTGGTTCTTCCATCAAACGGCTCACCGGTACGTCCGTCGCGGAGCTGTACCTTACCGTCTCTTGCGATATCAACGCCCTTCCACAGTTCTCTGTGATCCAGGTGCTCTTCCAAGTACTGATATACTTCCGGAAGCAGAACATCTTTATATTTCTCGGAGAATGCATCCCATTCCATGTTTACATAATCGTTTGCCAGTTCCAGGGTATCCTGAATATCTTTCTCGTTTGCGCCGTCGAAAATCGGGGTGGATACGTTAAATCCAAGCGCTGCTGCTGCAAGGCTCAGGTGGATCTCCAGCACCTGTCCGATGTTCATACGGGACGGCACACCCAGAGGGTTCAGCACGATGTCCAGCGGACGTCCGTTCGGCAGGAACGGCATATCCTCTACAGGAAGTACACGGGAAACGACACCCTTGTTTCCGTGACGACCAGCCATCTTATCGCCGACAGAGATTTTTCTCTTCTGTGCGATGTAGATGCGGACTGCCTGGTTTACTCCAGGAGAAAGTTCGTCGCCGTTTTCACGGGTAAATACTTTGGCGTCCACGATGATACCATACTCACCGTGCGGTACTTTCAGGGAAGTATCACGTACTTCTCTTGCTTTCTCGCCAAAGATGGCACGGAGCAGACGCTCCTCTGCGGTCAGCTCAGTCTCTCCCTTCGGAGTTACTTTTCCGACCAGAATATCACCGGCACGTACCTCTGCACCGATGCGGATGATTCCACGCTCGTCCAGGTCTTTTAAGGCTTCATCGCCGACGCCCGGAACGTCTTTTGTGATCTCTTCCGGTCCAAGCTTGGTGTCACGGGCCTCTGCCTCGTACTCCTCGATGTGGATGGAAGTGTAAACATCATCCTGTACCAGACGCTCGCTAAGAAGAACGGCGTCCTCGTAGTTATATCCTTCCCAGGTCATAAATCCGATCAGCGGGTTTTTACCAAGTGCAAGCTCGCCCTGGTAAGTAGACGGACCGTCTGCGATTACTTCGCCGGCCTCTACATGGTCACCTTTAAATACGATCGGTTTCTGGTTGTAGCAGTTGCTCTGGTTGCTTCGCATGAATTTGGTCAGATGGTAAACATCTTTTGTTCCGTCATCATTGTTCATGCGGATCTCGTTGGAGCAGGAGTAGGAAATGGTTCCTGCTTTCTTTGCAACGACGCAGACACCGGAGTCTACGGCTGCTTTTGCTTCGATACCGGTTCCTACTACAGGAGCATCGGTGATCATCAGCGGTACGGCCTGACGCTGCATGTTGGATCCCATCAGCGCACGGTTCGCATCGTCGTTCTGAAGGAACGGGATCAGCGCCGTAGCAACGGAGAATACCATCTTCGGAGACACGTCCATGTAATCAAACATGTGCGGCTCGTAGGACTGGGTCTCATCCAGATAACGTCCGGAAACGTTCTTGTTGATGAAGTGTCCTTCTGCATCCAGCGGCTCATTTGCCTGTGCTACATGGTAATTATCCTCTTCATCTGCGGTCATGTAGACTACTTCGTCTGTAACACGCGGATTTTTCGGATCTGATTTGTCAATTCTTCTGTATGGAGCCTCAACGAAGCCATACTCGTTGATGCGCGCATACGATGCCAGAGAGTTGATAAGACCGATGTTCGGTCCCTCAGGAGTCTCGATCGGGCACATTCTTCCGTAATGGGAGTAGTGAACGTCTCGAACCTCGAATCCGGCACGGTCACGGGACAGACCGCCAGGTCCAAGGGCGGAAAGACGTCTCTTGTGCGTCAGCTCTCCAAGCGGGTTGTTCTGATCCATGAACTGGGACAGCTGGGAAGATCCGAAGAACTCTTTGATTGCAGCTGTAACCGGTTTGATATTGATCAGGGACTGCGGAGAAATTCCGTCGATGTCCTGTGTTGTCATACGCTCACGTACCACACGCTCCATACGGGACAGACCGATGCGGTACTGGTTCTGAAGCAGCTCACCTACGGCACGGATTCTACGGTTGCCCAGGTGGTCGATATCATCGGCATTTCCTGCGCCGTATTCCAGATGCATGTTGTAGTTGATGGAAGCGAAAATATCTTCCTTTGTGATATGTTTCGGAATCAGGTCGTGGATGTCACGTTTGATCGCCTGTTTGATCTCTTCGATATCGGTATTCTCCTCCAGGATCTTTTCCAGAACCGGATAGTATACTTTCTCGTTGATGCCAAGCTCTTCCTCGTCAACATCTACCCATGCTTTCAGATCTACCATTAAGTTGGAAAGAACTTTTACGTTTCTCTCCTCGGTCTGGATCCATACATACGGTACTGCTGCGTTCTGAATCTTGTCTGCGAGTTCCAGAGTAACGGTGGTGCCTTTTTCTGCAAGGATTTCACCGGTGGACGGATCTACAACATCCTCAGCGAGGATCTGGTTGCGGATACGGCTGCGCAGCGCAAGTTTCTTGTTGAATTTATAACGGCCTACCTTTGCCAGGTCATAGCGACGCGGGTCAAAGAACATGCTCATGATGAGGCTCTCTGCATTTTCTACTGCGAGAGGCTCGCCCGGACGAATTTTCTTGTACAGCTCGAGAAGACCTTCCTGATAGTTGGTGGAAGTATCTTTGGTGAAGCTTGCAAGAATCTTCGGCTCTTCACCGAACAGCTCTACGATCTCTGCATTGGAGCTTACTCCAAGTGCACGGATGAGGACTGTGATCGGAACTTTTCTGGTACGGTCTACGCGGACATAGAAGACGTCGTTGGAATCGGTCTCGTACTCCAGCCATGCTCCACGGTTCGGGATTACGGTACAGGAGAACAGTCTCTTTCCGAGCTTATCATGTGCGATGCCGTAATAAATACCAGGGGAACGTACCAGCTGGCTGACGATTACTCGCTCTGCACCATTGATAACGAATGTTCCTGTTGCTGTCATCAACGGCAGATCACCCATGAAAATTTCGTGCTCTGTGATCTCGTCTTTTTCCTTATTATATAATCTTACTTTTACCTTTAACGGTGCCGCATAAGTAGCGTCACGCTGTTTACACTCTTCGATTGAGTATTTTACGTCATCTTCACACAGTGTAAAGTCTACGAATTCAAGGCTCAGCCGTCCGCCGTAGTCGGAGATTGGTGAAATGTCATCAAAGACTTCCTTGAGTCCGCTTCTCAGGAACCAGTCATAGGAATCCTTCTGGACTTCAATCAAGTTGGGCATTTCCAATACTTCTTTTTGTCTCTGGTAACTCATTCGCATACTTTTTCCGGTAGGTATCGGACGTATTCTGTTTTTCTCCATTGACGTTGTCACCCCTTGTGTTATAATATATTTATTACCGCTCATGCCTGAACAAAAGGTTTTAGGCATATCTTGCCATAATAGTGCATTTTCTAGATTATCATGTTTTTTCAAGTGTGTCAACAAAACAGATTGTATTTTTTTCAGTACAATCTGTTTTTTACTGGTTTTTCCGCCAGGACCCTGTTAGAATAGTACTTTAGATGTGATTGAAAACACTGAATTTTCAGAAAAAAGCCGCCTGTTTGATTTTATTTGTCAAATCAAACAGGCGGCTTTTTTTATTTGTCAAAGCGGATATTCGCAATCCGATCCAGATTCCGCTTATGCCGCATTGAACTGTTCCTTTTAATGCTGAATATTGTCGGTCATCATGTCCATAAAGCTCCATGGCTTCAGAACTTTGTTGATTTCCGCAAAGACTTTATCGTCATAGTTGTGTTTTACTTCGGTCTTTTTATCAAATACCATGGTATCCGCATCCTCTGCTTCTGTTTCCGGCCAGTGCGGGAGTCCCTCGTGATCCGGGGTTCCGTTCTTTGCAAAGGCGAGCAGAGCGCCAAAGATTTCGCTTTCCAGTTTATCACTGACATCCGGGATTCCGCAGATTTCTACGAGATCGCTATTGCCGAAGAAATACGGGATGTCGGAGCAGTGCCATGCCGGTTTGCCGTTCTGGAACGGGAATTCCAGGGCGAAGTTGTAGAGATATGCTTTGCCGCCGCCTTTTGCGAACAGTTTGGCAAGTTTTACGGTAGGCTCACGCATTGCGCGGTCGATCGCAAGAACATCTACACCGTTCTTCTCCGGATATGCTTCTTTGAAAGCGTCCAGAACCTTTTCGGCATTGTCTCCATAAACCTTTTTGAGGATTTCCAGAATCTCTTCCGCTGTCAGTTTGTTCTTATCATAAGCTGCCGGTGCAAACGTTGCGAACTCGCCGTATACGGTTCCGATCATCATCGGAATCTGATGTGCATGCTCACGGAAGCCTGCGTCGAATGGATTTCCGCAGAAGTAATCGCCCTTTTTCGGGCCGCCGCCGATGTAGCCGCCATTCTGTGCGATAGCCGGGGATACCTTTGCATATGCTGCGGCAAGCTGCGGATACGGTACGGTTTCCAGCTGCGCCACATCATCAAAGCCAAGCTCTTTCATCATTGCCGTGACAATCTCTGTTCCGTCTTTTTCTCCTGCGCCGAGCGGATCCCCTTCCATCACACCGCTCATGACAAGGCCTTTCTGGAACAGGCCGTCTGCTGATGGAATCTGCATCAGGTCAATCACCTTCATTCCGCCGCCGGACTGGCCGAAAATGGTTACATTCTCCGGATCGCCGCCGAACAGGGCGATATTGTCATGTACCCACTGCAGGGCTGCTACCATATCGGCGTGGCCTGCGTTTGCGGAGTTTTTGTATTTTTCCCCAAACGGAGACAGATCCAGATATCCTAAAATATTCAGTCTGTGGTTGACAGAAACAAGAATCGAATCACCTTTCTTTGCGATGCTGACGCCGTCATACGCAACCTGCTCAATGGAAGATCCCGCTGCGTATCCACCGCCGTGGAACCATACGAGAACCGGTTTTTTGGCTTCCGGATCGAGTTTGTTTGTCCAGATATTTAAGGACTGGCAGTGCTCATCCTGCGGCCAGTAGCGGTGCGGAACCATAAGCTCGCCGTTCGGTGTATCCTGATTCTGGAGCGGGCATACAAAACCATAGTTTGTTGCGTCTTTTACGCCATTCCATTTGGACGGAACCGGCATCTGGAAACGGTCTGCGTATGCATACGGAATTCCTTTGTAAATGTAAACACCGTCATAAAAATAACCTTTTAAATCGCCGGATGTGGTATGCAGCACCGGCACGCCATCGTAATCAAATATTTTCCCCATTTTGAAATACCTCTTTTCTGTAGAATTTAGCATTTATGTTGTTTTCAGTATAAACAATATTTTCGTCCTTTTCTACTCGAATTACCGCAAGATCTTCTTATATTGTTGCTTTTTTTCCACTCTTTCTCTGTATTCTCCCACCGCGAGTGCAATTTTTTGAAAATTTTACAGAATCTGCTCCACCTCAATCAGCGCCGTCTCGTGCGGCTCCAGGCGTTCCTGCACCGTGAGGCTGCCTTCCGGGTCGGTTTCCTGCTCCCAGACACGGTATTCCGGGTCCGCACTGTGGCACAGCATCGCGCGCTCCATCCGGTTCATCCGCTCCGGAGCTCCCATCCGCACCCACGCATCGTAGCTGCTGCCGTGCTCTTTCGTCACTTTATACAGCCGCAGGCAATATTTTCCCGGTTCCAGTCCGGTCAGCTTCACTGAAAAGGTCCGGATTTCCCCCATATTGAATACGCGGTAACGGTCCGTGCGGGAAATATTCACGGCATGGCGGTAGCGGTACAGCATATCGTAGTGAACATAGTTGTACAGGTAAATCTGGCTTTGGTTTTTCTCCGGCTCCGTGCTGATAAAATAGCCGTCCCCACGCTTCACCAGACGAGATCCCATTCTGCCGAGCAGCCGCAGCGCAGTGCAGACCGCCTTTGGAATGCCGTTCATCGTGAACAGCCCAAAACCTCCATGATACGTTTCCCGCGCCGGAAATACTTCATCTAAACGGTCATTGACCGAGAAATACGCAATTCCCTGCAGCGCCTCTTCATTTTCCAGAAGATTTTTAAACAGCCATGCCGCTTTATAACAGGTATCGTTGCACAGATCCCTCTGCCAGATGTTGCTGCTGCACTCATCCACCAGAACCGGCAGTGCACCAAGCCCAGCCTTCTGCAGCAGACCTTTTACCTTCTCCCCGCGGTTCCGCAGAAAATCCGGGTCGCGGCTCACAATCATATTGATGCTCTCGTTGTTCTGGATCAGATTCATTTTCTCCTCTTCCTCTCCATAGATCACCGTGCCAAACGAGCGGAATGCAAAAATTTCCGGCACACATTCCTTTTCCTTCATAGTTTCGATAAAGGCTTTGAGATGTTCCTCCGGTCCAAGACCAAAGGAAAGACATGTTACAAGATCCGGGCTCACACGTTTCATCTCCTCGTACGATGCTTTCCACGTCCCAAAGAACTCATCTCCTCCATCAATCGTGAGCACGTCTCCGCTGATCCACGGGTTGAAAATCCAGCGCCGCATCTGGTTGATTCCATACCGTTCCCTTAGATGTTCCATCAGGTTTTTAATCAGCATGCGCCACTCAGCCAGATCTCGCGGAGAGCTGCTTAGCGCCGGACGCATCGTTCTTCCCGGGTCTGTTTTTGCCAGCAGCAACGGCATATGGCCGAATTCCAGCAACGGCTTCGCTCCCGTGGAAAGGATGAAATCGATCACCTCATCAATATAGTTCCAGCAGAACTGAATCTCGCCCCACATATTCCGCCGAAATACGCACATATCATCATCAAGAATTCCTTTTACGCGGATCAGCTCATAGCCGAGCTCCTGCACCAGCTGTTCCAGCTCATCCTGCACCTCGCGGTTCAGCACACTTGCCGCATAGCCAGCATTGATCACGCGCTTCCAGTGGCCTGCCACTCTTGGTTTCCGTCCGTTTACTGCCACCGTCACGGAAACGGCACTCTCATTTGTCGTCTCAATCTCCTGCTCCGTGACCGCTGCATACTGCAGGAGACTCTGGAAAATATCATGGTCTCCCGCCGCCTCTTCTCGCTCTTTTCCTTTCTTTTCACGCTGTTTTACTGTATATTCCATCTGCTTCCGGTATTCGCTCGGTGTCATACCGCGGTATTTGCGGAATGCGCGGATCATCGCCGTCTCATTGACAAATCCATTGTGATAGGCAATCTCCGTCAGCGTTGCGCCGCTGTGCATTTCCTGTACGGCATGCGCCAGGCGCACCTGCGTCACGTACTCCCGAAATGATACACCGAAATACTGCGGAAAGCTCCGTGAAATATAGGCACGGCTCAGATAAAGATGATCCGCCATATCCTCCAGCGTAATCTCTTCCCGGCAATGCTGCAGAATATAGTCTGATGCCTGCTGAATGCGTTCCCGTCCGCCCCGGCCCTGTTCCACCTTTTCCCCGGATGTAAAGTAAGAAAGCAGATCCTCCAGAAGCGCCGTCACACGGCTTTTCATATAGATCGGTTGTTCCTCATTATTCTTGTACATCTCAAGAAAGATCCGTGCCATGTCCCGCCGGATCAAGTCAAATTTTTCCTGCTGATCTTCCATATAAAAAAACGACTGACATTTGACTTCACATTTCAGCAGCTTAATGTGAAATGAAGCAATCGTCTCCGCTGAAACGCAGAGCGACAGGGCAAGTCCGTCTTCGTCCAGATCCAGGTCACAGATCTGAAACCGGTTGATCGCAAAGATAGATCCCATCGGGAGATTGTGAACTTCCCCGTCCTCGTAGCTGACTCTTCCACTCCCACGAAGCAGAAATAAAAGTTCAAAATCCGGATTCCACAGTTCCCGTTTCTTCTCCGGCCGGAGTAGCCGAAAACGGAATCCCGGCATTTCCTGTTTTATTCCTCTCATCATTATGTCTTCGTCTCTTTCCATTTCACACCTCATGATAGATTTTTTTTGTTGTATTGTACCACAAAAAAGGTCCCGCAAAAAGATCTTCTCCTTTTGTGGGACCGATTTTTCGGTTTTTGTTTTAGTTTTTGCAATTATTCCTTCACCTTCAGCACCAGACACTGATACGGCTGCAGACGGATCGTTTCCTCGCCTGCCTCGCAGGTGTCATAGTTATTCAGAAGTACTTCTTCGATTGTATCTGTAAATGGCAATGTAATGCCATCCGCAAGAGAAGTAGTAAGGATCAGAACATTATTCTTCTCATCCTTCCTGCGGTACGCCAGAACGCCGCTTACCGTCTCGTATTCCGGAATCAGCGTTCCGTAGAGGAAGGTTTCTTCCAGATCTTCACGTCGTCTTACTGCCACCATTTTGCGGTAGAACCACAGCAGGGAATCAGGATCTTTTTCCTCGGCCTCATAGTTCAGTTCCGTATAGTTTTTATTCACCGGGAACCACGGCGTACCTGTTGTGAATCCCGCCTCGGCAGATGCATCCCACTGCATCGGAGTTCTGCTGTGCTCGCGGCTCTCGCAGTTGATCTGCTCGAGCGCTTCCGCATCCGTTTTTCCTTCGGCAATCAGGCGGTCGTAAATAGCAAAGGTCGGTTTATCGACGAATCCCTGAATGGACTGTTTCGGGTCGTCGCGCATGCCGATTTCCTGTCCCTGATACAGGAACACAATACCCGGCAGGAAGAAATTAGTGACCGGAAGCATTTTTTCGCTGTAGAGGTTCTGATCCTCCGGCATCAGGAACCGGTCGATGCTGCGCGGTTTGTCATGATTTTCAAGGAAATTACAGAGCATGCCGCGGCCATCCACGATTTTCTGTGCCGCAAAAAGCTGATCGCGATAATCGTCAAACAGCGCCACGGTATTGCCCCATTTCGGATTACGCACATTGTCGAGGGTGTGACAAAAATCGAAAACGGACGAGAAACTGCCGTTTTCCCCAATCACATCCTCCACATCCTCCGGTCCCATGTGATCGTACTCTCCGATCGTCAGCGCATCGGTCGGCGCAAAGGTGCGCTCCTTCATTTCACACAAGATATCGGCAAGACCGTCTACATTGTTGAAATACTCGAACGCCATATTGTACTCGTCCGGTCCATCCGGCGGAAGGTTGGTGTACTGATAATTCTTTTTCAGATGGCTGATCGCATCAAGACGGAATCCGCCAAGTCCCAGATCCATCCATTTTAAAATCATCTCATAAATTTCTTCCCGCAATTTGGGATTCTCCCAATTGAGATCCGGCTGCTCTTTTGTGAAGATGTGGAGGTAATACAGGTTATCATATCCCGGTACTTTCTCCCATGCGCTGCCACCAAAAATCGACCGCCAGTTGTTCGGCTCTTTGCCGTCTTTTCCTTCCCGGAACACATAATACTTTCCGTACTTTCCAAACGGATCTTGGAGTGCCGCCTGAAACCACGCATGCCGGTCAGAGGAATGATTCACGACAAGATCCATCAGGATGCGGATGCCGCGTTTTTTTGCCTCCGCGATCAGCTCCTTCATGTCCTCCATCGTTCCAAACGACGGGTCGATATCCATGTAATCGGAAATATCGTATCCGTTATCCACCATCGGGGATGCAAACACCGGGCAGAGCCAGATGACATTGGCTCCCAGCTTTTCTATTTTGTCAAGATGACGGATCACGCCTTTCAGATCTCCGATTCCATCTCCGTTGGTATCCTGAAAACTCTTCGGATAAATCTGGTATCCGACCGTTTTGTGCCACCACTTTTTCTCCATTACTCTTCTCCTGTTCTTTTGTTTTCGTGATGCGGACTGCTCTTTAGGTTTACCGCAAAACCTATAGTGTTTTCACTATATCACAAAAGAATGGATTGTGCTACTTTTTTCTTTTTGATTTTTCCCATGTTCGCCTTACCGTTACGGTTCACTGTTTTTTCATCAGCGGCAAAATCACGCAGGAAGCAGCTTTTCCGCCCATATGAATGGTCTGATGTGCAATTTTATTCTCCGTCTTTTCCGACCACAGCCCTTTCTGATTGCTGTGGACATGGTACTGCGGGAAGTCGGAAGAGGAAATATCTACACGGATGCGGGAACCCTTTGGAATCGTGTATACAATATTCCACATAGTAATCTGTACCTCTGCCACGCTGCCCGGTTCATAGGCTCCGGCCTCCGTTTTTCCCTGCTCCAATGTTGCAATCGAGGAACGAATGTTGTACGCTTTTCCTTCCGGCGTTACCTCCATGATTTTAGCGGTAAATGCCGTATCCTCGCAATCACTTTCCACGAACAGACGGACGGAAGCTTTTCCGTTCAGCGTGAAAGTTTCTTCCAGCGGTTCTGATACAAAACTCAGGACATCCTCACGATAGTCCGGTTCCGGCTGGAGATGGCTGCCGATCTGCGGCATCGTATGCAGAAGGGCTTCTCCGCCGATGCTCTCGACCGGAGTGGCCGGGTCAAACGTGTAGTTTCTCGTTTTTTCCTGTTCCGGCGCGTCTTCCCACAGTGTTTTCTCATCCAGATACAGCGTCATGCTTCCCGCAGTTCCTTCTTCTCCCAGTCGGTCGGATACGATGTCAATCCACCGGTCCGCTCCGATTTCATAGGCACGGATCCGCTGCGTCGGGATTTCTTTTTGTTTCAGCGTCAGCTCAAACCATTCCAGCATCTTTGGAATTTCTTCATTCTGCGGGTGCAGCACCTCTTTGCCCTCGAGGCAGATCTGGAAAAAGTGGTTCCAGGCGCCGATTTCGAGCCAGCTGTGCTGTTTTGTTTCCTCGTTCAGCCGCTCCCACGTTTTCATACTGCTGCCGTGGTGATGATCGTACCAGCCGCTTAAAAGATAAATCGGAACCTTCGTTTTTGATGGAATTTCCCGTAACTGTTTCCACCAGCCCGTCTGCCAGAGTGCCGCATCCGGGCTCGGGCTTGTGATGTATTCGCGGTAGGACGGAACACGCTGTCCCCACAGCGCCTCGTCCACTTCAATCTGCGGCAGATAACGGCAGCTTTCGCGATAGTCAGCATTCACTGGTTTTTCCGCATTTTCCATCGACCATGCGGTCAGGATATCGTGGCGAAAGCAGCCCTTCTCGTAGGCTGATACAAAACGATCCGTTCCATAGTCCTCCAGAAACATTGCGGCAACTTTCCCCTCCGCGGCATCAGCGAACGCCCAGCCGGTCATGCTTGTGTAGGAATGGCCCCAGTAGCCTAAGATTTCGCACCATGGCTGCTCCACAAGGTAATCCATGGTGTCAATGCCATCGTTCCGCTCATTAATGTTTGGCTCCCATTTTCCTTCCGACTGCTCTCTGCCGCGGCAATACTGGTAGACATACACATAACCCCTGCGCGCCAGTCCCTCGCCGTAGGCACGGTGAATACGGTCGTTGCCCGGATAGCAGGTACGAGTCAGGATGACGGGATATTTCTTGTTTTCTCCTGATCCGCCTTCCCTTGGAAAATAATAGATTGTATGCAGCTTCACACCATCGCGCATCTCGATCTGGCTGTCTTTTCTTTCAAATGCTGCACAGCTTTCGGAAACGCCGCTTTTCGCAAACTGTTCCTCCACGCGTTTTACCACTGCCGCCATAAAATCTTCTGCCATTGCCCTAAACCTCCATTTCCAGCAGTGCCATGCCGAGTGTCTTTCCATGTTTGTCCAGCGCCAGCGATCTTGTGACACCGCCGCCGAGTGTCTTGTCGAGGACAAAGTTCAGCGCATGGATTCCATCCAGTTCGTAGCGGGTTACTTTTCCGTGGCAGATTTCGCGGAAGTATTCTGCTACGCGTGCTTCTGTTACTTTTTCTTTCAGCATTTCATAATTGTTCTCATCATATGGGATCACCGAAATATTGGAGATCTCGCCTTTGTCACCCGTTCTTGCATGTGCAATTTCTTTTAATTTCATACTTCTTCCTTTCCTGTCCTTCGTTACTGTCTGTCGATTGCGGAAAATGGTTTTCCAGACACGTTCCGGCAATCTCTTCGTTTTATAACAATCCCAGCTCTTCTCCTGCTGACCGTAAGATCAGAGGCATCGATCAAACTTCAAAATACCGAATCTTCTGTGTTACGTCATCCCGCGGTACAAAAATTGAGCAGACCGAGACAACCTCGGACACCCGTTTCACAGCTCCGCCTCCCCCTGCCGGACCGTTGGTGTAGAGAGCTTCGACTTCATTTGCCAGCAGAACGGCATTTTTCCGGTCTTTCGTTCTGCCTGCGGCGCGGAGACGCACTTCACACGGAGTTCCACTTCCGATCTCCTTGGAAATTGCATCACGATACAGGGAATTGCATCCGATAAAATCAGTACGGTACTCTTCCAGCTCGATGCCTGTCAGTTCAATCCGCTTCTCCAGAATCTCCGCCGCCAGCTCCGCCCGTGCCATACAGTTGCTTCCGCCATAGGAAATTTCACCCTCACCGATGAAGCAGTCCTTGTAGCCGACACTCACTTTCAAAGTTTCCGGTCTTCCATGCGTTGTCGCATGCTCGGCGCGAACCTGGTTTTCCCCGATCTGCCGGAACGTCACCTTTGAAAAGTCCGCTGTTGCATCCGGGGTCAGGTAAGCCTTGGGGTTGTGGATTTCGTAGATCATCTGCTCTTTACAGGTATCCACACTCACCAGTCCGCCACTTCCCTCGACTTTTGTCACGGTAAATGCGCCTGTCTCGTCGATCTCAATGAGCGGGAATCCAAGTTTCCACAGATCCGGCACATCCTTGTAGCCCGGATCCGCAAAATAGCCGCCTGTCACCTGTCCGGCACACTCCAGCAGATGGCCTGCCAGAACCGCCTGTCCCATCTGATCCGGGTTGTCGTCAATGTTCCATCCGAACTCATATACCAGCGGTCCGATCGTCAGTGCAGGATCGGAAACGCGACCGGTAATGACAAGATTGGCGCCCTCTTTCAACGCTTTTGTGATGCCTTCTGCGCCCATATAGACATTTGCGGAAATCAGAACATCTTTTTTCTCTTTTAACAGCGTGCCATCCTCCAGCACCTTCTCATTTTCATATTTGTCCAGCTCTTCTGTAATATCATCGCCGGTCACACAGGCAATTTTCAATCCTCCGACACCCAGTTTTCTGGCAATTTCACACGTCCGTTCGGCAGCAGATACCGGGTTGGCAGCTCCCATATTGGTAATGACTTTTACTTTGTTTTTCGCCATCAGCGGGAGAATTTTTTCCATTCGGTAGTCGAGCAGCTGGTTGTATCCCTTCGACGGATCTTTCTCTTTGTCCTGCTGCCCGATCGCAACGGTGCGTTCCGCCAGACACTCGAAAATAATGTAGTCCAGATTTCCTTTTTCCATCAGCTCCACTGCCGGCTCAATGCGGTCTCCCGCATAGCCTGCGCCGCTTCCGATTCTGATTTTTTTCATGTTCTATGGCCTCGCTTTCTTTGATCTGAGATCATTGTAATGCGATATCCGGGCAGATACTACAAAAGGGATCGTAATTTCTAAAATTTTAGAAATCATGATCCCTCTTTTATGTGAGTTCTGTTACAGCAAAGACAGAAAATACCACAAAGCCCCAAAGCTGCAGAAATTCCGGCATTTCATTCTCCTTCTGTCTTATTCTTTGATTTTATTATATAACGTTGCCAGCGAAATTCCGAGTTCCTTTGCCGCTTTTTGCTTCCCTTCCATATCCCGTCCGTACAGCAACAACGTATTTTGGATCTCCTGCCGTTCAAAGCGGCGCACCCGCTCTTCCAGCGTCATGTGAGCCTCTGATTCCCGTTTTTCAAACTGTACGAGACTCGTCACAATTGAGATGCTTCCGCGGATCTGATGCTCTTCCCAGATCGGATAAACACTTGCAAAGTATTCCTGCGTTCCCTCTCTCCGCACCATTCCCTCGACCGGGATGCCGCTCCAAATGACTTCCGGAGCAATGGCAGATTTGCGGTAATCCGTGATTTTATGACCTTTCGCGGTTTCAAGCGGAACGCCGATGAAATCGCTGTAGACTTGATTAAAGAACACAATCCTGCTGTGCTGATCGCAGATCAGGATTCCCTGCTGTAGAGATTCCAGAACGGAATGTACCTGCATTTTTCGTTCCTCCCGTTTTCTCTTTCTGTACTCTCGGAGTCTTTCTGTCATGAGGATATTTAGCCCTTATACTCCTCCTTAAATGTCTTGTATAAATAGATCACATTCTCAATTTTATCTCCACGGTCGCAATTACATTTTGATACCACATGGCATCACCATACCTTCCGGCAATTTTTAACTTTATTGCCACAAAGTATGGACTCAGGTGAACCTCACATGACTAAAGCCACGTGCTTCCGGCCGCTTTAAGCGGCAGACCA
>OGRY01001552.1_pt1 | contig 16370 bp, 13 predicted proteins | sample 1553551 | NCBI WGS metagenome assembly OGRY01 (sample SAMEA2580101, study PRJEB22360) | human gut metagenome | biome: human gut; feature: human-associated habitat; material: faeces | place: Denmark | collected 2008/2010
TAGAGCACCTGACTGTTAATCAGGGTGTCGCCTGTTCGAGTCAGGCAAGAGGCGCTTTTTGCGGCGAAGAGTTCTCTTCGCCGTTTTTGTTTGCCTGCCCTCTGTAGCAAGGCCCGGCCTGCCAAAGGCTCCCCCTTTGGGGGAGCTGGCGCGAAGCGCCTGAGAGGGCAAGCCCGGCATGAAAGGACCGCCCATGCAGCGATAATCAGGCTCTTTGTCAGAGCGATACTATCGCTGCGCCCTCGAATCATTGTCAGCATCCTTGCCCTCTCCGTCACCTGCGGTGACACCTCTCCCAAAGGGAGAGGCTTTGCGAAACCGGTAGGTTTTGCCCCCTTGATGTAACCAAACTGTAGCCTTTTTCACATTATTTTCAAAAATTAAAGGCAAATTAAAAAATGTCCTCTTGAAGAAATGGCGTATTTGTGTTACACTACATCCAAGCTGTAATGGTATTTTTGGAGATTCTGGCGTTTTTCCCCAGTGTTTTATGGCTCTGGGGGGCAGCGGCAGAGTGATTATCACGCATTTTTTCTACTTTTCTGCCCGTTTTGGCTGTTTTCCGGCCATTTAGCCTTGTGGCAGGGGGGAAAGTATGGTAAAATGTAGTAGAGGTGTATCCAAAAGGCTCTCCCTTTGGGAGAGCTGGCGCGAAGCGCCTGAGAGGGCAAGGATGCTTACAGCAAAGCGACCGCACCGCGACACCATCGCTCTGACAAAGAGCCTGCTTATCGCTGTGTCTGCGTTTCTATCGCCACGGGCTTGCCCTCTCCGTCACCTTCGGTGACACCTCTCCCAGAGGGAGAGGCTTTGGCGTCCGCAAGGCACTACAGCCCACTTCATTCGTGATGTTGCCGAGTGCGCACTCGGTTGCATAGGTTTTCCCGGTTGCGCAACCGGGAGGGGACCGATTATATTCGTTTTATTCATTTGAAGGGAGTAATTCATTATGATGATGCCTGCAAACTTCTCTGCTGTGAACGCAGAGGTCGTCTACGGCGGCGCTGTGGCTGACTACCTGCCCAACGCATGGACTGCTGCCAACGTCAAGCAGTTCTCCACCAACATTATCACTTTGGTCAGCAACAGCTTCACTCAGAGCCTGATCAATGCTACTCTGGGCACCATGTTCAGCGGCAACTGGGGCGACGACGGCGTGAAGCTGTTCGGCGACAACGGCACTTTCTCCGCTCTGTACAATGTTGGCCGTGAGGTCGGCGGTGAGGCTCAGAACTTCGGCAACAAGATCATGACCACTCTGGGTCTGGCTTCTGTTGTCTACACTCTGGGCACTTCTGACGCTAAGATCTTCACTGTCAAGAATGTCGCCAGCACCAATGTCTAATCTCATCTGAGATTTTCCCAAAGAGCTATTGAAGGAGCGGCGAATCGAAAGATTCGCCGCCCTTTTTTGCTGCCCTCCTGTTACCAAACTGAGACTTTTTTCACATTTTTTTCAAAATTTAAGGGTTTATTAAAAATTGTCCTCTTGAAGAACCCGACAGAATGTGTTATACTATGCCCAAGGTTTAGGAGACGGTACGTCAAAATCCCCTCTCCGGGCCGGTCAAAATGATCAAAGGGTAGGCGCTCCCTTCTTTTGATAGCAGCTGCTCTCTGCTCCGCCTGGCCGCAGGGCGGGGCGAGGCAGAGAGCTGTATGCTGCTTTATTTGAGAGGTGTGCAAAGCGTCAGCAAGAGAAGCCCTTTCTTCTTCGCCAAATCGTCTTCAGCCGCAAGGCGGGCGTTTTGAAATAGAAACCACAAAGGAAGCATCTATGCGTTATACCTATGTCCGGCAGCACGATACCACAGACTGCGCTGCCGCCTGTCTCGCAATGGTGTGCCTCCATTACAAAAAGGAGATCACCATCACCCGCCTGCGGGACATGATGGGTACCGACCTAAAAGGCACAAACCTGACCGGTATGGAAAAGGCGGCGCAGGAGCTGGGATTCAGCACCGCCGCCGTCCGGGTAGACCGGGAAAACTTCCTCAGCGAATTCACCACTCCCTGTATTGCACAGGTCATCACCGACGAGGGTCTGGCCCACTTTGTGACGGTCTTCAAGAAGACCACCATCAAAGACGACGGCGAGCGGCGTCGGCACATGCTCCGGCAGGATGAGGAGCGGAAGAAGTGCGCTGACGAAGGAAAGAAGTTCCGATGCCGCGACTACGTCATCATCGGCGACCCGGCAAAAGAGCTGAAAAAGATCTCCCTCGATGAGTTCTACAAGAACTTTACCGGTGTTCTGCTCCTGATGACCCCCACCTCGGAGTTCAAGACAGGCAAGCAGAAGCAGGGCAGCATGGTCAAGCGTTTCCTCGACCTGCTGTGGCCCCAGAAAAAGCTTTTCTTCTACGCCATCCTCAGCTCGGTCATCATGACCATCATCGGGATCGCATCCTCGATGTACAACAAGATCCTGATGGATGAGATCCTTCCCTACGGGCTGAAGAGTCTGCTGGTGGCTGTCATTCTGGTGTTCAGCATCGTCAATGTCACCAGCGCACTCATCAGCATGGTGCGGCAGTGGGTGCTCATCTATCTGTCCATCAAGGTGGATATCCCCCTGATGCTGGGCTACTTCGGGCATGTTTTCAAACTGCCCATGAAGTTCTTCGCCACCCGCAAGACCGGCGAGATCACCACCCGCTACTCCGACGCCAGCACCATCAAATCGGTGTTCACCAGCATCGCGCTGAGCGTCGTGATGGATATTGTGATGGCCTGCGCCACCGGCGTCATCCTCTTCCGGATGAATGCCACCCTCTTCTCCATTTCGATCTTCACCACCCTGCTGAGCATCCTGCTGGTGTTCATCTTCAAGCAGCCCTTCAAGCGCATCAACGAAGAGACCATGCAGCAGTCTGCTATCCTCAACAGCCAGATGATCGAGAGCCTCCGGGGCATCGAGACCGTCAAGTGCAACGCCGAAGAGGACCGTGAGCTGGAAGCTCTGGAGCGGGAATACATCAAGAGCCTGAAGATCAGCCTGCGCTCCAGCAAGATCAGCACGGTGCAGTCCCTGATCTCCACCCTCATCACCACCATCCTCGGTATGGTCACCTCCTATGTGGGCATCATGCAGGTGCTGAATGGTGAGATGACGCTGGGCGGCTATATGGCCTTCAGCACCCTTTCCTCTTACTTTACTTCTCCGGTCAGCGAGCTGGTCAGCCTGCAGATGTCCATTCAGCAGGCCCAGATCTCCATCAAGCGTCTGACCGAGATCATGGACTACCCCGCTGAGAACGAGACTGCCGAGGGTATGGAGCAGAGCGAGATGGAAAAGGTGGAGGGCGACATCGAGTTCAAGGACGTCACCTTCCGCTACGGCAACCGTGCCCCGGCACTGGATCATGTCAGCTTTACCATCCCCGCCGGCAAAAAGGTGGCGCTGGTGGGCAGCAGCGGCAGCGGCAAATCCACCATCACCAAGCTCCTGCTCAAATATTATGAGCCGGAAAGCGGTACCATCAGCGTAGGCGGCGTCGATCTGGACGAGTACAGCAATGCCTCCGTCCGCCGTGCCATCGCCTATGTCCCCCAGAACGTCGAGCTGTTCAGCAAGACCATCTACGACAACATCCGCATTTCCCGACCGGAAGCCAGCCTCGATGAGGTCAAGGCCGCTGCCAAGAAGGCAGATGCCCACGAGTTCATCCGCAAGCTGCCGCTGCAGTACAACACCTATCTGGAAGAAGCCGGCAACGGCCTCTCGGGTGGTGAGAAGCAGCGCCTTGCACTGGCCCGCGCCTTCCTGAAGGATGCGAACCTCTATATCCTGGACGAATCCACCAGCAGTCTGGACTTTGGCACAGAGAATACCATCTTTGATATGATCTACAACCAGCTGGCAGACCGCTCGATGCTGATCGTCGCCCACCGCCTCTCCACCATCCGTGATTGCGACCTCATCCTGGTCATGGACCACGGCGAGATCGTAGAGCGCGGCACTCACGAAGAGCTGCTGGAAAAGCAGGGCAAATACTACGAGCTCTGGAGCCTGCAGCAGGGCATCTTCCGCGATAAGAAACGCGGGGAGAAGCCCGCCCCCGTCTCTGCCGCCAAGGTGGTGGAGGACGAGGAGGATGGCGAGTCCATCACCTACTAATTCGTTGCAGCTGCGTGCGCACGCAGTTACATAAATGGCTTTTTGGCTGGATGCGCATCCGGAAATTGAGCCGACTAAATTTGTTTTTCAATCATTTGAAGGGAGTAATTCATTATGATGATGCCTGCAAACTTTACTGCTGTTAACTCTGAGGTCGTCTACGGCGGCGCTGACCTGTTCACCATCCTGGCTGACACCGCCGCTCCTGTCTGGGGCGCTGCTAACGTCAAGCAGTTCAACACCAACGTGATCACCCTGGTCAGCAACTCCTTCTTCCAGAAGGCTGTTAACTCCACTCTGGGCGTTATGTTCAGCGGCAACTGGGGCGGCGATGACGGCGCCAAGATCTTCGGCGACGAGGGTTCTCTGAAGACTAACTTCTACGGTGATGTCAACGGCGACGACATGACCTTCGGCAACAAGGTCATGCGTACTCTGGGTCTGGCTTCTGTCGTCTACACCCTGGGCACCGCTCCTGCCAAGATTGGCTTCAACGACGGCGTTATGGGCATTACCCACGTGGGTGCTGACGGCAAGGATGTCCTTGGTGTCTAATCAGTAACCCCTAGAATCTGAAGTGTATTTCGTCCGGCGGCTCTCGGGCCGCCGGATGATAATGCCTCGTAATGGTATGCCCGGAGGCACCTGCCTCCGGGCATACCTTATTTTTTTATAAAATCATTTCGAAGTTTACAATTTGGACTTATTACTTTGATATAGTAATAGGTGATAGCAAAATGTGAAGCTTACCCTCTGCAAAGGCTCTCCCTTTGGGAGAGCTGGCGCGGAGCGCCTGAGAGGGCAAGGATGCTGACAAAGAATCGGGAGCGCGACGGATAGTATCGCTCTGACAAAAAGTCTGCTTATCGCTGTGTAGCGGCTTTATCGTAAATGGCTTGCCCTCTCCGTCACCTTCGGTGACACCTCTCCCTTTGGGGGCAACGGCGACGACCGCCGCCAGCGGCGGAAACAGGGAGGAGCTGTTGGGGCCGCGGCCAGCAGGATGCGAGGCCCGCACCAAGGGCCGAAGCAGACGCTGGGAGCCGCAACCCGGGCAGTGGCACGCCGCAGGCGTGACGGAGAGGTTATTATGATGCAGCTTTCTCTGCCGCCTCCACCACATGGCTCACGAGCACGGAAGTCGTCACGGTGCCGACGCCGCCGGGGACGGGGGTGATGGCCTCCACCACCGGCTCTGCCTCGCCAAAGCGGACGTCACCGCAGAGCCTGCCTTCCTCGTTGACATGGATGCCCACATCCACGACGACCTGACCGGCCCGCAGATGCTCTGCGCCGATGAAGCCCATCTTGCCCATGGCTACCACCACAACATCGGCCTCGCGGCAGACATCGGGCAGGTTCCGGGTGCGGGAGTTGCAGAGGGTGACGGTGGCGTTTTCCCGGTCCAGCATCATGGCTGCGGGCTTGCCCACCACGAGGCTGCGGCCCACGACGACGGCCCGCCTGCCGGAGAGGGGAATGTTGTAGAATTTCAGGATCTCAAGACAGGCCTGCGCCGTGCAGGGCGGGTAGCCGACGGCAGTGTTGGTGAAGACGCCGGCCAGCGAGCCGTCGGTGATGCCGTCAATGTCCTTTTCGGGCGAGAGTGCGGCGCGGATGGTCCTGTCATCAAACTGTTTGGGCAGGGGGCGGAAGAGCAGACAGCCGTGGATGGCGGCGTCTGCGTTGATGCCGGCAATGACGCGCAGCAGCTCTTCCTGCGAAGCGTCGGCGGGCAGAAGGAACTGCTTCACCTCGACGCCCACTTTCGCACAGCGGGCCATGACGCCTTTCTCGTAGGAGAGGTCATCTTCGCGCGCACCCACCCGGACGACGGCCAGCGTGGGGACAACGCCCTTTTCCCGCAGTGCGGCGCATCGGGCGGCATTTGCTTCGTTCATGGCGGCCACGACGGGCGCGCCCTTCAAAATGGTAGACATATACGTTCCCTTTCTCTGCATCAGGCCCGCAGGCGGCTTGCCACGGACTGGTAGACTTCGTCGGCCAGCGGCAGATATTCTGCCAGCATCCGGGCCGCTTTTTCGTCCAGCGCGGCGGCATGGGCGCGGTCCGTCATGAGCTTTGTGTTGATGGCGACATTCAGCGCCGACGCCTGAAGTGCGGCCTTGCAGAACAGCGCCGCACAGCCTGCGTCTGAGACAGCCAGCGCGCTGCCCTTTTCGGCGTAATCGGCCGCAAGATGGATGCCCTCACAGCAGGCATCCATGATGTCCAGCGGCACGGCGCAGGCCCCGTCCAGCGCCTCGGCCAGCACAGCAGCCTTGCGGGCCTGCTGTTCGGGCGTCTCTCTGGGCAGGCCGTAGGCCGCCGCCAGAGGCATGAATGCGTCGGCGTCCGCCTGCACGAGGGCCTCCAGCCGTTTGCGCAGGGCTTCAGCACGGGCATTCAGCACCAGGATCTCTTCTTCCACGGCGGCGTATTTCTTTTTGCCGGTGGTAAGATTTCCCACCATATTGCCCAGCGCCACGCCTGCCGCGCCCACGAGGGCCGCTGCGCCGCCGCCGCCCGGGGCGGGGGCTTTGCTGGCAAGCTGGCTCAGAAAGTCCTCACAGCTCAGTTGTGTCAAATCCAAAGTAAAGTCCTCCCTCTGTCACGAATCCGTCCAGTGTTTCGTCATGGGCGTCCACTGCCGCTTTATCCACCCGCTGGGCCTCAAAGGCCACGCCCAGTTTCACAGCCCGGGTGCAGCGGGGGAGGTAGCGGTCATAATAGCCTTTCCCCATCCCGACGCGGCGGCAGACTGCATCAAAAGCCGTGCAGGGGACCAGCACGAGGTCGAGCTGGTCTGGCCGTAAAATCTCCGACCGGCTCAAAATGGGTGTGCGGATGCCGTAAGTACCCACTTCCCAGCCGCCCGGCCCCGGCACGGCGGCTGTCAGCGAAAAGCCCTCGCCGCAGACGGGGTAGGCCAGCGTTTTGCCCTGCCGGGCCGCTTCCACAGCCAGCGCCGAGAGGTCGGCTTCGCCGCCGAAGGCCGCGTAAAGCAGGATGATTTCTGCCTTTTTGAAGCAGTCCAGAGCCATGATGCAGGCGCAGAGAGCGGCGTTGGAACAGGTGCGCTCGGTGTCCGACAACGCCCGGCGGGCCGCAATGCCCGCTTTGCGCTGTGCGGCTTTTTGCTCCGTGATGGTCATGGCAATGGGCTCCTTTCTGCACCCGGTGGGCAAATCTGCACAAAAACTGGGACGGATTTTTGTTATAATAATAAGCGCTGGGCGCAGAAAAAGCAAGGCTTTGGCAGGATGGGTGAAATATCTTCATTTAACCGAAAAGAAACGAATCAAACCGTATCGGTAGCTTTCCCCCTGTACCAGTAAAGCCCCCTGCCTCCGGCGGGCGACTGAAAAAAATACTGCACCTTGCAGCCCCGGGCTGCCGCCCCAAAAGCGGCCCCGGGGCTGCGTTTTTTGCTTTCAGCCCCTCAAATCCTGTTATTTTGTGGAAAATGCACGGTTGATGGGACTGTATTTTGTAAATGTGACGAAAGTGAGAAAACCCTATTGACAGACTAGTAGGGGGGGGGGTATAATTGGCCCACAGGCCGACAGTCGAAAAATGCTAGCCTGCCTGTATAATTTATCTTTATTTATGGAGGCAAAAATCATGAAAATGGCAAAGAAACTTCTGGCCGTCGTCCTCGCTGGTGTTATGGCAGTGTCCATGCTGACTGGCTGCGCAAGCATCTCTTCTCGTCGGGTCGCTGACGAGCTGGAGGGTATGCTGAAGGCCGCTAACGACAAGGCTACCGTCAAGGCAATCGATGACGATCTGGCAAACAAGGCAGCCAAGGTTGCTAAGGACAATAGCGGCGCTCTGAAGGTTGAGGCCACTCTGAAGGCTGACGTCAAGACTGAGCTGACCAAGAATAACAAACTCGGCGACTCCTATATCTGGATTGCCTACTTTGCGACCAAGGATGTGAATAAGACTGTTAAGGCTCAGAACATCGCTAAGGCGCTGATTGGCACGAACGGTAAAATCGACACCACTAAGGCTATCAACAGCAGCGATGTCAAGGTCGGCGACAAGAGCGGCGCTGCCATCGAGGCTGGCAATAAGTTCGAGCTGAGCATGAAGGACTTCAAGGTTGGCGATACCGATTACGTCATGGTCGTTGTCACCTGCAAGGCTCAGGTCAAGGCTGCATCCTGATCGCACCTGAGCTGACACAAGCCCAGCGATAAAACGATATTATCTATTCCTCGAAATAAAAATGGCACAAGGGCCCGGAGTGGAAACACCCCGGGCCCTTGTGTTTTTTGCTGTCTTTCCACACTCTGACATGCTTTGCCTTTCGTATCTGGTAGGATGGAATCGAGGACAGGCCCCGAGGGCGCTGACTCTGAACGAGGAACAAAAAACCTCTCACCAGCGGAAAGGAAAGGATACTATGAGGAATTATCAGATGCAGATGCCCGCCCAGTATACATCCATCGGGGACGACGAAATGGTGCTGCTCTGCGGCGGCGAGACCACGGCATGGCAGACGTTTCAGGACATTGGCCGGGTGCTGAACTATGTGGCGCGCATCTTCTCGGCGGGCAGCTCCATCGTCAACAATGTGGTCACCATCGTCAATTATTTCAATAAGCTCGAGGACCTGCTCCCGGTCATCGGGGAAGTATAAATGAAAAGAGGCTGTTGCAGTGCAACAGCCTCTTTGTGTATTATAGCTTAGTAGTGCAGCTTGTCGGCGGTCAGTGCCTCGAGCACGGGCAGCATGGCGGCAGCCTCAACCCTTGCGGCGGGGGGGGGTCTCTCCACCGGGCAGGTCCATGTCGCGGTAGTTGCCGCACTCCACCTCGCTTGCGCCGGGGACATCGCCCTCGAACGCAGCCATGAAGCGGAAGGACTCCACCGTCAGGCTCAGCGCCTCGGCGGGGGTCAGGCCCCGGGTCAGCAGGTAAAAGCCGGTGCGGCAGCCCATGGGGCCGACGTAGATGACGCCGTCCTTGTACTCGCTGTTGCGGGCGTAGGTGGCGAAGAGGTGCTCCAGCGTGTGGGCTGCGCCGGTGGAGAGATAATCGCCCTGGTTCGGCTTCTTCATCCGGATGTCCCAGGTCAGAACATCGCCGTCCTGACGGCTCAGGTACATACCGCGGTCGAGCCTGGTGTGGTCTACACAGAAACTTGCAATGCGCTCCATGTCACGCCTCCCGAGATCAGGCCTGCAGGCGCTGGACGCTGCCGTGTGCGCAGTCCACAGCGACCATCAGACCGTCGCGGATGTGGGCGGTAGCGCCGACGGCACCCACGATGGTGGGCTTGAGCAGGGCCTTGCCGGCGATGGCGGCGTGGCTGTTCAGGCCGGCTTCCTCGACCACCAGAGCGGCGGCGTCACGGACGTAGCTCAGCATCTCGTTGGAGGTGGAGGGGACGACCAGGACCATGCCGGGCTTGAACTTTGCACGGATCTCCTCGATGGTGCGGCAGACGCAGGCCTTGCCGGTGGCGTTGGCCAGAGCAGCGCCCTCGGGGCCGACGCCGACGCCGGTAGCCAGGCAGTTGCCGATCATGTGGATCTTGATCATGTTGGTGGTGCCGGAGACGCCCACGGGGACGCCGGCGGTCACGACAGCCAGCTCACCGTCGTGCAGATAGCCGTGCTCTTTTGCCAGAGCGGTGGACTTCTCGATGAGCTCATCGGTGCTGGAGGCGAGGTCCATCATGAGCGGGGTGATGCCCCAGGAGACGGACAGCTGGCGCTGGACCTGCTCGTCCATGACGCAGGCGATGATGGGCTGAGAGGGGCGGTACTTGCTCAGCAGGCGGGCAGTGTTGCCGGACTCGGACACGGTGACGATGGCAGAAGCGTTGACGTCCTTTGCGGTCAGGCAGGCAGCGTGTGCGGTAGCGTCGCTGACGCTGATCTGGCCGGTGGTATCGGTCAGGCGGTTGTCGCGGTAGTGGACCTCGTTCTCGGTGCGCTCTGCGATGGCGGACATGGTCTTGAGGGCCTCAACAGGGTATGCGCCCGCAGCGGTCTCGCCGGAGAGCATGATAGCGGAAGTGCCGTCGTAGATGGCGTTTGCCACGTCGGAGATCTCGGCGCGGGTGGGGCGGGGGTTGACCATCATGCTGTCCAGCATCTGGGTCGCAGTGACGATGGGCTTGCCGAAGGAGAAGGAGCGGTCGATGACGCTCTTCTGGATGCCGGGCAGCTCGGTGAAGTCGATCTCGACGCCCAGGTCGCCGCGGGCGACCATGACGGCGTCGGCAGCGGACAGGATGCTGTCGATGTTATTGACGCCCTCGCGGTTCTCGATCTTGGCGATGATGCGGATCTTGGAGTCGTACTCGTTCAGCAGGTTGCGGATGTCGTAGACGTCCTGTGCGGTGCGCACGAAGGAAGCAGCGATGAAGTCGAAGCCCTGCTGGACACCGAAGATGATGTCATCCCGGTCGCGCTGGCTCAGGTAGGGCATGGACAGGTGGACGCCGGGGACATTGACGCCCTTCTTGGTCTTGATCTTGCCGCTGTTGAGCACTTCGCAGACGATGTCGGTGTCCGTGACGCTCTTGATGGCCAGCTTGATGAGGCCGTCGTCCAGCATGATGGTGCCGCCCTCGTGGACGTCCTGGGGCAGGTCCTTGTAGGTGATGGAGCAGATCTCCTTGGTGCCCTCCACCTCGCGGGTGGTCAGGGTGAAGGTCTGGCCGGCCTCCAGCATCTCAACGCCGTTCTTGAACTCCTTCAGGCGGATCTCGGGGCCTTTGGTGTCCAGCAGGGCAGCAACGGGCTTGTTCAGCTCAGCGCGGACAGCCTTCAGCATGTCCAGACGGCCCTTGTGCTCCTCGTAGGAGCCATGGGAAAAGTTGAAGCGGGCCACGTTCATGCCGCTGGCGACCAGCTCGCGCAGGACGCCGTCCTTATCGGTAGAAGGGCCAAGGGTGCAGATGATCTTCGTTTTTCTCATAAATATACCTCTAACAGTCTCTTTTTTCCTCTATGATGGGCGCGCAGATGCCAGATATGCCCTGCGGCCGCTGGCCGGACATCGGCCCGGTCAGGTGTGTTTGAAAACCTTACCATTCTATATTATAACCGCTTGTGTACAAGAGAGCAAGAAAAAATTCGGCAAAGAAAACCTTAAATTTTCGTGATAGATGCCGAAGCGATAAAAAGCTTGCGAAAAGTGCGTCCATCGCCTATAATAGGACTAAGCAAAAGTCTCACTTCTGCCCCGAAGGGACAGAGGGGAGCGCAAAATAATAGAAACGGAGTGAAAGCGTAATGGAAAAGCGCGTTTTTCTGATCGTCCTGGACAGCTTCGGCATCGGCGCAGAGCCGGATGCCGCCGCCTTTGGCGATGAGGGGACCAACACCCTCGGCGCCATCGCCAGCCACCCCAACTTCAACTGCCCCAACCTGAAAAAGCTCGGCCTGTTCAACATCGACGGCGTGACCGCCGGCGAGAAGGATGCCGCCCCCATCGGCTCCTTCGCCCGCCTGCAGGAGCAGAGCATGGGCAAGGACACCACCATCGGCCACTGGGAGATCGCCGGTGTCGTCAGCCCGAGACCCCTGCCCACCTTCCCGGACGGCTTCCCGGACAGCCTCATCCACGAGTTCGAAGAGAAGACCGGCCACAAGGTCCTCTGCAACAAGCCCTACTCCGGCACACAGGTGCTGAAGGACTACGGCGAGCAGGCCATGAAGGAGAACGCCCTCATCGTCTACACCAGCGCCGATAGCGTGTTTCAGGTGGCCGCCAACGAGGAGCTGGTGCCGGTGCATGAGCTGTACCGCTACTGCGAAATTGCCCGCGAGATGCTGAAGGGCGAGTACGGCGTGGGCCGCGTCATCGCCCGCCCCTTCCTCGGCCGCACCGCCGACACCTTCTACCGCACCACCAACCGCCACGACCTGAGCCTCAAGCCGCCCCGCAAGACCATGCTTGATCTGCTCAAGGACGCCGGCAGGGACGTCATCGCCGTGGGCAAAATTTTCGACATCTTCGACGGCGAGGGCGTGACGGAAAAGATCAAGACCACCGGCAACACCAACGGCATCGCCTTCACCAAGGCTTTGCAGACCCGCGACTTTGAGGGTCTGGCCTTCGTGAACCTCGTCGATTTCGATATGCTCTACGGCCACCGCCGCAACCCGGACGGCTATGCCGCAGCCCTGCAGGAGTTCGACAGCTGGCTGCCCGGCTTCCTCGAAAAGCTCGGAGAGGACGACTGTGTCATCATCACGGCCGACCACGGCTGCGACCCCTCCTACACCAAGACCACCGACCATACCCGCGAGTATGTGCCGTATCTCATCTGCGGCAAGGGCGTCAAGCCGGGCGTTGACCTCGGCACCAGACTCTGCTTCGGCACCATCGCACAGACCATCTGCGACTATCTGGGCGTGGATGCCTCCACGCTGGACGGCCAGAGCGTGCTGGGCGACATTTTAGCTTAAACAGGCAAAAGAAAAAGGACTGCGTGAGCAGTCCTTTTTCTTTTGCAATTCTATTTATGCTGCATCATTTTCAGCGCTGGAAGCGTCGCCGCTGCCGGAGCCGAACAGGGCGTCCAGCACGGTGGAAGCGGCCTGATGCAGGGAGGAAGCCGCCTGCTCCACCTGCTCCTGAGTCGGCATACTGAAGGACGGCGACTCGGTGGAGTCTGCCGGGGCTTCTTCGCTGCCGTCTGCAGGGACCTCGGTGGAAGCGCTGGGCTCACCGGAGGCGTCGCCCTCGGCGGGCTGGCTGTCAGCGGGGGCCTCTTCCGCCGGGGCTTCGCTCCCGGCGGGCTCTTCTGCGATCACGCTGTCGGGAGATTCCTCCGGGATGGATGCACCGGCGTTGGGGTCGGCGGTCGGCGTGAAGACATCGGTCTTCTCGGGGGTCTGGCTGGTGCCGGTGAGCTTGTCCTCGCCGCCCAGGACCGCTGCGATGAGGGCCTTGGCCTCGTTGACCGAGTTCTCATCCGGCTTCATGACGTAGAGGCTCTGGCCCTTGGCGGAGTAGCACTTGGTGCTCTTCGCGCCCGAGCCGGTGACGGTGTAGCTCTGGATGTCCCAGTTGGCAAGGTCGCCCAGCTGCATCCGGACCAGCGCAGAGATCTGTTCCTGCGAGAGGCTGGTGACGAAGCAGTCGGCGGCGGCGTCCATCAGCTTGGAGAAGCCCATGAGCAGGGCCGGGGATTTGAGCTTGTTGGCCACCGCGTCGATGACTTTCATCTGGTTGATGCCGCGCTGGATGTCGCCGGTCTTGAAGGCGTGGCGCTCACGGGCAAAAGCCAGAGCGGACTTGCCGTCCAGATGGTTCCAGCCCTCGGCGAAGGTGGTGGGGTCGTAGTAGCCGGGGCTGCCCACCGAGGTGAAGGCCTGGTCGGAGTAGACGTCCACGCCGCCGATGGCGTCGATGATGTTGATGAAGCCCGCAAAGTTGATGCGGAGGTAGTGCTCCACATCCACGCCGTAGAGGTTGCCCAGCGTGGCCATGCTGGTATCGACGCCGTAGAGGCCGGCGTGGGTCAGCTTGTCCTTGCTGTCGGTGCCTGCGAGGTCAACATAGTAGTCGCGCGGGGTGTTGATGAGGGCCGCCTGCTTGGTGGTGGGGTTGACCACGGCGAGGATGTTCACGTCGCTGCGGGCCTTTTCGGTCAGCTCGCCGCGGTTGTCCACGCCGCTGAGGTAGACGACGAAGGGCTCTTTCGTGATCTTATTCGCCTCTGCGCCGGTGAGCAGGCCGGAAGTCATGCTGTCCAGTGCGGTCAGACCCTGCTGCGCCCAGACACAGCCCACGGCCAGCGCGGCGCAGAGCAGGACGGACAGCACCCGGGCCACGACGGCACCGCTGCGGGAGGTGAGGCACTTGCGCACCAGCAGCCAGAGCAGCACCAGAAGCGCGGTGATGATAACGAGGTAGAGCACCGGCAGCATCTGGGTGCGCCAGAGCTGCACCAGCGCGGCAAGGCTCAGGATGGCCTGCAGTACCAGCAAGACCATTCCTCCTTTCGGAAGTTTGTCGTCAGCGGGGGCGGGCTCGCTGGGGCGCAGCGGCTCCCACTGTCTGCGGGGCGGCACCGGAGATTTCGGCGGCTCAGACTGAGGCGTCGGTGTTGGTTTCGGCGGCGCTTTGGGGCGGGGAGGCTCCGGCGAGAAGAAATCGGCGCTGTCTACCTCCACTTCGTCGGGTTCGCTGCGCTTGATGCCCCGGTGGATGTGCCGGGGGCCTTCGTCGTTATTCTGGGGATGGATATGCTCGTTTTCGTCAAACATAGGCGTTCACTCCTTTGGATGTGTATGCCATCATGTGGTGGGGATGATGCTCAGCACAGCCCGGGCGGGCAGGCAGGTGGCCGTCTGGTCTTCCTCGCTGAGCCATCCGAAGGACTCGCAGATGTGGTCAGGGCAGGGCGAATCCACAAAGCGGGCCGCGCCGTCCTGGATCCTGATGTGGACGGGGAGGGAGCCGGTGTCCACATCGTAATCGGCGTCTTTTTCGAGGGGGAAGGTGAGCCTGGTGTTGCTGTCGCCGTAGATGAGCTCTGCGCAGAGCGGCGCACCGGTCTGGTTTGCTTTCCGCACCAGCAGCAGCACGGCGGCTGCGGCCAGAATGACGGCAGCAAAGACCAGATCTATCAGCAGTTTTTTGTGTTGTTTCATAAAAAATTACCCTTTGAGCGGGATCTGTTCCAGCTCGGCCAGCCACAGGGCGGCGCAGGCATCGCTGGGCATCCGCCAGTCGCCGCGGGGCGAAAGGGTCACGCTGCCCACCTTGGGGCCGTCGGGCAGGCAGCTGCGTTTGAATTGCTGGGCGAAGAACCGCCAGTAGAAGTTGCGCAGCCACTTGTAGAGCACTTCGTCCGGGTACTCGGCCCGGCCTGCGAAGGCCGCTTTCGCCAGCCGGAATATCTTCGACGGGCCGAAGCCGAAGCGGAGAACATAATAAAGGTAGAAGTCGTGCAGTTCATAGGGGCCCACCAGATCCTCGGTGCGCTGTGCAATCTCGCCGTTGTCCCTGGCGGGCAGCAGCTCCGGGGAGACGGGGGTGTCGAGGATGTCCAGCAGCACCCGGCGCAGCTCGGCGGAGGCGGCAATGTCGGCCTCATACTGGACGAGGTGGCGCACCAGCGTTTTGGGGACACCGGCGTTGACGCCGTACATGCTCATGTGGTCGCCGTTGTAGGTGGCCCAGCCCAGCGCCAGCTCGGAAAGGTCGCCGGTGCCGATAACTATGCCGCCTGATTTGTTGGCGATATCCATTATCACCTGAGTGCGCTCTCTTGCCTGGCAGTTTTCGTAGGTAACGTCGTGAACGCTTTCCTCCTGACCGATATCCTCAAAATGCTGCCTTACGGACTTTGTAATATCTATCTCACGGATAGAAGCGCCATAGGCTTCCGCCAGGATAAGCGCATTGCTCTTGGTGCGCTTTGTGGTGCCGAAGCATGGCATGGTCACGGCGATTATGCCCTTGCGGTCAAGGGAGAGCATATCAAAGGCGTGAACGGTTACGATAAGTGCAAGAGTGGAGTCCAGTCCGCCCGAAAGACCGATAACGCAGGTCTTGCAGCCGATGTGCCTAAGGCGTGTGGCAAGTCCTGTTGCCTGCATGGTGAGGATCTCTTCGCAGCGTGCGGAAAGGTCTGCCTTGTCTGCGGGGACAAAGGGCATTGGTGCGTAAAAACGCTTTATCTCCTTATTTTCGGGGATATCCATGCTGAAGGTGATAAGAGAAAGCTTATATTCTGCGGAATTTCCGTAGGTGGTCATCTTTCTGCGCTCGCTTGCCAGACGTTCAAGGTCAAGGTCGGCGTAAATGATGCCGCTGCCGCTGAATGTCCTTTTCTCAGAAAGAACGGAGCCGTTCTCGCAGATAAGGCAGTGTCCCGAAAAGACCATGTCCTGGGTTGACTCACCGAAGCCGCAGTCGGTGTAGATATATCCGCCCACAAGCCTTGCACTCTGCATTCTTACCAGGTCACGGCGGGATTCCTTTTTGCCTATGACCTCATCGGAAGCGGAGGGATTGCAGATGATAACAGCGCCGCCCTCTGAAAGTGTTACCGAGGGAGGAGCGGGTACCCACAGGTCCTCGCATATCTCAGCAGCTATCATAAGCTGTGGGAAGTTTTGGCACGAGAAGATAAGTTCGCCCATGGGAACGGTATAGCCCAGACCCATATCAATATTAACACAGTCATTTTCGTCCCAGCCCATTTCCCAGCGGGAAAAATGCCTTGCCTCATAAAATTCGGAGTAGTTGGGGATATTGCGCTTGGGGAC
>OGRY01001579.1_pt1 | contig 16135 bp, 17 predicted proteins | sample 1553551 | NCBI WGS metagenome assembly OGRY01 (sample SAMEA2580101, study PRJEB22360) | human gut metagenome | biome: human gut; feature: human-associated habitat; material: faeces | place: Denmark | collected 2008/2010
AAGAAATCATGTAATATATCTATTATTTCTTTTAAAGAAAATTTTCTATTATTTTTAGGTAATTTAATAGTAGGTTCTTCTATATTAGCAACACCTTTTATAATTGGCCATAGAAAAGAAGTTTCATTTAAAAATTTGTAATCATATTCAAGAAGAATATCTACACTACCAGGTATTCTTTCTTTACTTAAATTAATTCTAATATTTTCTAATGTATTTAAAATAGTTCTTTTATCACTGGATATTGCTAATAATTTTTGTAGTTCTTTTTCTTTATCTTTTAACTCATTTTTAAAACATGTTGACATAATGACTCCTTGTAAGGAGTTATTCTAACACATTTTTTGTAAATATGAAAGAAAAAACTTTATATTAATAAAAAATAATGTTATAATTATAAAAGAATAAGGGTGATTATAAATGGAAAAAGTAAATGGACGTAAATTAAGTTTAATTTTTATATTTATTTTAATACTTTTAGTTATAGCTTTATTAGTGGGTAAATTAACATTTTCTTATTTAGGACCAACTTTAGGGGAAGATTTAAGTAATGAAGGTGAAGTTACTGCTAGTGGGGATACTTTAATATTTACAAAGGGTTCTAACCTTAGTTTAAGTGCTACAACTGATAATTTTCAAACTGGGGGTTCTAATTTAAGTAGTACAACTAATCCAAAGGTTAGATTAATTGCATCAAGTAAAACAAATAGTGCTAGTGCTACTTATTATGTGGGAGTTGTTATAAATAGTAATACATATACTTATACAACTAGTGATAATACTGCAGAAGTAATACTAACTATTAAAGATGAAAATGGTAATAATGTTACTTCTGGAGTAGATGGTTTAACTTATGTTACTTCAGGTGGAGTTTCAGGTTTTGATGTTACTGGTAAAACTGGTTTATTTAATATTAAAACAGATTATCCAATTTCTACGACATCATCAAGTACTGGAACTACTCACACTTGGACATTTACTTTAACATTTGTAAATTTAGGTACAGACCAATCAGATAATGAAAATGCTAGTATGGATTTAGATATTTATTTACAAAAGACAAAAATACTGACTTTAACAGATTATGTTATCTCACAATATACAGGAACTCAAGGAGAAAATGGATTATATTATCATGATAGTAGTCTAGCAAATGGAGCAGGAGATAATTCATACAGATATGCAGGCCCAAGTAATACAACAAACAACTTTGTATGTTTTGGTTCTAATGCAGCAACATGCCCAACAAATAACTTATATAGAATTATCGGAGTATTCGAAGATAAAGTAAAATTAATCAAATATGATTATGTGACAAGCGCATTACTCGGAACTAATGGCGATTATAAAGGCTCAGATACTCCAGATTCAACATACTATAAAGGAAGTTTATCAAAAGTAGATACATATTTCTGGAATTATAGAGCAACAAATAGTTCAAGTAATACATGGAGTACAAGTTTACTAAATAAAATAAACTTAAATACAAATTATTTAAATAATATAGGTACAATGTGGTCAAATATGATTGAAGATGCTACATGGAAAGTAAGTGGGCATTCAACAAGTGATGTAACACCGAGTGCGATGTACACAGCAGAAATAAAAAATGCTACTAAAACATATGGACCTAACGATGGCACATCAAAAATAGGATTAATGTATGCTAGTGACTATGGGTTTGCAGCAAGTCCAAGTGCATGGGCTAAAACTCTATATAATTATGATGGTAATGATGCAAATGGAACAACAATAAAAACAATAAATTGGATGTACATGGGATATAATGAATGGACATTAACGCCTTATTCTTCGACCAGCAATTATTTGTTCAGTTTGTACCGCAACGGCCACCTGTACAACGGCTACGCGGGCGATGGGTATGGCTCTCGTCCAGTCTTATATCTAAAGTCTTCTGTTCTTTATGCTGGGGGATCTGGAACTAAAGATTCGCCAATAACTTTGGTGGTGTGATAAACTTTTGTTTTGCGCGGCTGGCGGGAGTATCCGCCCCGCGCCGCCGAGCTATAAACATAGTTTTGAATTCATTAAGTTAACTGTGTTTTAGTTTATCTAGTTCTTGTTGCATCTTGTTTAATGCATCTAGAAGGAAGTCTACTTCGTTTCGTTGGTTTTGGTTACTTCTGTGGTTCTCATTATCTGTGTATGGGGAACCACCTTTTTTTGCTTTCTTGGAGTTTGAGTTGATGTTGTTGTTTTCAATTCGTGACTCAATTAGTTGTTGTTGCGCTGCGTGTGTTAATATGTATTGTCCCACAAGAATTAACCAGTTGCCAATTGAGTTTTGTTCATTGGCATTATAATCTCCAACACAAGCATAACCAACTGCTACGGCGATGATTGAAAAAGTATGTGGGTCTATTGAAGGAGGAAAATTAGTATTGTGCATGTAGTTTTTCCTCCTTTATTTGTTAATAATATATATGAAAATTTGCATTTTTAAATGAAATAATATATAATTAAATGGGTGATGCAAATTATGCAAATTGAAAGTGTGAATGAACCAATTATTGCTGTAAGAAGAAGTCAGTATCCAGAAGATAAAAAGTCAGAATTTTTACTTGTGGGTAGAAGTAATGTTGGTAAGAGTAGTTTTATAAATACATTAATTGAAAGAAAAAACTTTGCTAGAACAAGTTCTAAACCTGGTAAAACTCAAACATTAAACTTTTATAAAGTTAATGATGCATTTTATTTAGTTGATGTACCTGGTTATGGTTATGCCAGTGTTAGTAAAGATACTCAAAAAAAGTTTGGTTTAATGATTGAAGAATATTTAAAATCTAGAGAAAATCTTAAACATGTATTTATGTTAATAGATTATAGACATAAACCAACTGAAGATGATGTTTTAATGTATGAGTTTTTAAAGTATTATAATTTAGATATTACTATTGTTGCTACTAAATATGATAAAGTAGGTAAAAATGGTAGAATTAAACAAGATAAATTAATTAAAGATACTTTAAAATTTGATGATAATGAATTTATAACATTTAGTTCAGTTACTAAAAAAGGAAGAACTGAAGTATTAAGTATAATCGAGGAAAAAATATGAAAAAAAAGAATGGCTTTACATTGATTGAATTATTAGCAGTTATAGTAATACTTAGTATTATTATATCTATGTCTACTTTTGGAGTTATGAGAATTAGAAATAATTCTTTAAAGAAGTTATTAGATACTAAAATAAATGAATTAGAAGCAAGCGCCATTCTTTATGGGCAAGAGAACCAAAGTTCTCTTGGTGGTGCATGTACTGTAGATGGGGTTGAAAGTAAATTTTGTAAAGTAATAACAGTTAAAGAACTAATAGATAGTGATTATTATAAAAGTAATGAAGTAAATAGTAGTAATAAGAAAGATTTAATAAATAATGTTACTAATAAGAGTATGTTGTGTGATGAAATACAAATATATAAAAAGAATAATAGAGTATATGCTAAAGCATTAAATATTAAAAGTAATGATGTAAATAATGTATGTGATAAAAGTTATTAAATAAGGAGGTTAGTATGCAAACAGTATGTTTAGTTGGTAAACCTAATGTTGGTAAAAGTAGTATATTTAATAGATTAATTAAAGAAAATAAATCTATTATTATGGATACACCAGGAGTTACTAGAGATAGAATATATGGTAAAGTAGAGTATAATAATAAAAGGTTTCATTTAATTGATACAGGAGGTATTTCTTTTGGAGATGATGATTTTCAAAAAGATATACTTGCTCAAGCTACTTTAGCAATTGATGAAGCAGATTTAGTTTTGTTTGTAGTAGATGGTATAGAAGATATTGATGCAAGCGATAGAAAGGTTGCAGAAATACTACATAGAACAAGTAAACCAGTTATTGTTGTTGTTAATAAACTTGATAATGATAAAAGAAAAGATAATTTATATAATTTTTATGAATTAGGTTTTAGTGAGTTAATTGCTGTTAGTGCTTCACATAATATTGGTATTAATGAATTAGTTAATACTATTACTAAAGATTTACCAGAAGAAGATATAGTTGATGATAATACAATTAAGTTTTCTATTATTGGAAGACCTAATGTTGGAAAAAGTAGTTTAATTAATGCAATATTAAATGAAGATAGAGCAATAGTTAGTGATATTGCTGGTACTACTAGAGATGCCATAGATACTAAATTTAAATATAATCATGAAGATATTACTGTTATTGATACAGCAGGAATGCGAAAAAAGGGTAAGATTTATGAAAGTGTTGAAAAGTATAGTTTAATAAGAAGTCTTAAAGCAATTGATAGAAGTGATGTTTGTGTGTTAGTAATTGATGCATCAACTGGTATTATTGAACATGATAAACATATAGCATCATATGCTTTAGATGCTGGTAAAGGTATTGTAATTTGTGTAAATAAATGGGATACTATAAATAATCCAGATAGCGATATAAGACATTGGAAAGAAGAAATAAAGAATGAATTTCAATTTATTCCTTATGCTCATGTAGTATTTTTAAGTGCTAAAACTAAAAAACGTGTTAGTACTTTAATGCCTGAGGTAATAAATGCTTATAACAATAATAGAAAAGAAGTAAAAACAAGTTTACTTAATAATATTATTATGGAAGCAGTTAGTTTACATGAACCACCTTCTTATAAAGGTAAAAGACTTAAAATATATTTTGTAAGTCAAACTGGTAATTGTCCTCCGAAATTTACTTTTTCTGTAAATAATAAAGGTTTAGTTCATTTTAGTTATGAAAGATATTTAGAAAATCAAATTAGAAATAATATTGATTTTGATGGTACACCGATTATACTTCAATTTAAAAATAAAAGTGAATAAAGGGCATAAGTAATTTATGTTTATTGGACTAGCTCATATGATATAGTAAGATAAATTAACCTTTAAAGGGGGTGATATCTTGACTATATCATTATCAGTTATAATAATGCTTGTAGCATATATTTTTGGAGCAATTACAAAAATATTTATTGAGAATGTTCCTAATAAGTTTATTCCTATTCAAAATGTTGTGATTGGCATTTTAAGTGGGGTTGTATGTTTTTTTCTACATATAGATGATAACTTGCTTAATTCTATTGTTGTATGTATTATGTCTACGATGAGTGCAGGCGGAATAGCAGACTTAATTGAAACAAGAAAACTACAAGATAATGAAACGAAAGGTTAAAGAAAAATAACGCACATGATAACATGTGCGTCTTTTATATTAAAAATTTTTTTATGAAAGGAGGTGCTTTTTGAAGAAGATTTTATCTTCAACAAAAAATGTTTCCATGATGGTGAAAAATTTGCAAGTCTTACATAAGAAAAATAAATTGTGTTCTAAGTAGTTAAAAAAAATCATAGACTTATTCTGGGAGGACAAGCATATGGGTTTAAGCGAAAAAGAAGTTATACAATCTAGAAAAGAACATGGTACAAATGAAATTACTAAGCAAAAGAAGAATACTTTTTTGCATCTATTATTGGAATCTTTAGGAGACCCAATTATTAAAATATTGTTGATAGCATTAGGTATTAAAGTGGTAGTGCTTTTTCGTGATTTTGACTGGTATGAAACTATTGGTATTTTAATTGCTATTTTTTTAGCATCATTTATTTCAAGTATTAGTGAATATGGTTCTGAGAAAGCATTTTCAAGATTACAAGAAGAGCAATTAAAAACTAAAGCGTGTGTTAGAAGAAATGGTAAAATTGTCGAAATACCATCATCTGAAATAGTAGTTGGTGATGTTGTTATCCTTAGTAGTGGTGATAAAATTCCAGCGGATGGTTACTTAATTAATGGTTCTTTAAGTGTTGATGAGTCAGCTTTAAATGGAGAGACTAAAGAAGCTAAGAAGGTAAGTAAAAATGGTCCGGTGATTAGTGATGTAAATAGAGTTTATCGTGGTTCAGTAGTTTATAATGGTGAAGCTGAAATGTTGGTAAGACTTGTTGGAGATAAAACAATATTAGGTAAAATATCTCAGGAATTACAAGAAGTTGTTCCTGAAAGTCCACTAAAAATAAAGCTTCGTGGTCTTGCTAAAACTATAAGTCGTATTGGTTATGTTGGAGCTATTCTTGCAAGTATATCATATTTATTTTCTAGTATTGTAATTGAAAATAGTTTTGATATAGATTTAATCAGAGCAACAATTAGTAATTTTCCAGTGATGTTTAATCATTTGTTATATGCTTTAACATTATCAGTTACAATTATAGTGGTGGCAGTTCCTGAAGGACTTCCAATGATGATTACATTAGTATTATCAAGTAATATGAAAAAGATGTTAAAAGATAATGTTTTAGTTAGAAAATTAGTAGGTATAGAAACTGCTGGTAGCTTAAATGTCCTCTTAACAGATAAAACAGGTACTTTAACTAAGGGTATTCTTAAAGTAACTGAGTTTGTTACTCCTGATAATAAGGTTTTTAAAGATGTAAGTGAAGTAAAAAAATGTAAGAATTATGAAGTAATGTATAAATCATTTTATTATAATAATGCTAGTATAATAAGTGATACAGGTATTATAGGAGGTAATTCTACTGATAGAGCATTAATGTCTTTTATAGGTAGTGATAAAAATATAAAAGATAAAGTTATAAAAAAAGAACCTTTTAATAGTAAATATAAGTACAGTAGTGTTACATTAAGTAATGGTATAACATATTATAAAGGGGCTTTAGAAGTAATAATGCCAAAGTGTAAGAAATATTTAAATTCTTTTGGTAGTGAGGTTAGTTTAATAAATAAAAGTGTTATTTTAAAAAAGATAAATATGTATACTAAAGCATCTGGAAGAGTGTTAGTATTTGCTTATGGTGAGTGTTTCGATGAATTAACTTTGTTAGGTTTTGTTAATATAAAAGATGAATTAAGAGATGAAGCTAAAGAAGGAATTAGATTAATTAAGAGTGCTGGTATTAAACCAATTATGATAACGGGGGATGCAATAGATACTGCGACTTCTATTGCACGTGAGGTTGGTCTTATTGATATAAATAGTAATATGGTAATAAGTAGTAGTGATTTAGAAAAAATGAGTGATGAAGATATAAAGAAGAATTTAAATAAAATTGCTGTTATTGCAAGAGCATTACCTCAAGACAAAAGTAGAATGGTTAGCATTATAGAAGATATGGATTTAGTTGTTGGTATGACTGGAGATGGTGTAAATGATGCTCCAGCTTTAAAGAAAGCTAATGTTGGTTTTGCTGTTGGAAGTGGTACTGAAGTTGCTAAAGAAGCTGCAGATATAGTAATATTAGATAATAATATTTTATCAATTAGTAAAGCTATTTTGTATGGTAGAACTATTTTTAAAAGTATTAGAAAGTTTATTATTTATCAATTAACTGTTAATATGTGTGCACTTGTTTTATCAATAGTTGGTTCTTTTATTGGAGTTACAACACCAATTACAATTGTGCAAATGTTATGGCTTAATATGATTATGGATACTTTTGCAGGGATAGCATTTTCTTATGAAGCTCCTTTAATTGAATATATGGAAGAACCTCCGAAGAAAAAAGATACACCGATTATGAATAAATATATGTATAGTGAAATTATTTGGACAGGTGTATATTGTGCGTTGTTATGTATTTTGTTTTTAAAGTTACCTATATTTAAATCATTAATTAGAGTAGGTGATAATAATAAATATTTAATGACTGCTTATTTTGCAATGTTTATATTCATGGGAATATTTAATGCTTTTAATGCTAGAACTGTTAGAATTAATACATTTGCTAATTTAGGTAAGAATAAAGTATTTATTGGAGTATTTACATTTATCTTTGTTGCGCAGATGTGGATTATATATAATGGGGGAGATATTTTTAGAACTTATGGTTTAAAATTAAATGAATTATTATTAGTTTTAACTTTAGCTTTAAGTGTATTTCCAGTTGATTGGCTTCGAAAATATATTTTAAAAAAGAAAGGTATTGCTATAAGAGTATAAATTCTTATAGCTTTTTTCTTTTAAATGATTTATAATTTATGTGGTGGTTATTGTGAAGAAAATAAATAAAAAATATTTAATTATTGGTATTTTGGTTTTCGTTTTTGTATGCTTGGTTAGTTTAGGTATTTACTTTTCTAATAAAAAGGAAAATACAAATAACAATGATGATGTAAAGTTGGTTATAAAAAAAGATGTTAGTGTTGAAGTTATGAGTGAACTTTTAAATGCTAAAGATTTTTTTGATAGAGATGTTAATAGTAATGCAAAAATATTATATTATCTTGATGATGAAGAAATAGATTTTAATCTAAAATATGATAAAGTTGGTACATATAAAGTAGTTATAAATATTGATGATATAAAATATGATACTACTTTAAATGTAGTTGATACCACAAAACCAGATTTAAAATTAAAAAGTGTTAGTATAGTTTTTGGAAAAAAATACGAAATAACTGATTTTGTTGATAACTGTACTGATAATAGTGGTGAAGAATGTATTTTATCATATAAAGAAGATAAGATTTATGATAAAGTAGGTACATATGATATTGTTATTATTGCTAAAGATAGTAGTGGAAATGAATTAGAAGAAACTACAAAACTAGAGATTTTAAAAAAACAAACAAGTAATACAAAAAACAATAATAATAGGAATGATAATAATAAAGTAAAATTTGTTAAAGAAGAAACTGAAACAGAAAAAGAAGAAAAAGATTTAAAATATGGAACTAAATTAACTTCTTGGCATGTAAAAACTTATAATGTATATAGTGATGGGTCTAAAAAGAAAGTTAATGAATATACTCACAATGAAGTTGATGGAACTAATTTTAATGCAAAGACTTCGGATATGTTACCTGAAGCTATTGAAAATATGAGTATATACCAAAATGAAGTGAATGATGTAGTAAAATATACCAATGAATTTAGAACTGAAGCAGGTAAGGAACCATTAAAACTTGATGAAACTTTAACTAAAGCTGCAATGGTTAGAGCTATTGAAATGGCTTATTCAAATAAGTTTTCTCATGAAAGACCTGATGGAAATATGTGCTATTATATAATGCGTGATTTTGGTCAAGATATTTATGGCGTGGGGAAAAATATTGCAAGTAGACAACGTAATGCTAAAGAAGTTTCATATGCTTGGAAAGGCTCTCAAGGTCATTATGAAAATATGATTAGTTCTTCCTTTACTAGAATTGGTATTGGTGTAATTAAATTTTATGGAACATATTATTGGGTACAATTATTTCAATATTAGGTGGTAATATGAAAAAAATAGATGTAGAAAAAATGGATAGAAGAAAAACTTATGAATGGTTTAAAACATTTAAAAATCCTACTTATGGAGTTAATGTTAATTTAGATGTAACAAAATTAGTTAAATATACTAAAGAAACTAATAGTTCGTTTTTTATCAACTTCTTGTTTATTTTAGTTAAATCATTAAATGATATACCTGAAATGAAGCAAAGATTTATAGATAAAGAACCAGTGGAATATGATGTTTGTAATCCAGGAATAACCGTTTTAACTAAAAATGATACTTTTGAAAATGTTAGATTTTCATATGTTGATAATTATCATGAGTTTTATAATATTGCTAAAGAAAATATTGATAAAGCAAAGAATGAAGATATTTTAACTAGTGATAGTTATAACTTAGAAAATACTTATAATGAATATTATATTACTAGTGTTCCATGGATAAATTTTACGAGTGTTACTCATCCAATTCCTGAAGATGTTAGTTCTTTAAGTGTTCCAAGAATTTGTTTTGGAAAGTTTGTTTTAAATAATGAAAAATATGAAATGCCGTTTAATATTACTGTTAGTCATGTTTTTGTGGATGGGCTTCATATTTCTAAACTTTTGAAGAAAATTGAAGGTTATTTGGATAATGTTGATGATATTTTGAGATAAAAATATAAAAAATGTCGAAAAAGACTTGTCAAAAGTCTTTTTTTTTGGTATTATTTAGTAGTCATGGCGAGATAGCTCAGCTGGCTAGAGCATCCGGTTCATACCCGGCAGGTCGAGAGTTCGAATCTCCCTCTCGCTACCAAGAGTTTACTAAAGAATATTAGAAATAATATTCTTTTTTTTATGCAAGTTGGCCATTAAAAGTAAAAAAATAAGTTATTATTACATAAATAGATGTATGTATAAATTTGACAATTCTTATATTATTATGATATATTTTAAATACCGGAAGCAATAATGCTTTGTCATGGTGGACAGATTTATAGTGGTCTGTGGACTAAGTATATAATTACACCACATAAACTGGAGAGTGGTACAATTCCACTTTTTTTATTTGTAGAAAATTTTTTAACCTTGTGGGTATGAACTGAATGCCCAAAATAATATACTTTAATATGGATGAAGATGTAAGTAGGTTAAAAGATATTAAAATAGAAAATTATATTTGGATAATATATATTGGTATTATTGTTTTAAGTTGGTATGCAAATAGTAAAGAAAAGAATTATATTTTAACTAAAAGTGAAAAGAGTAAAAAAGAATATCAATGGTTAATGATACTTATTTTTAGTATCTTGTTACTTATTTATTATTATTTTGCTAAAGATTCTTATGATGATATATTGGAATTAAAACCTGGAGATAGTAATAAGAAAGTTTTACTTAGATATGCCTCTTTTATTGGTTCATTCTTAATTTTAATAAGTGGTATTATATTTTTGATAATTGCTATAGTTGATGATAATATTGATACAGAAATTGCATTTAATTAATTTTTTTCTTTACTAATATTGTATCACATGATACAATATAGTTAGGAAGGTGATATATTGCCAAAGAATATAAGTATAAGTAAAGATAATATTTTAAATACAGCTTTAGAAATAGTAAGAGAAAAGGGAATTGATGCTGTTAGTAATAGAGAGATTGCTAAGAAACTAAATTGTTCAATAAGGCCAATATATTATCAGTTTAAAAATAGCGAAGAATTAATGCGAGAATTAAATAAAATGATGATTAAATATTTTTATGATTTTTTAACAAATAATATGAATGATGAAATGCCTAAGTATAAACAAACTGGTATTAATTATATAAAATTTGCTAAGGAAGAAAAGAATTTATTTAAAGTGTTGTTTATGAGTAAAACAAATCTTTCTATAAGTGAATTTATTGGTGCTGCTGAAGATAATATTAATAATATATTTAAGTTAATAAAGGGAAGTACTAAATTAAATGATGAAGAGATAATGTCTTTTCATACAAAAATGTGGTTGTTTACTCATGGTCTTGCAACACTCCTTGCATGTGATGCAATTAAACTTAATGATAAACAAATTAGTGAACTTTTATCTTGTGAGTTTAAGGCATTGATGTTACTTGAGGAGGAAAAATAATATGAAGTATGATAAGTTGTGGAAGTATATTAAAAATAAAGATGTTAGGAAAATTACATTTAAGGAAATTGAAGAAATATTAATTTTTAAAATTAATCATGCGTTTTTAAATAGAATTTGAATAAGAATGGTTATAAAATAAGTAAAATTAGTTTAAAAGAAAAAATTGTGTATGTAAGGAGATTAGATAATGAAAAAAGTAATTGAAGTAAAGAATTTAACAAAAGAATATAAGAATTTAAAAGCAATTGATAATTTATCATTTGATGTTTATGAAGGAGAAATATTAGGACTTTTAGGACCAAATGGAAGTGGAAAGTCCACCACTATTAATTCAATTTTACAACTATTAAATTATAGTAATGGTAGTATTAAAATATTTGGGCATGAAATGAAGCCAGATGCATATGAAATAAAAAAAGATATCGGGGTCATATTTCAAGAAGTGGCAGTATTTCAAGAATTAACTGTTTATGAAAATATTGATTATTTTTGTGGGCTATATATAAATGATAAAGAGATTAGAAGAAAATATGTAATGGATGCTATTAATTTAGTGGGATTAAATGACTTTATAAAGTTTTATCCTAAAGAGTTATCCGGAGGATTATTACGTCGTTTAAATATTGCTTGTGGTATTGCTCATAAACCTAAACTTATATTTTTAGATGAACCAACTGTTGCAGTTGACCCTCAAAGTAGAAATAATATTTTGGATGGTATAAAAAAACTTCGTGATGAAGGTGCAACAATTGTTTATACAACTCATTATATGGAAGAAGTGGAAATTATTTGTGATAGAATTATTATTTTAGATAAGGGTAAGATTATTGCTAAAGGTACTACTGATGAATTAAAGACTCTTGCTAAATTAGAAGAAAAAATAACTGTGGAAGTAAAAAATATAAGTGAAGAAACATTAAAAGAAATTAAAGAATTTAAAACAGTTTTAGATTTAAGTTATCAAGGAAATACTTTAGTGATTGTTTATAAAAAGGGAAAAGATAATCTAGGTGAATTAATAGATTATTTACATGAAAAAAAGGTTACATATTCAAAAATATTTTCTGAAAGACCAACACTTAATGATGTTTTTTTGGAACTAACTGGAAAGGATTTGAGAGATTAATGTTTAAACATAATTTTAAATATTCTTTAAAAATACTTTTTAGAAATAAGAGTTTAATTTTCTGGACATTTATATTTCCAATTATTCTAGGTACATTTTTTAAACTAGCTTTTAATGATATAGAAAATAATGAAGCATTTCATCCATTTGATATAGCAGTTGTAGAAAGTAATGATTTTAATAATAATAAAATATTTAAAGATGCAATTAAGAGTGTAAGCAAAGATAATGATAATAAGTTATTTAATGTAAAATATGTAAGCAAGAGTGATGCTAATAAATTATTAGAAGATAAAAAAGTAACTGGATATCTTGAATTTATTGGTAATGATGTAAATATTAAAATAAATGATAATGGAATATATGAAACAATACTTAAGTTTTTTGTTGATGAAGTAAATAGTGAAAAAAATATGATAAATTTAAGTATTAATGAAGAAGTAAGTAAAGGTAATTATGATATAGATAATATTACAAATAATATATTAGATAAGTTAAATAGTGAAGTAAATATTAAAAATATATCAAGAAGTAATTTAAGTTATACTATGATTGAATATTATACTTTAATAGCTATGGCTGCTTTATATGGAGGAATATTATCTATGTATATTATTAATAAAAGTATGCCAAATTTAAGTGATGTAGGTAAAAGAAGTAGTATTGCACCAGTTAAAAAAAGTAATTTAATATTAAGTGGTTTACTTGCTAGTATTATTGTGCAATTTGTAGGATTAATTATTTTATTCTTATATACAATATTTGTCTTGAGAATTAATTATAATTCTAATATGTGGTACATTATATTACTTGCTATAGTTGGTTCAGTAGCGGGTTTATCTTTAGGTGTGCTTGTGGCATCAATATTTAAGATAAATGAAAATGCAAAGAGTGGCATATTAATTGCAGTAACAATGTTTTTCTCATTCTTATCTGGTATGATGGGTATTACAATGAAATATGTAATTGATAAAAATATACCAATTATAAATAAAATTGATCCAGCAGCGATGATTACAGATGGTTTTTATTCTTTATATTATTATGATACTTTAAATAGATATTTCTTTAATGTAATTAGTTTAGTAGTGTTTTCTGGTATAATACTTGGAATATCAAGTATCGTTTTAAGGAGGCAAAAATATGATAGTATTTAAAGCTTTTTGGAAAGTTGTTAATAAATATAAAGGTACTATAATTGGTTATACTGTTATGTTACTTATATTTGGTACTTTAAGTATGAGTAGTAACGATGTAACTGATGACTTTAAAAGTAGTAAACCGGATGTAATAATAATTGATAATGATAAAAGTGTACTTTCAAATAATCTAGTTAAGTATTTTAATGATAATGCAAATATTCTTAATATTGATTTAGAAGAAGAAAAAATAGATGATGCATTATTTTATAGAGATGCAAATTATGTAATTTATATAGATGGAGGTTATGAAGATGAAGTGTTAAATGGTAATAATCCTTTAATTAAAATTAAATCAAGTGGGGATTATTCATCAAGTTTAGCAGAAATGTTATTAAAAAGATATTTAAAAACCCAACGAGTTCTTCATGATGAATTTAGTGATAAAAATATTTTAGTAGAAAAAATAAATAATTCTCTAGAAAATAGTGCAAATGTAGAACTGGCAACTAAAATAAATACTTCTGAATTATCAAACATGTCAAGATATTACAATTTTGCAAGTTATAGCATTATAGCAGTTGTTATGTTTATTATTTGTTTAGTATTATCTTCATTTAATGAAGAAAGTGTTAAGAAAAGAACTATTGTAAGTAGTATGAATTATAAAAAATATAATAAATATATAATGTTATCAAGTATTTTATATGTGTTATTTGTAGTTATTTTATATACTATTTTAGGGTTTATTGTATTTGGTAATATTATGTTTAGTAAAAGAGGTTTAATTTATATTTTAAATACATTTATATTTGCTATTGTGGCTTTAGCTTTATCTCTTTTGGTTAGTACTTTAGTAAATAAAAAAGAAGCAGTATCGGGTATTGTAAATGTCGTTTCATTATCTCAAGCATTTTTATGTGGAGCTTTTATACCTGTAATGTGGATGCCTGATAGTGTTTTAAAATTAGCCCATGTGTTTCCAGCATATTATTATATTAATTCTAATGAATTACTGGCAAGTTTAGAAGTTTTAAACTTTAGTAATTTAAAACCTATTTTTATTAATATGGGCCTCATGATTTTATTTATAGTGATATTTATTATATTAAATAATATTTTTAGTAAAAAGAAACAGGTATTAAGATGAATAGATGTAAATGGTGTAATTTAAATAATCCTTTATATGTAGAGTATCATGATAAAGAATGGTGCAAACAAAATTTCGATGAAAAATATTTATTTGAAATGTTGGTATTAGAATCTTTTCAAGCAGGGCTTTCCTGGGAATGCGTTTTAAATAAAAGAGAGTTTTTTAAAGAAGCTTATGATGATTTTGATGTAGAAAAGATAATTAATTATGATGATGTAAAAATAGAAAAACTTTGTAATAATAAAAATATTATTAGAAATAAGTTAAAGATTAAAGCAAGTATTAATAATGCTAAAGTATTTATAGATATAGAAAAAGAATATGGAAGTTTTAAAAATTATTTACTTGGGTATTTTAAAGAATATCCAGTAAAAGAAGTTGGTAGAACAACATCAAGTATATCTGATGAATTATCAAAAGATTTATATAAAAGAGGGATGAGGTTTGTTGGTTCAACAATAATTTACTCTTATTTACAAGCAATTGGACTTATAAATTCCCATGATGATTGTGATGTAAAGTTATAAAAGCTACTTGAAAAAGTAGCTTTTTCTGATTTTTTATGTTATTATTTTCCTGATGAGGTAAAAAATGCATAATGAAAATAAATTAACAAAAATAGAAGAGAAAGTTACTAAATTAAAAGCTTTAGAATTATTTGATAAAAATATATTAAATGATATAAATGGAACATTTAAGGGATTATCTAAAATACATAAATATTTATTTGATAGTATTTATGATTTTGCTGGTAATATTAGAGAAGTAAATATATCTAAAGGTAGTTTTAGATTTGCATCTTTTATTTATTTAAAAGATATTTTAAATAAAATTGATATGATGCCTGAGGATGCATTTGATAAAATTATTGAAAAATATGTGGAAATGAATATTGCTCATCCTTTTCGTGAAGGTAATGGAAGAAGTATGAGAATTTGGTTAGATGTTATTTTAAAGAAAAATCTTAATAAAGTAATTGATTGGAGTAAAGTAAAAAAGGAAGAATATTTACTTGCAATGGAAAGAAGTCCAGTTAAAGATACAGAAATTAAATTATTATTAAGTAATGCCTTAACTGATGATATAAATAATAGACTTATTTATATGAAAGGTATTGATGCAAGTTATAATTATGAAGGTTATAATAATTATTCTGTAGAAGAGTTAGATAAAGAAAAATAAATAAAATATTAATTTTTTTTGTGAAATTTATAAAAACTAGTTTTCTTATTATAAAAAAAATGGTATTATTATCTTATGGTGAAGAATAAATTAAAGAGGAGTAGATAAAAATGGAGAATCAAAAAACAAAAATAATAAGTATAGCAAGTATAATTGCATTAGCATTAACAC
>OGRY01001582.1_pt1 | contig 16126 bp, 7 predicted proteins | sample 1553551 | NCBI WGS metagenome assembly OGRY01 (sample SAMEA2580101, study PRJEB22360) | human gut metagenome | biome: human gut; feature: human-associated habitat; material: faeces | place: Denmark | collected 2008/2010
TGCATCTTCTCCGCCGGTACATAGCGAGACAGCATCCAGAGGTTGCGCAAGGTGCGATAAGGGTAATAGTTGCCCCAATCGGTATAGCGGTTTTCCAGGAAGATGTTGCCGTACTCGTTCATATAGTGATACCCGCCGCGACGACCGGCAGTGGCATCGAGGTTGAAAATCACTTCATAGTTGGTTTGCTCCAACACGGTATCAAACAGTCGGCGTAGATTCTGTTCGGCTGTCTTGGTAGGTATCTGCAGGCCGTCTATCTTAAAACAGCAGATGCCGTACTTCTTATAAAGTCCGATAATGGCTTGCGCATCTTTTTGCCAATCGGCAAAATCATTCTGTATGCTGGGATTGAACCATAATCCGATGCGAATACCCAATTTCTTGCCTTTCTCTACAATAGGTTTCAGCCCATGAGGGAACTTTGTGGGGTTGGGCGTCCAGTAATCGCCACTTTTCCAGATATCCTTAAAACTACCTCCGGCAGTCTTCGAGTTAGGGCTTTTTCCGCTCTGCCAGCCATCGTCCAGTTGAAAGAGGGTGATGCCCATGCGTGCGGCACGGTCTAGTTCTGCCAGACAGAAAGCCTCATCTATTTTGGCATCCTGGCTACGGTCGCCCCAGGTATTGAGCATAATCATCTCATCCTGTGCGGCGGTGTGATGGCGCAGTTGTTTCTGATAGAGGCGCAAGGCAGTAAGCGCTTCTTGCTCGCTGCCGGTATAGATGCCGGTAACGCATCCATAAACGCGGGTCCAGCTATCCGGCTTTACATCATGAGACGCAATGCCCAGCCCCACTACCATAAAATCACTAAAGTCCGCCACGAAGTCAGAACCCGGATAATGTAATTGGGTACTGCTGCTAGGAGCCTCTTTCAAAAAAAAGAAGCCTTGACGCGTAACTACGTCATGAGCAAAAAGCAAATTACCACGATACGTATTGCGACGGTAAGGAAGCCAGGTACGCCCGGCCACCAGATTGTCGTTCCAATCGGTGTAGTCGAAAAACTCTATTGTGCGGGCACTCCAATGATTGCCGGATAGTTGCAACCTGTCGAGCGTGGGAGTTTTCACCCCCGTAGCCATATCGGCCGTGTGCTCTATATTTTTGCGGTCGGCGTTAGAACGGTTATCCTCCTTATTCTGATAAAGTTCCACTTGCCCTTTCAGATAGGTGTCGCAAGCAATAGCGGGACAGTCTGCATAAATGCGATAGCGACGCTCTATATTCAGCGAACCGATAGTGCAAGCCACGGTAGCCTGCAAATAACTGGCGTGGATGCCGTTCGTCGGTATCTCGTTCACGGTAAGTGTAGCATCCGTAGGGATACCTTTCACAATCGAGAAATCGGGTTGTTTGCCCTGTGCCGGAATGGTTTTTCCGTGTTGCTTGTCAGTAAGACTGATAGTAACAGGCGCACCGTTATTCCACAGCATGGCGCGTTCCATATAGTTATTGCCCATACGTAGCGTGTCACCTTTCAGAAAAGCGTAATACTGTTGTCCTCCCCAAAGCGGCAAGGTACATATTGCCGATAGAAATATCGTAATAATATTTTTTTTGCTCATAGTTTGTCTACGGTTTGATGTAAGCTCCCGGAACTTCCAACAATTTGTTGGGTTCGTTGAAGCGTTGGTTATCGGGCACATCGCGTTTGCCCAGACCCGCTTGCATAAGTTGCTTCAGTTCCGGCAGGTGATGATGATAGATGTCGCGCGGCTCTACACGATGCTTGTGGCAGAGTCCGGCTGCCATACCTACTACTTCACCCATCATGCCGGTAGTACGCATCACACGTACCGTACCCAAAGCTACATGGGTGCAGCTCATATTGCGACCTGCCATAAAGAGGTTGTCCACATTGCGCGAATAGAGACAGCGATAGGGAACGGCATAAGGATGAATCCAACGATGCACCGTAGCCGACTTGAATTCATTGCCGGGAAAGCGGACACTGTTCACGCTGTCGGGGAAGTGAAGGTCGATGCTCCAAGTTGTGGTAAACGAAGCATCCTCGTGCGCCACATTCTTGTCTATATCGTCCTGTGACAGTACGTAGTCGCCCAAGAGACGGCGTGATTCACGTTTGCCTGAAACATACGCCACCCAGTCGAGGGAACGGTTGGCGTACTTCTTATGGTTTTTATAGTGATTCTTCAGATAGCTCCAGTTGGAATATATCACCAAAAGCCCATAGTCGCGTACACGTTCAGCCTCGCTGACCTGATTACGGTTCATACCCGTTTCCCATTTCCACTCGCCCATGGTTACAGGCTCACAGTTTTCAGCGTCAAAGCGCACGCCATATTCAAAATGAGGGAATGAGGTTTTCTTCTTCATGTCCTTACTATACCATTGTATAGAAGCCCCCATCACCAATGAGTCGGGTTGCTCGGGAGCAAGGCTCTCGCCATATTCATCGCGACCTTCACGTCCCATAGCCCAATCGGCACCGGCTAAATAGCCTATGGTAGCGTCGCCTGTGCAGTCGCTAAAGAGAGGAGCGGTAAGTTCGGTTTGTTCGCCCGTCTCGATGTGCTGGATAGTGACTGACGCAATGCGGTCTGCTTGCATCTTCACGGCTACCGCACGCTGAGAAGCATAAAGAGTAATGTTCTTTTCGGCATCTATGAAGTCTTCTTTCTTCTGGTCTTCGTAGTAGTCACCCGGTTGTGCATTACCGGAACGTTCATGACCGAACTCACGTATCATACGCCCCAATCCCTGATTAGGCCCCATTTCGATGATACCGCCGAGATGTACACGAATCTCTGACGAGTTATTGCCGCCCAATACAGGACGGTCGTTCACTAGTGCCACCTTACAGCCTAACCGGGCAGCAGATGCGGCAGCACACATTCCGGCTATTCCCCCTCCTACTACCACAAAGTCGTATTGATGAGCGGGTACCGTCTGTTGTTGTCGCAAGCGGGTACGAAGTGCCGCTGTCTCTGCCGCATCCCAGGTAGCAGGCTGCGTGTTCGCATCGGTCGTAAGGTAAATGGCATCGCAACGACCATCGAAACCGGTGAGGTCTTTCAGGGCAAGGGTGGTAGTCCCTGCTTTCAATACTGTCTTTCCGGCAAATTGCCATTGCCAGGAATTACCTGTATGTCCTAATGTAGCTTTCAGCAATTTGCCGCCTAAAGCCAGGCGGAATTTTCCGGGACCTTCGGCATCGGTCCAAGGTGAAGTCCAGTTGTAGGTACGGGCATATACGTAGTAAGTGCCCGCCTGGGGAATGTTGATTTCTGCCGTAGCATCCACCACAGGGATGCCCATGCCATGTGCCATGAGATAGGGCGAACCCATTTGATCCATGAACTGCTGGTCGAGCACCCAGCCGCCTCGCTGGCTGAAGCTTTCTGCTTCGATGAGCAGTTCTTCGGCTACAGCCACAAGGCTACAAGCTACGGCTATGCATGTCAATAAGATTTTTTTCATCACAGTACAGCGTTTTTATGATTATTGTCTACTATCTTCACAGAGGGAACAGATTATCTCGCCATTTTGTAAATTTCATTGCCTGCCATCAAAAAAGCACCAACTCCATAAACTTCCGTCATGTCACGAGTCACTTTCTTCGGGTCGGCACCGATTTGCTGCACATAACCCAGTTTCCCATTCGGTTCCACAGCCGAGACTAATGCATTCCAGCCTTTTATCATTACAGGAAGATAAATTTCCTTATCCAATAAACCTTCGTTTATTCCATAAGCAATGGAATAGACAATGAAAGTAGTGCAACTCGTTTCCGGTGATGGATAAGAGGCAGGATCCAAAAGACTGGCATGCCAGAAACCGTCCGGATGCTGCAATCCGGCAACACGTGTAGCCAGTTTTACAAATAATTCCTCATAGAATTTGCGGTTCTTATCTTTCTTGGGCAGTTCCTTTAATATTTCAACCAGACCACCAAGCACCCAACCGTTGCCACGTCCCCAAAAGACTTTCTTACCATTGGCTTCGCGCTTATCAAAATAACGCCAGTCACGGTAGAACAAGTTTTCTTCTTTATCGAACAGGTAATCATAAGTCGCTTTATACTCACGATTCATAAATTTGATATATTTTTTCTCTCCGGTCAGCATATACAGTTTGGCATATACAGGGGGAGCCATAAAGAGAGCATCACACCAAGTCCAACGTTCCAAGGTCTTTAAGTCTCCCTCCACCAGCTTGAAACTACCTTCGGATGGATGATTGACAATCCATTCCGTACGGGCGAGCGTAGGGATAATCATTGCTTCGTCTTTGTACTTGCGGTATAAATCCAAAAAGGACTGTGATACAGCGATGTCATCAGCATGATAAAACCGTTTGTCCGGCTGCCAGCAATTCCGTCGGCCTATACGGGTAAGCCACTTATAATATGTATCATCATTGTCTTCTTTTTCAGCCAATTCCGCCCAATCCACCATGCCGACATAAAGAGCACCTTGCGGCCAGTTCAAGTCGTCATGTTCAGGAGCGGGGTGTGGATTGGCAATCTGCCAATCCGCCACCTTTCGCATAATAGACTTTATTTCTGCTTTTTGAAAAGGAATCTCTGTTGCCATTATAAAAACGGAACATAACAGAGACGCTCCCAATAAAAGTGTTTTTTTCATTCTATATTTATTTGTTTATCATTCGGTCATTACAGTTCAACTGTAGCCTTTAAAGGCAATTGACTGGAAGCAGGACCGACTAAGATCTCAAAGTCTCCTTTTTCCACTACAAAGCGGTGTTGATTCATATCGTAAAAAGAGAATGCATCCTCATCCAGCACAACAGAAACCCGCTTCTTCTCCCCTTTCTTCAAGAATACCTTTTCATATCCTTTCAGTTCTTTCAACGGACGGGGAACAGAAGACTGTACATCATGCACATACACTTGTGCCACCTCCGAAGCATCCATCTTACCTGTATTCTCTATATCAAAGCTAACGGTAACCTGATGCTCACCCGTTTTCTCCGCAGCCATATTACTATAAGCGAAAGTAGTATAGGACAAACCGTAGCCAAACGGATAGAAAGGTTCTTTTCCCGAACGGTCGTATCCACGATAACCGACAAAGACACCTTCGGAATAGTCTACACGCTTAATCTCCGCCTTTAAGTTCTCGTAATAACTGCCGTGCACCGGATTATCTTCCCACTTCCGCTCGATAGAAATCGGTAGCTTTCCACTTGGAGAAATCTTACCGGTCAGGATTTCAGCTATCGCCTGGCCGCCTTCCTGTCCCGGATACCAGGCCATAAGAATCGCTTTTGCGGCATCATACCAGTTAGTGAAATCCACACCGCCACCGGCGTTCAGTACAACCACAACATTGGGATGCATAGACGCAATCTTCTTAATAAACAATTCCTGATAGCGAAGCAAGGCAAACGGACGGTCAAAGCCTTCGCCTTCGGTATTACTATTGAAACCTGTGCAGAACACAACATTATCCACCTTTGCCAATCCTTGACGAAGTTTCGCCTCATTAAGGCTATAAGCATTAAAACGAATGATGGCCGAAGAAATATTATCAAAGAATTCAATCCGGAAACGGTACTCCTTACCACCCTCAACCGGCAGTTCAACTTCACGGCTAGAGTATGAATGATTTCCCCAATCTCCTGTAATATGCTTGTCATTCACAAACAGACGATAACCGTCATCACCACCGATATGAAGTTTCAACTGACCGTCAGTTTGTGGCATGTAGCAGGCTGTCCAACGGACAGAGAATCCATCTGTCGGAAAGCCGTCCAAAGGTGCCCCATATCCCCAGTCATAATCAACAGAGGATTCCGTGCGTATTACTTCAGGCTGGCCCGAAAGGGTCTTGTTTTTAAAGTATTCAGCTTTGAAGCCTTTCATCTGACGATTAGCATCAGTATAAAACTCATGGACAATATCTTCATAAATCACATCATCCGTCAATAGTAACAGATTCTTTTTCTTCAATTCCTTCAAGCCTTGAGCCACTGAGACGGTAGAAAAAGGAGTGACAAACCCACTACCGCCACCGGTAGGAATCAAATTTGCATTAGGCCCCATCACGGCTGTCTTTCCTTTCAGCGGGAGCAAGTTTCCTTCATTCTTCAACAGGACTACACCCTCGCGCGCCAGTTCTAAAGCTGTCTGGCGGGAGAAAGGATTATCCTCTGCGATGTTGCTGTCTTTCTGTTCCTTATCCAGCATACCATAAGCAATCAGAGTTTGCAGGATGTGTTGTACTTTCAGGTTGATGGTTTCTTCTGTCACTGTGCCGGCTTTGATAGCAGGCAACAGATTCTCCAAATTCATAAAACGTCCTTTCGGCATTTCGAGGTCAAGTCCGGCGTTAGCAGCGCCTACGGCGGAATATACAGAAGTCCAGTCAGACATCAGAATACCTTTGAAGCCCCAAAGATTGCGCAAGACATCAATATTCAGCCATTTATGTTCGGTGGCATGGACACCGTTCAACAGATTGTAACTGTTCATTACGGCGCCGACATTGGCTTCCTGTACAGCTTTTCGGAAAGCCGGGAAATAGATTTCCTGCAAAGTACGTTCGTCTATGTCAGAGCTGGCATGGTGGCGGCTCCATTCCTGGTTGTTGGCAGCAAAGTGTTTGATTGTAGCAATGACTCCTTCCGATTGTACTCCCAGGATATATTGTTTCGCCGTTTCACCTGTCAAGTAAGGGTCTTCACCGAAGTATTCAAAGTTACGGCCGCACAACGGAGCACGATAGATATTCACGCCCGGACCAAGCAGGATATTAACTCCTCTTGCCTTGGCGTCCTGTCCCAAGCCTTGCCCTAACTTATAAAGTAATTCCCGGTTCCAAGTAGAAGCGGAAAGTATTCCGGAAGGATATAAAGTGCTCTTGGGAGCATGATTACGAATTCCCTGCGGCCCGTCAGCCAACTTGATTTCAGGTATTCCCAAACGGGGAATGGCACGCAGAGAAAAACTGGTATATCCGGAGATATACTCTATTTTCTCTTGCAAAGTCATTTTTGATACAATGTCCTTCGCACGTTGTTCGGCTTGGGGAGTGATTGTTTGTGCACAGGTTAATATGCTCCATGCAAGCATACATAAACCTATGCCTCCTATTTTCTTTTTCATGGTGATTCTGTGTTAATATAGCATGTGTAAAAAACCAACTTAGCTATCAGCTCTTCACACACTTTTGTTCTTTACATTTTTAGTCTATCAGTTCTATTTTAACGGTCTGTCCTTGTACCAGAATATGATATTCGCCGGCTTCAAGGAAGCGTTTACCATCCTCATTGACAAAACCGAAATCACGTTCCAGGTCGATGTCGAAACGGAAAGTCTTCGTTTCTCCGACTTTGATAAATTGTTTCTCAAAGTGTTTCAGTTCTTTCACCGGACGGGTGATAGAGCAATAAGGATCGGAGATAAACCAATGAACAGTCTCTGCTCCGTCGCGAGAACCGGTGTTGGTGACAGTCACTTCTGCCGACAGTTTATCGCCGCGCTTCACTTTAGTAGCAGAAGGGGTAACAGTGCCATACTTAAATTCGGTATAACTTAATCCATGCCCGAACGGATATAACGGATCGCTTGTTATATCTTTATAAAATCCCTGATGTCCGCGTCCGCTCTTGCGGCGATTATAATAAATAGGAATTTGTCCTGTGGAATAAGGGAACGTCATGGCTAGTTTACCGGAAGGGTTGATACGTCCTGATAAAATCCCTGCCATTGAACGTGCACCATTTATTCCCGGTTGCCATATCTCCAATATAGCATCACAAAGAGGTTCCATGCGATTTAACTCCAAGGGACGTCCATTAGAAAGTACCAATATAACAGGTTTACCAGCCTCCTTTAGTTCTTTCACCAATTCTTCCTGAATCTGTGGCAAAGCAATCGTAGAACGGGAAGCATTCTCACCACTCCAGGTAAGCATCTCACCCAAACAAACAATGACTACATCAGACCAACGAGCAACGTCCAATGCGCCAGCAAAACCTGAACGGTCATTGCCCTGCGGTTTGCATCCCATTGCATAACGTAATTCGGCGTCTCCTCCAAACTCGGCAGTCAACCCATCATAGAGCATTTCCACATCCGTATCTTTTCCATGTCCGCACCAGGAACCCAATAAGTCCCAACCATTTTTTGCCATTGGACCTACTACGGCAATCTTTTTTTTGTTTGTAAGTGGTAATATCTGATTGTTATTTTTCAACAACACCATTGATTCTGCTGCCAGTTGAGCGGCCACAGCCATACTTTGCGGACGGAAAAAACGATCCTTCTCATTAGTAACCGGAGTATAAGGACGTTCGAACAAACCCAGACGGAATTTTACACGCAATACCCGACGAACTGATTCGTCAACTTGTGCCATTGTTACCTTACCTTCCTCTACAAGCTCTTTCAGATGACGATCGTAGGCATGAGACATCATATCCATTTCAAGCCCCGCATTAAAAGCATACCGAGCAGCATCTTTCTTTGTAGCGGCTAATCCCTGATTCTTTAACTGTTCCACAGCCCCCCAGTCAGACACAATGAACCCGTCATGTTTCCAGCGTTTCTTTAATATCTCGGTCATGATATAAGGATTAGCTGACCCGGGTACTCCACTGATGTCATTGAAAGAACTCATCAAAGTGACCGCACCAGCTTTCACTCCCATCTCATAGGGCAGCAGATAAGTATCCCAAAGAGTTTGAGCTGAAATTTCGGTATAAACATAATCTCGCCCAGCCTCCGAAGCACCATATCCTACATAGTGTTTCAGACAAGCAGCCATACGGTTCTCTGCTGACATATCATCTCCCTGATACCCACGCACCGAAGCAGCGGCAAACACTCCATTTGTATAAGGATCTTCACCATATCCTTCGGCTACACGTCCCCATCGAGGATCACGTGCCACGTCGATCATGGGAGAAAAAGTCCAATCAACCCCAGACATGCGGGCTTCTTGTGCAGATACCGCACATGCCTGTTCTACCAATCCCGGATTCCATGAACAGGCCTGCCCCAACGAAATAGGATATATGGTGCGAAAACCATGAATAGCATCGTAGCCAAAAATGATGGGAATGCCCAAACGAGATTCTTCCATCGCTTTTTTCTGCATACTATTACGCAACTCTGGATTTATATCAAAGTAAATCAAAGAACCAATCTCTGACGGTACTTTTTTCACTTCTTCGCCAACATTATTCACATTGTTATTTCGTCCCAATGTATATTGGTTTAGCTGCAAAACCTTTTCCTCCAATGTCATACGCGATATTAAATCATCAATACGTTTTTCAATTGGAGCTTTGGCATCCTTATACAAAGGAATACTCTTTTTATCTTTTGACGAAAGAGAATGTGTGACTCCCAATAGGCACAATCCCAAAATCAAAACTTTTTTTCTCATCAATGTTTTCGTCAGTTAATTATTATTTCTAGTTTTCAGATGTATATCAGGCAATACGTAAGCAGATACTTATTCCAGCCATTCCATGCACTTATCATTTAGCTAAGTACCAGATACTTACAATCAGTTCATTGGAGATATATGCCCAACGAACCGGAGAACTATGACCTGCCAATACATTCATTTCCAACAATTAATGTATCTCGTAGCAATTGACTATGACTTACCGAGCGGTAACTTCAAATAATTTCAACCATCCGGCAGATGTTACATTGTTCTTCACAGCAAGGTGAATTCCAATCTCATTCTGCTTTGCCGTGTCAACAATACCAACAGCCCACATGTATTTACCTGCCCCCACGCCTTCAACCCGGGTTGTAAACGTATATGATTTAGCCGTACCTTTCACCCAATCACAAGCTTCCGGTTCTCCATCAACAAATACATACTTCGGTTTATCATTCTTGGTGTCCAATAAAGCAAAAGCCACTTTATATTTATTCTTCCACTGGGGAATATTCGTCGGACAATATCCCCAACCAAAATTATTCCAACGATGGGCTATTTCAATCTGTTTACCATTAGAGATAGTTGTAGGCAAAGAAATTCTGTCCGGAAATAAACGGTAGCTTCCTTCTGTACAGAATTGTTTAACTAATTGGAAAGCTTCATTAAACCATGAATAAGTTTCTCCATTGCGAAAGTCTGAATTATAGCGTAAATCCATCATATTGACGCAGGCTGTTTTAGCCTCATCAAACTCACCCTGACGTACTTCTGCATAATTGGCATATCCATCTCCCTGAATCGAGTTTCCATGAGAATTTTTCACCCAGCCACCTTCCATTACTACAGGAACGAGATACTTCCACTTGGCTATAAAATTGCGTTCCCAAGTAGAATAATAAGTTTTCATACCAAACGCATCGTGACGTAATGAATATCCTTTAGCTACTGCTTTTCCTATTAATCTTTCAGTATCTTTATCATAGTTATTGCCATCCCATTCTTTACTTGTACCTATCCAACGATGATAATTTACAAACACAGGAACTTTATCAAATACTTGAGAATATAAATCTGTCACCCAATCGAAAACAGCCTCACGAGTCGGCAGCTCCGGTTTTCCCAACTCACGCACCTGATAGTACCATACACTATGATACTCTCCCCATTTTCCAAATCCTGAACCACTTACAAACTGTACTTTGTCGGGATCATTAAAATCCTTAGCCAAAGCCCTGATAAATTTCTCATAATATTTCTGGAAAATAGGATCATCCGGATAGGGAGACCATACTTTTACTGAACCTGTTTGTGTTTCATATCCTTTCGCGCCAGCCTCTTTTACAAAATTCGGAGTAAAATTATAGTGCTTATCACGGCTATCCACCACAAAAGTAAAGGCCAATTTCATATTTCTTTGCTTAGCTCCCTCTATCAACATCTTCAGTCGCTTAGCCGAAGGGGTATCACAATCGGAATTCCATGCATATTTTCCTTCTTCAGGATTAAAATCAGCCCAGGCACCACGAAGGTATAAGGTATTTGCATAATCAGAGACCTTTACAGTGCCTTCCGATGACGGAAAATTATCATAATCCTGCCAGAATGTGGAAGATAAACCATCACCAATACCCGCATATAATACCCATCCGGAAAGAGGATTATGCAAAATGATATTTCGATTCTGCTTTACCGTGACAATGCTGTTCCCAGGAATAGAAGTATCTTCTACCAAACCATCATCACCATTATCACCTCCTTCTTCATCATTATCACTGCCGCAAGCGACTAATGATATAGCCATAGAAAAAATAAGCCCGCAACTTATTTTTCTCAAACTGCACATATTTTGAAAATTAATCTTCATACCTATAGCTCTTATTTTTTTATGCTTACTTTCGACAATTTTAACCAGCCCGAATCCAATATATCCCCTTTGGCGGCAATGTCCAGCCCTATGAGATCTTTATTACTCCGGTCAACCAGGCCCACAGCCCAAACATAAGTACCCGTTTCAACTTTGGACATATCCGGCTCAAATACATATTCAACGGGACTCCCTTTTATCCACTTGGATAAATCTGTATCCGTATCCACAAATGTATATCGCACCTCATTCGTTTCAGAATCGAGCAAAGCGAAAGCTACTTTATATTTTTGATTCCATTGCGGAATATTAGTAGGACAGTACCCCCATCCCATATTGTTCCAGCAATGTTTAATAGTCGGCGTTGTTTTTTTAGAGACTTCTAACGGCAAAGAGATTTCACTGGGATAGAGCCTATACCCGCCTTCCCGAAGGAATCGGCGTACTAAATCAAAAGCATCTTTAAACCAAAACTCTGTATCGCCAAAACGGAAATCCATCATATTGACATGTGCCTCTTTGCTGTCATCAAACTCACCGCGTCTTACGTCCTCGTGTGAATCCTTGCGATATCCTCTAGGATCCTGCCAATAACTATGTGATTTGACAATCCAGCCACCTTCCATAATAATGGGGCATATATTACGATATTTTTTTGCGAACCTACGCTCCCAACTGCCATAATAGGTTGTCATGCCAAATGCATCATGACGCAATGAATATCCTTTCTTGATTGCTTCTTCCAACATTTCTTCACTGTCAGCAGCAAAATGTTCATCATCTACCCAATCTTTTCCCGCACCAATCCATCTATGGTAGTTAATTACTACTGGAACTTTATCAAAAGCTTGAGAATATATATCTGTCACCCAATCGAAAACTGCTTTCTTTGGAGTATCATCACCTGTTGAATAAATCATTGTATGATATTCTCCCCATTTCCCAAGTCCGAATCCATCTATAAATTCAACTTTCGAAGGATCGTTGAAATCTTTAGCCAGGGCCTTCACAAATTTAGTATAGTACTTCTGAAAAACAGGATCGTCAGAATAAGGTGACCATTTACCTTTATTCATAAATCCTTTTGCACCGGCATCTTTTACAAATTGAGGAGTAAATTCCGTTCTCTTATCACGACTGTCAACTACAACACGAAATGCCAAACGCATATTCCGCTGATAAGCTCCTTCAATATATGCTCTTAAATTAGAATCTATTTTCCAACCATATACATCTTCCTGTGGATTAAAATCTGTCCAACTAGCGCGAATATAAAGCGTATGAGCATAATCTGTCACACTAACATTGTGTCCCAGTTCAGGAATATACATATGGTCATACTGTGCCCAAAAATCCGCAGCATCCACTCCCATACTTGCATAGAGCACCCATCCTGTAAGCGGGTTATGAAGAATACGCAAAGAATCAGGCTGAATCGTAACTATGTTATTCTCCGGTAGTTCCTTATCAAATGAAACGGCTGAATTCTCGTCTCCGAAAACAGGAGATAAAAGGAACATAAACAGACAAAGAGACACAATTACTCTATAATAACTAATCTTTCTTATAACCATACTACTAATTGTTTTTTTTAAAGAGTGCTATATCATTGTTCTCTTTATTCATATAAAAATCACGAGATTGATATAGCACTCTTAATTTTATCCTGCTTGATTATCTCTTATCAAAGAAGACTGTCAGTTCTTTAATATCTAATTCTATGTAATTAACTCCTACAGGTACACTAAAGAAAGCATAGCGGTTGTTAGCTTGGCCACCGACTACAGTCTGTTTTTGATTGTAGTCACTCTCTGCAATATCAAGGCAACCGTCATAAGATCCTCTGATGGCATCTGCTGTTGAGCCAAAGGTATAGCAACCTGCACTTTGCGGTCCGACTTTAAAGTTCAATCCACCCGGATGTGCATTTCCATCTTTGTCTTTAATGGAATTCTTTCTGGGTAACTCCGCTCCTTTGTATATAAACAAATAAGGATTTGCCAAACTAGGTGTCATAGAATGAGCCATAGTGAATCCTGTATCACCAGTGCCATCTTTAGCCCATCCATCGTATGGTCCCCAAATAAAGACTCTTTCAATAGTGGTAGTCACCGTATTATTGTTCCATGTCCACGAAACAACCATTGGTTTAGGATCTGTTTCGGGGGAGTAAATCGTAACTTTTTTAGTATTTATGTTAATCACAATACGATAGACACCCGCAATCTTAATATTCCAATGATAACCAAGCGCAGCTACTTCCGGACTCATTGTCGAGATATTCATTGCTGTACCATCTGTAAAATCGCCTGATTCTTCCGGAGCAATAGCCATATCTTTCTGTCCATTAAACAAGATCGGGAAATAAATAGTACCTGGTTGCAGTTCTGCATGGAACGCATATTGATTTTCATCTTCTATCGTGCGAGTCATCTCTACATCTGCGCTAACACAAGTTCCGGCAATATAGATTTTATCAGCTTCTATAAAATTACTAGCCAAACCTATAGTAACGGTACGTGTTTCAAAATCTACCACTACACGATACTGCCCATCTTCAGGAATCACCCAATATCCAGCATTATCTATCCCCTTAATTTTAGCTTCCATTGCTCCATCAGTTATCTGTTGTTCTGCAGCAACTGGTGAGATGGCATTAATCTTATTTTCATCTTTCCAAACAATCGGGAAGTGAAGATTACCTGCCTTCAAGTCACAAATGGAAACATAACGCTTCGGCTGACTTTCCATTGGCAAGATTTCAAGATCTTCACCATCAACAGCTGTGCCTGACATATAAAGATGGTCTGCTACAAAAGTCTTTTCAGAATACATCTTTACTTTTATAGTAACTGTAGAAACTTCCGGTTTTACAAACTTAGGTCCTTCTACAGAACCGATAATACGGGCTTGTAACTTTACTAAATCACCAGGCTGCTGCTTCCACTTTGACACCAATAAACTCTGCAATTCTTTATGAGTATAACTTTTAGAAAAATCATCATCAATATACTCCCTTATCATTGTGTTTGTTCCAAAACTATTATTTTCCAGATCCATTTTATAAAGATAAGAGATATAATAGTCAGAGCCTATTGGATCAGCTTCCGTCCAGTTTAACGTCAATGCAACCTCATCCGGGGTGTCTTCCTTGAGTTCTATTTCATAATCAGAAGGAGTCAGGACTAAACTTGTACGATTATCGAGCAAATCAGTAGTATCGTCATCATCATTACATGCTACCATGAAACACGAAGCAAGTGTCAGGAAGAAGAACCGTAAAAGGTTCTTCTTAAATATATATCCGTTTTTCATATCTATATTCAATATATTAATATTATAACTATTTATTGGTTTCCGACGGTCCAGTCAGGAGTTTGTACCAAATTCCAATTCTTATCAATATCGTCCTGTGGAATAGGCCACCAATAGCTTATAAATTTACGTGTCTGATATACTGTACGAGTATAATATTTATTTCTATAGTCCGCATCGGATAATTTAATATAAGCATTCATGCCATAAAAATCACCATCCAATACTTTCTCGGCTAATTTCCAGCGACGCAGATCATTAAAACGAAGTCCAGATTCACAATTCAATTCCACACGCCTTTCTTGACGAATTAACTCGCGCATTTCTACAGGATCTGATGGGGCTGTTATCTTGCCTTCTTCAGCTGAAACACTATATTCGGGAATACCCGCACGCTCACGAATCAAATTGACATATTTCAAAATCTCATTTTGATTAGCAGTATAAGTCCCCTTCTCAATGCTATATTCATTTAACGCCTCAGCATAACTTAAATAGATCTCTGCCAAACGACATAGTGCACCATGACGATTTTTATAATCTCCACTGCCTTCTTTGGGATTTGCAGATGGGTCTACTCTCTTACGTACCAGATAGCCGCTCCATGGAGCGTCGTGAGAAGGACCACCGTCTTTACCATCCATATAGAAATCTGTATTTCTCTTACCACCAATATGCCATTGTTCGTTATGCAGTACTGAAATATAAAAACGAGGCTCGCGATCACAATACATTTTATATGTATTGGCGTCTACAACTACATTTTCATCTTTATTACGATCTCCTTCTGAAGACCCATACTGCCACTTTGTAGAATAAGTCTCTTTTTGCGTACTAAAGCCTGTCTCTGAATAATTAGCATCAGGGTTAACTTTAGGAGAACCATCCGAATTATAACCTATAATAGGTCTTTGACCGTTTCTCATGAAAAAAGCATCAACCAAAGATTGGGTTATTCCGATCGCTCCCACGCCATTAATACCCAAACCACGTGGGATACAGTTTTTATCATACCATCCACCGGAATCCATTGTACGAACAAACAGTAATTCTCTGTTGGCTTCATTCCATCTCTTCATCACTGCATTCTGATAAGAAAGAAAAGGATCAATATCACCGTTATCCAAATATTCATAATGCAAATGATAGCCAGCGGCTTCCGCCTCATCGATAACCAGTTTACAAGCATCTACTGCTCTTTTCCATCGTTCCGGATCATGTGCAGAATTAAAGATAGGGGTTCCATCAATGTTTTTTATATTCGCCAATGCAGGATTACCATTCACCAAGTCGCTAGCAGCAAATAATAACATACGAGCACGCATTGCCAAACATCCAACAGAAGTCACACGGCCATATTTCTTATCTTCAGTTTGAGTGGCAGGCAATTGTTTTGAAGCTTCCAGCATTTCTTGATCTGCCCAATCAATTACATTATAAAACGGCTCTTGTTTCAACATCAGATCATCAGCCGAAGTACTTTCACTAGCCTCGCGAATAATAGGAACTGAACCATAAGCTATAGCCATCATAGAATTATAATAAGCTATAAAGA
>OGRY01001600.1_pt1 | contig 16042 bp, 16 predicted proteins | sample 1553551 | NCBI WGS metagenome assembly OGRY01 (sample SAMEA2580101, study PRJEB22360) | human gut metagenome | biome: human gut; feature: human-associated habitat; material: faeces | place: Denmark | collected 2008/2010
ACACCTACAGGTGCAATCGCACAGTTCGCAGCTGGCGGTAAAGAGACCAAGAAGAAAGATATGGCTTCTATCGCAATGAGCTATGGTTATGTATATGTTGCTCAGATCTCTATGGGAGCTGACTTCAACCAGGCTATCAAGGCAATTGCAGAGGCAGAGGCTTATCCGGGACCATCACTTATCATTGCATACGCTCCATGTATCAACCATGGTATCAAGAAAGGTATGTCAAAAGCTCAGACAGAGGAAGAGCTTGCTGTTAAGTGTGGATACTGGCACAACTTCCGCTTCAATCCAGCTGCTGAGGGAAGCAAGTTCAGCCTTGATTCCAAAGCGCCGGATATGACAGATTATCAGGAATTCCTTAACGGTGAGGTTCGTTACAACTCCTTACAGCGTCAGAATCCTGAGAAAGCTGCCAGACTGTTCGCTAAGAACCAGTCCGAGGCTAAGGCAAGATACGAGTATCTGCAGAAGCTGATCACTCTGTACGGAACAGAGGAATAAGAATTACCCGCGGCAAGTCCGCATTATAAATATATAATATAAACATGTAATGTTTATTATGTCGTAGCGTAAAGTGAGCCTGCGATACTGCCTGAAAAAGGGTGGTATCACAGGCTTTTCTTGTGTGGATTAAATTCTGGGTGGCTACGGTGACTGACGTAGGCGCAGCAGATGAAAAATCAGACAAGTCAATATGGCGGTTACTTAATATTCGATGTACCCGATCGGTTTAGTTACTGTCAGAAGTGCTAGTGCAAATATGAAAGCATTCACGTATAATGAAAACAACAAAAAACACGATAATAACAAGAAGGGAGATGTTTTTATGAACAAAAAAATGAGACTGTGGGTGGCTGGTACAGTTGGAGTCTTAATGACAGGCCTGATGAGCGTGAATGCTTATGCTCTTGAAGAGAAGGATATTGTTGGAACCTGGTATGTAAATGAGCTTTCCATGGGTGGCGACATTTTGTTTCATCCGGGAGTAATGGGAATGGAAGTGACCGTGGATATTAAAGAAGGCGGTCAGATGGAAACCCTAATATCTTACAGAGGGGAAGAGCCAGAGGTAGATCAATCAGAGTGGAAAATAGAAAATGATAAATTGCTGATGACTTCTGACGGTCAAACGGAAGAATGTGAGTATGCAGATGGCAAAATAACGATAACTGCAGATGGAACAACAATGATCCTAAGCCAGGAAAAGGAAGAGTATGAGCCATATGTACCGGGTAAACCGGTGGAAAACCCGACTATGGAGGATTTTGAAGGAGAATGGATCTGCACTATGATGGATGCATTTGGAATGCAGATGCCTGTCAATTCTGAACTGACCGGATTTGAGATGACGTTGTCTATTCAGGAAGATAAATCTGAGCTTATCATAATTGAAAGTGGAGAAGAGAGTAAAGCTGAACTCCATGGAGAAGTGGATGGAAATACTCTGATATTGAAAGCTGCTGCAGAAGATGAGGCTGGAACTATGCTTTTCAGTTGTGGTACTATGAGGCTCAGTTTATTAGATGATGGAAAGCTGTGTTTTGAACCGGAGTCTGATGGCAGTGAAGAAGAAACTTCTGAAACCGGTGGGGAGGACTTTTCCGTAAAGACATATTTTGACAAAATAGTTGTTGTAGAATAGTGTAAAATACTGCCGCACCAGAACTGCATGATTCTGGTGCGGCAGAAAAGAAAGGAAAGGTATGGGATTATTTGATAAGAAAATCTGTGATATCTGCGGAGAAAAAATAGGTTTACTGGGAAATCGAAAATTAGATGACGGAAATCTATGTAAAAACTGTGCAAAAAAATTATCACCATGGTTTGAGGAACGGCGGCATAGTACAGTAGAGGATATAAAACGCCAATTGGAATATCGTGAAAATAACAAAAAGGCAGTAATGGATTTTTATATAACCCGTCAGATCAGTACCAGAAATTATACTGTTTTCATTGATGACCATAAGAAAAATTTTACTGTTGCACGAAAACTGGATGTCAATGAAAATCCGGATATAGTTCCTTTATCCGCTATTGTACAGTGCAGAGTAGAGGTGGATCGACAACAGATTGAGAAAACCTATACAAAGGATGGAAAGACAGTAAGCTATCAGCCGCCAATATATGACTATGAGTTTGATTATACTATGCGCATTAAGGTTAACACTCCATGGTTTGACGATATGGATTTTCGTCTGAATACTTTTTCCATAAGCAGTGAAAAGAGAGGCGAATTGATGGAGGTGGAGCAGACTGGACATCAGATCATTGCTGCTCTGACACAAAATGATGCCGGAATGCAGAATGGAATGTCTGGAATGAACATGAACCCAGGAATGCAGCCTGGAATGAACATGAACGCAGGAATGCGTTCTGACAGCGGTTCGTGGAGATGCCAGTGTGGTGCAGAGAATGTGGGAAGGTTCTGCGAATATTGTGGTCAGCCAAGACCGTTTTAAGTAATGACAAACAGAGTGGACATGATTGTTCACTCTGTTCGTGATAATAGGGTTATTGTTCATTCTAAACCAGTGACCAATAATCGGAAAAACTCTGAAAATTGACAATTTCTCTAAAAACTATATAATAAAACAGAGTTTTATAGTATACTTGTTATAAAAGTATACAATGAGAGAGGGATTTTCATGACATATAATAAAAAGAGGATGCTGTCGTATGGAGTAATTCTGATAAGCGTGCTTCTGGCTTATTTCTGCAGGCTGGTAAGACCGAAAAATACTTTTGCAAGAAATTTTGCAGACCAGTGCCGCAGTTGTATTTACCTGGGGCTGTACTGTGCCTGGGTGATCTATCTGGAAAAGCATGTAGTATATAAAAAAATGCGCAGATGTCTGACTGCAATTGGTTGTCTGATGGTATTCTGGTTCTTTGTAAGAACAGTGAAATTTCATATTTTTCATGAACCTCTTGGAGAACATATATGTTGGTATCTGTATTATATTCCGATGATTTTGATCCCTGTTTTAGGTCTGTCGGCAGCGTTGTTTTTTGTTGAAAAAGATGAAGAAAAAACGGTCAGACAAATCATAATTCTTTTGACTGTGGCGGCAGTATTGATCATAAGTGTTTTTACAAATGATTTGCATCAGCTGGTGTTTCGGTTTTCTAAACAGCCTCCATTTTCGGATAGGGATTATAGTTATGGTATTCTTTTTGCAGTGATTCAGGGGTGGATGCTGAGTTGTCTGACAGGAATGGAAATTATTCTGATCAGAAAAAGCAGGATTCCGGGAAAGAAACAGTTTTGGCTGCCAGTCATTCCAGGAATATTGCTTCTGGGATGGAATGTTGGAAATATATTTCATTTGTCTTTCATCCAAACCCTTACAGGGGATATGACAGCAGTGTGTTGTCTTTTAATGGCAGCAATTTATCAGGGCTGTATAGTATGCGGATTGATACAGACAAACAATCGATATTTTGAATTATTTCAGACTTCAGGAGGGCTGGACGCAGAGATTACAGATGATTCTTTTCAGCGTTATTATCATTCCGGTGATTTTCCCAAGCTTTCTCCTGAAATGCGTACAATGATCATTCACAGATCATCTGTGCAGGAACAGGGAATCCGGATTAACCATATTCCCATAAGGGGAGGACATCTGTTTTGGTCAGAAGATATTTCAATATTGCTGGATCAATATCAGGATATTCGGGAACAGCAGGAAGAACTGATTGCCAGAAACAGACTGCTGCAGAAAACCTATGAGAAAGAAGCGGAGCGAAGAAAAACAGAAGAACAGAATCGGCTGTTAAACATGATACAGAATCAGACTGCTAGACAGCTGGAATTGCTGTCGCAGTTGATGGATGAACTGGAAAGGACGGAATCAAGGGAACGATATGATCTGCTTCTCGGTAAAATTGTAGTTATTGGTACATATTTGAAGCGGAGAAAAAATCTGGTATTGACACAATATACATCAGATGGAAATGTGCTTACTATGGAAGATCTCAGGCAAAGTCTTGCAGAATCCTGTGACAGTTTAAAATTATGCAGGATCCGGGCTGCTTATTATGTGGAAAATGGAGATATTCAGCTGAATGCAGAGGATATACTAAAATGCTATGATACCTTTGAATGGCTTGCAGAACGGCTATCTGATGTGATGCAGTCTATGTTTTACCGTGTGTCGCAGATTGATGATGAACTTCGGATTTCCGTTCACATTGCATCAGAGGCAGATCTGTGCGGCTTAATGTCAGAAAGACCGGACCTTAAAGTGCAGCAGGAAGATGAAAAAGAATGGTTTGTTGGGTGCAGCATATTCAGAAAGAGAGGCGGCAGATGAATAGTTTTATAGAATGCAGCATAGCAATGCAGAATTTTCTGATGATTCTTCTGGAAATCTGCCTGATTTTGGAACTTATTCTCTTTCTGCTAAGAATCACCTGTTTTTCCGGGAAAAAGAAAGTGATAACGACAATAACTGTTTTTGCAGTTTCTTTTGCTCTTATGGTTTCTTTGATGAATGAGCATAGATATAGTATTGGAGAAAGTGCATATCAGCCAATGCTCCAGGATTATCCGGCCAGTATTTTAGCAGCAGGGATTGTTGCATTGACATTTTATCTTTGTTGGGCAATCTGGAAGGAGAGATACAAATATAATCATTCCTTGTCGTACTGGTCTGTGAATGAAGCTGTGGATGACGTTCCGTGTGGAGTATGCTTTTCGGATTCGCTTGGAAGGATTGTTTTGTGTAATACCAAGATGCAGGAATTGTGCAGAATGATGGCGGGGGCTTATCTGCAGGATTATGATACATTGCGAAAAGCAATGGACAATGAAATTATATCAAAAGGACTTATCCGATTAAGCAGCGACAGTAACGTGTTTTATTTTCCAGATGATTCTGTCTGGATGTTTCAGGAATATCGTCTGCAGGAGCCGGATTGTGCAGGATATCTGCAGACAGTGGCAGTTAATGTATCAGAAATTTATTACAATGGTGAAAAGATCAGGGCAAACAATGAAAAGCTGGAAATCCTGAATCATAAGCTGGAGGAAATGTACGAAAAAATCGGTGATAAAATCAGAGAGCAGGAAACACTTGCTATGAAAATGCAAGTCCATGATAATTTTGGGCGAAGTCTTCTGTCAATACGCAGAATATTGGAGAGAAAAGAAAATCAGGACAAAATGGATAAACAATTGTCTGCATTGAAGCATCTGGTTTATATTCTTACCGGCTCTGCCGTAGAGAGTATGGAAAAGCTGTATGAGGATACGATTAAACATGCAGAGGAGCTTGGGATTTCGGTTCAGATCAGCGGAAACTTTCCTTTATATCCATCTTACAGAGTTCTGGCAGACAGAGCAATCCGTGAATGTGTGACAAACTGTGCCAGACATGCCCACGGCAATGTTGTTTTTGTGAAGATAGACAAATATGCAAATGAATACAACATCCGGATCACCAATGATGGAGATGCGCCTGAAAAAAATGCGGAAGAAGGCGGTGGTTTGTCTGCACTGAGAAAAGCAGCCGAATCAATGAACTGCACAATGCAAATTTTATTTGTCCCTGAGTTTTGTCTGATATTGAAGATGCCGCTGACAGAAAGGATGAGTTTGGATGGTACGTGTACTGATAGTAGAAGATCAGAAGATCATGCAGAAGTATTTTGAATATATTCTTATGCAGGATCCGGAATTTCGACATGTTCAGACAATTTCGGATGCCCGTGAAGCTGTAAAAATCTGTGATTATTCAGTAATAGATCTTGTAATCATGGATGTTCAGACATTTCATAATCACGATGGGCTGAGCGCCGGAAAAATGATCAGGGAAAAGTACCCATATACAAAGGTATTGGTTGTTACGTCTTTGATCGATCCCAAGGTGCTGGAAAGAGCAAAAAGCGGATGTGCGGACAGTCTCTGGTATAAAGATCACGGTGAAGAGGATATACGGAGTGTGATTTACAGAACCTTAAATGGTGAGCGTGTCTTTCCGGATATAACGCCAAAGGTGGAACTTAACTGGATCACAAGCGGTGATATCAGTCCAAGACAACTGGAGATGCTGCGTTTGTATATTCATGGGATGTCCTATTCGGAGATTGCAAGGAAAATGGATTGTTCGACTTCCGGGGTAAGATGGAATTTTCAGGAAATGATTGACAAGGCAGGATATAGCTGCAAGGAAGATCTGATAGCAGCTGCGTTGGAAAGTAAATTGATTGTAACCACACTGAAATAGAAAGGCATAGGCATATTCTGACAGGAAGGAGCTGAAAGTATGAAAAAATTTTCTATTGCTGTATGTGTTTGCGCAGTACTGTTTTCTTTTAGTAACTACGGTGAATGTGTGAGAGAAGTATCTGCCCAAACTTCTGGGGCAGAAGAGAATCTGGCAATTTTGCAAGACATTATCAGAGAAAATGAATGCCAGGCTGGAATGGCATTTCTGGGCTACACTTATGAAAATGCAGATACATCAGAGATACTTGAATATACCAGGCAGGAAGAATTGGCTGCGGCTTATCCTTTTTTGCAGGATGGAACTGTTGTTGATGCAGGAGGTTATGAAATCTATGCTATTGTTCCAGGACTTGATTGTAAGATCAGTATTTATCCGACTCAGGTTACGGAAGAAGGGGAATATTTGGAAGATCTGAACAATCCATGGTATATGGGGCAGGAAAATGAAGTCATTATCCTGCGCTGCAATATGAGCGAGATTTTTTCCAATGTAATGGTTTCTGTGCAGAAGCAGAATATGAGCGTGCAATACCATCCTATGGTGTCGTTAAGGGATGGACACCTTGCAGCGGAAGCCTACTGCTATGATTTTTCAATATATTATGATTGGGATGAGTATCAATCAGAGTATGATTTTTCATTGGATATAAATATTGCCAGGGATTTGATTGCGCAAACAGACGAAGTTAGTTATTACCTTGGTCTTGGAATGTCCCTGTGGTATACCGGTACGGAGGAGTATATTGAGGGAAGAAACTGTCCGGTATTTGTTATAGGGACAGATCATGAGGAACATTTTACAAAAGAAAAATATTATGCGGCAGGAGATAATGTGGTTTATTATTACGATCCGTTAGGCGATGCGTGGCTTTTGCTGGGAGCTGGCTGACAGACGGATTTTGGTATATGCTGACAGAAGATTCATCAGGGCGTGCAGATTGCAGGAATGAATTTTTAAACAGGCTTTCGTATATAACAGAGATTGATTAATTGGGGAAAGAGGAAACAGACATGAATGATTTTTTAACAGAAAAGAATAAAAAAACAGGAGTGTTAGGAAAACTGAAATGGGTTCTTTGTGGCTTCTGTATACTTTTTACTCTGGGAGCTATTGGCGCAGCAGAGAAATATATTGGTGAAGGACGCTGGGGAATGGCAGCAACGGAGATTATACTGGGATTGTTATTTTTGTATCCCACCTTCCGGGAAATCCAGAAAGCATTGAAGAAGAAAAAAGCCAGAGAAATAGCCTGTTGGTTTGAATCTTATGCCCAGAGCACGCTCTCATTTGAGAAGTTTGAGACTGAGATGGGAAAAGATGCTGTAAGGAAACTGGAAAAAATGATTGCCAAAGGGTATATTCGAAATATTCAGATAGACAGAGAAGAAAATTATATATTGATTACTGCACCAAACAGACGTGTGAATGAGAAGATTTATATTACAGTTACCTGTCCCAGCTGCGGTGCAAAGAATCAGATAATAAAAGGCCGCCTGTGCAACTGTGAATATTGCGGACAGCGTCTCACTTCCTGACAGCAGATGCGAATTATTACACAAGGGGCTGCCTGTTTTCCGGCAGCCCCAATGTTAGATTGTCACTTGTTAAGTTGGTTGAACCGCTGTATACGGAACCGTACGGTGGCGTGATAGCACGGATTACGAATGCGGTCGGCAGCTGTGGGAGCGTCATAGGCGCGGAACAGCTGACTTTCATATGTGATGTCTCCGGTAGGCGACATGTTCGTTTAGCGGCAAAGAAGAATATTTAAAAGCTGTGAAATTGTCTGATTTAGTACAGGATGCCTGAGGTAAGGGGCAATCTGGTTCATAGGAGCCAGCACAAAGTCACGATTCTGCATATCCGGATGGGGGATGTGAAGATCTGCAGTATCAATGATTTCCTGATCATAAAAGAGAATATCCAGATCCAGAGTACGAGGACCCCAGTGAATAATACGTTCCCGGTTTGCCTCCTGTTCCAGCTGATGAAGACGTTCCAGCAATTCTTCCGGTGAAAGAAGGGTACGCATTTTCAAAACTCCATTCAGAAATTCATCCTGATCGGTAACACCATAAGGTTCTGTTACAAGATAATCAGAAACGGCCTCTATCCGGCATCCTTTTGTTTTTTTCAAACCACGTATCCCATTGTCGATGAACAGCTTTTTATCTCCCATATTAGAGCCAAAAGCAATGTATGCAGTATGCCATTTTCTTGTGATTTCCACAGATACGGTTTTCAGTGGAAGACCAACAGGAGCCCAGGGCTTTTCAATTTTCAGTGTGATCTGTTCCAGACCGGAAAGAGAGTCGAGCAGCATCTCTGCAAGATTTTCTGCAAGTGCTTCCAGAAGCTTAAAAGTATGTTTTCTGGTGAAATCTGTAATCATGTGGCTGACTTCTCCGTAATTGATAGAAGCAGACAGATCGTCCGTTAACCCGGCCTGACGTGTGTGGGTAAAGAGGGTGGCAGAAATAACAAATTTTTGTCCAAGTACATTTTCTTCCGGATAGACACCATGGTTGGCAAAAATTTCCAGTTCTTTAATTTCTATTTTATCAAATCTGGTTTCATCCATAACAGTTGTTCCTTTCTGTTGACTATTTACAATTTTGAGGAATTTGAACGCAGTCGCTTCGCGACTGCGTTCATGAGCAAGTAGCAAAGCGGATTGCGAATGTCCTCTTTACTCTCAATTACAACCCAAAATTGCTTCTGTCATCTGGATCACGCGTCTGTTTTCCTTGACATCATGAACACGCACAAAAGAACAGCCCTTCATCACACCAATTACACTGGTAGCCAGTGTTCCCTCTACACGCTGGTCTACAGGCAGATCAAGTGCCAGTCCGATCATCGACTTGCGTGAGGTGCCAAGAAGAACCGGAAAGCCCAGATTCTTAAAAAGCTCCAGATGATTCATAGTTTCCAGATTCATCTCAAATGTTTTTCCAAATCCAACCCCTGGATCGAGAATGATTTTCTCATCTTTGATTCCTGCTTTTCTTGCAAGATTGACACATTCCTGTGTCTCAGAAAGCATATCAATGAGAAAATTGTTATATTCTGTATTGGACTTATTGTGCATGAGACAGCATGCAACATCATATTTGGCAATTACAGCTCCCATTTCAGAATCATATTTTAATCCCCAGATATCGTTGACCAGATCTGCACCGGTCTGAATCGCACTTTCTGCCACGCTGCTTTTGAAGGTATCTACAGAAATGGGAATGTCAAAACGTTTTCTGACCGCTTCGATAACGGGCAAAACTCTCTGAGCTTCTTCCTCTGCACTGACCGGCGTGTGTCCGGGACGCGTAGACTCCCCGCCAATATCGATAATATCCGCACCATCCGCGATCATGGCTTCTGTATGCCGCAAAGCTTCATCTAAATGATTCCATTTCCCGCCATCGGAAAAAGAATCAGGAGTAATATTTAAAATTCCCATTATATAAGTGTGATTTTGTGTATCAAAAAAACGATTTCCAATTTTCATAAATAGAAACCATCCTTTCTGTTAGATTTTTTAGAAGGCTTAATATTCAATTGTCAGATTTTTTTTCTCAGAAGGCCAGTAACATTCTGAAGCTGCTGAACATGAAAAACAATTTCTGGACTTTTTATCAGCCTTATATAGCAGCATAGCCAACACATTATCAGATCCATCCGTCCTGTGCTGACTGATCGCAGATAATATTTCCTCTTTTTCCTGCTCTGTAAAATGCAGATCTGCCAGAATCTTTCCGGCTATTTCAGCTCCTGCAATGTCATGAGAAATACCCGACAGATATTGCTGCGCACGGCCAATGTCATGAAGAAGAGCAGTGGCATAAATGATTTCCCTGGACAGATTAAGCTTGTTTTCCAGAGAATAAATATACATCAGCCTGGCAACATCCAGAAAGTGTTCCGGCGTATGTCTGCAGAAAATACGATCTTTTTCAAGCTCCTGTATTTTCTTACAGTGCTTTTGATAAAGGGGATGCCGCCAGATTAAAGAAATACGGTTTGTTTCAGAAAAAGAACTGCTCATTTTCCGACCATGGAAAGGAACATTTTCTGCAGCTCCTTATCTTCTTTGAAGGCTCCGCGGGTTACAGTCGTAATTGTTTTGCTTCCTGGCTTTTTAACGCCTCGCATGGTCATGCAGGTGTGTTCTGCTTCCAGCATAACCATAATTCCCTTCGGAGAGAGGGCACGCTCCAGAGCGTCCGCAATCTGTACTGTGAGGCGTTCCTGGATCTGCGGTCTTCTGGCATAAACCTCTACCGTACGTGCCAGTTTGCTTAATCCTGTGACTTTTCCATCGGGAATATAAGCCAGGTGCGCCTTACCATAAAAAGGCATCAGATGATGCTCGCACATAGAGTAAAAAGTAATATCTTTTTCCAATACGATCTCATTATTTTCTACTGGAAACTGCTTCAGTAAATGGGGATCTGCTTCCTGATCGAGACCACCGTAAATTTCCTCGCACATACGTGCAATTCTGTCGGGAGTATCAATCAGTCCCTCCCGGGTAATATCCTCACCGATTCCTTCCAGAAGCAGGCGGATGGCCTGTTCTACTTTTTGTTTGTCAACCATTAAAAATAACCTCCTTTGTATTTGATTGCGGAGACTATCCTTTTTTGATAAAACCGGGGAAGGATTTTCGAATTCGAATATCTGCCTGCTTAATACGCAAAAAAGGATATCTCCAATTGTGATAGAATGTATGTCGAAAACATTCCCTTGAGCCTGTTAAAAAACGTTTCCACAAATCGCAATGTGCATCTTGCAGAAAGCTCCTTTCGGGCAGGCTCTGACACAATATGAGATATCCCTCTTATAGTGCTTGCAACGGGTGCGGATAATATACCGTAAGACGTGCTTTTCGTTTCAGTGACAACTCCCCATTCACCGAACACTTGACGCATAAAATCCTATTTTGCATATCATTCATTTCGAAAGTTAGTATATCACGTCTTTTGGGAATAGAAAAGTGTTTTTTCTTAAACAGGTTGCGAAAGGGTAACGTGGATATTATAATAGGAATAGACAAAATTCACTGGAAGGAGTCAGTTTTATGACAGTTAAAGAACGAATCACCGCACTTCGGGAAGTAATGGCAGAGAAGAAAATAGATGCTTATCTTGTTCCCACAGATGATTTTCATGCATCTGAATATGTAGGAGAATACTTTAAGTGCAGAAAATATATTACAGGTTTTACCGGATCTGCCGGCAGAGCAGTCATCATGCAGGATATGGCTGGATTGTGGACAGATGGAAGATATTTCATCCAGGCGGCCGCACAGCTGGAGGGAACGGGTGTAGAGCTTTTTAAAATGGGAGAACCAGATGTTCCCACTGTGCACCAGTTTCTGGAAGAAAAATTAGGCGAGGGAATGTGCCTTGGTTTTGACGGAAGAACCGTCAGCGCCGAAGAAGCAGATGAACTGACCGAACTTCTTGCAAAAAAAGGAGCCACTCTTCAGACGGATTCTGATCTGGTAGGAGAAATCTGGGAAGATCGTCCGGCACTTTCCTGTGAACCGGTTATGGAACTGGATGTAAAATGGGCAGGCGAATCCCGTGCTGACAAATGTGCAAGAATCCGTAAATCAATGGAAGAGAAAGGTGCAGATGGATTTGTACTGACTTCTCTGGATGACATTGCATGGCTGCTGAATATTCGTGGCGGCGATGTACATTGCTGTCCGGTTGTTCTCTCTTATCTGATAATGACAAAAACAGAAATCAGGCTGTTTGCAAATGAAAAAGCATTTTCGGCTTCAATTCTGGACGCATTATCTAAGGATGGCGTAACCATTCTGCCCTATGACAGCATTTATGAATATGTAAAAACATTTGAGAAAGACATGACAGTTCTTCTTTGTAAAAAGAAAGCCAACTGTCGTCTGGTAAACAGTATTCCGAAGGAAGTAACGATTCTGGATGAAGCCAACCTGACTTTTCTTCCAAAATCAATTAAAAATCCAGTAGAAGTAGAAAATGAACGTATCGCTCATATCAAAGACGGAGTTGCGCTTACCAAATTCATCTGCTGGCTAAAGAAAAATGTTGGCAAAATTCCAATGACAGAGTTGAGCGCAGGAGAGAAGCTGTACAGCTTCCGTGCCCAGCAGGAGAACTTTATCGACAACAGCTTTGACCCCATTATTTCTTATGGCATTCATGCTGCAATCAACCATTATTCTGCAACACCAGAGACAGATATTGCCATTGAGCCTGGCAATTTCCTTCTGGCAGACACAGGCGGACACTATTACGAAGGTACTACAGATACCACCCGCACAATTGTTATGGGCTCTGTGAATGACGAGCAGAAGAAATATTTTACCGCTGTTTTACGTGGCATGCTGAACCTTGGAAATGCCAAATTCCGTTATGGCTGTACTGGTGTAAATCTGGATTATCTGGCGCGTGGTCCGTTATGGGAAATGGGACAGGATTTTAATCATGGAACAGGACATGGAGTTGGTTATCTTCTGAATGTTCATGAAGGACCAAACAGCTTCCGCTGGAGAATTATTCAGGGAGATAATGCAGTACTGGAAGAGGGTATGATCACATCAGATGAGCCTGGATACTATGTGGAAAACCAATATGGAATCCGCCACGAAAACCTGCTTGTATGCAAAAAAGCAGAGAAAACTACATTCGGCCAGTTCATGTGCTTTGAACATCTGACTATGGTACCGTTTGATCTGGATGCTGTTGTTCCCGAGTTGATGACTGTGCAGGAACGGGCACTTCTTAATAATTATCATGCACAGGTATATAAAAAGATTTCTCCATATCTGGAAGAAGAGGAAAAAGAATGGCTGAAAGAAGCTACACGCGAAATCTGAAGCTAGTACATCGAATATTAAGTAACTGCCATATTGACTTGTCTGATTTTTCATCTGCTGCGTTGTCGTCAGTCGCCGTAGCCACCGCTACGCCTCCTTCCTCCGCCTTGCATATGAAGAAATCATCCTGCGTCAATATAGCAGAAACTTAATTTTCGATGTACTAGTCATTTAAAACAGTAAACAGGGGCATGTATAAAACTGATATGCATCGCCCTTGTTTTATATTTTACAGAAAAAAGCAGTGCTTGCGGGAAGGAGAATAAATGACAATAACTACTTTATGCTATATCGAAAACGATGGCAAATATTTGATGCTTCACAGAATAAAAAAGCAAAATGACATAAATAAAGGCAAATGGATCGGTGTAGGTGGACATGCAGAAGATCAGGAATCCCCTGAAGAATGTCTTCTGCGTGAAGTAAAAGAAGAAACAGGACTCACACTTACTTCCTACAAATTTCGTGGCCTGGTAACCTTTATAAACAGCGAATGTGAATCTGAGCTTATGTGTGTATTTACAGCCGATGGATATACCGGAGAACTGATTGAATGCAATGAAGGCGAGCTATGCTGGGTTGATAAGAAAATAGTGCCAGAGCTTCCTACATGGGAAGGTGATAAAGCTTTTCTGAACCTGCTTCTTTCAGAGGAAAAACGTTTTTTCTCTGTTAAACTACAATATGAGGGAGAGCTGCTTGTAAATACGGAAATTCGCTTATACTAAATGAAAATTAATATAACAGAAAGAAGAAACAAATATGTTAGAATAAAACAAAAACTTACAGAAAACCTTTGCAAAAAGGACTTCATCGACCGTACAAGGAGGGTATACATGAATAAAATAAAACTTTTTGCCGGAGCACTGACGTTCCTAACAACAATGGCTCCTCCAATCCATGTATATGCTGCCGCAGTCAGTCAGGCAGTATCAAATGCAGCTGAAAAGAACGTTGATCTTGATAAATCAGTTAATCTGCAGAATTCTATTAACCTCACAGATGAAATAGCCAAAGAAAACCAGGATTCCAATGTAATGTTCAGCCCCACAAGCCTTAATTTCGCCCTTGGCATGCTTGCAGAAGGTGCCGAGGGTGAAACGAAAAACGCATTAAATGAATATTTAGGAACTGATGATTTTGCAGCATATGTCAGAATGTATATGAATGTAATTAAAAGCTATAATACAGAAGACGAAAATTACGGTTATACATCGAAATTAAAAATTGCAGATGCCCTATGGGTAAATCAGGGACTGACTCTGCAGGATCAATTCCAAAAAAAGGCAGAAGATAATTTTGAAGCAAAGGCAGAAATTCTTGATTTTTCTGATAAAGAAAACACATGCAACACTATTAATGCATGGTGCAATGAAAATACAGAGGGGCTGATTCCGGAAATTATGAAACCTGACATGCTTAATGAAAACAGTGAATTGTGTCTCACCAATTCATTGTATTTCGAATCCGGATGGTCCCAGGATCCATGGGATGTTTCTGATGAAAAAGAAAAATTCGGCGATAACGAAGAAACAAAGTACATGACAAGCATCGGTGATAATTACTATGAAAATGACGCGGCAACAGCATTTGAAAAATACTATGCAAATAATCTGAGCTTCATTGGAATTTTGCCGAAAGCAGAAGGAGATTTTACTCTTGATGAGCTGGATATTGAAGGGCTTCTGAAATCAGAACCGGAATACGATGAAGTTAACTGTAAAATGCCTAAGTTGAATTTTGAAACAACCGCTGAGTTAAGTGATATCCTCAGCAGAGTAGGACTTGAGAATGTTTTTTCGGACGATGCTGATTTTTCAGGCATTGCAGATAAAGCGGTTCATGTCAGTTCTGTTTTACAGAAAACAAAGCTGGAACTAGACGAAAATGGAACTAAAGCTGCCGCTGTGACTGCAGTGACAATGGAGTGCATGTCTGCAATGGATACGGATCCGATTATAAAAGATGTTGAGCTGACACGGCCATTTGCATTTCTGATCTACGACAGTGCAAATGAGGAAGTGCTGTTTATGGGAAAAGTTCTAACGGTACAGTGACAGAAATTCTTCCATTATGAAAACAATTTAATTAAAAAGTGAAAGAAAATAAATTAATTATGAAGCTATTAAAATAGAATTTATTCCTGCTTATTATTTCTTCTAACTTCTATTTCTTTTAGCATTTTTTTCTTCATTTTGGTCTCCATAATTACACTAATTATATGCATTATTACTGCCACTACCGGCACACCGAGAAACATTCCCAAAACTCCAAAATATGCACCACCGACTGTGATACCAAAAATAACCCAAAGCGGCTTGATTCCAGTAAGATCACCAAGTATTTTAGGTCCCAGATAAAGCCCGTCAAATTGCTGTAATATAAGTATCATAATGACGTATATAATCGCATATTTTGGTTCTATTACAAGATATATAATAACACCTGGAATAGCACCCATAATAGGACCAAAATACGGTATCATATTTGTTACACCAACAATCACACTAAGAAGCAATCCATATGGCAGACCGATTATACTCATCGCAATCAAGGAAAGGATTCCGATAATTAAAGAATCCACACTCTTTCCAAATAAAAATCCATTGAATATATGGTTACACTCGCGGAATGTACTCCAGATAAATGGTGCTTTTTCGTTAGATGCAAATGTATAAATAAAACGACGCAATTCCTTCACTATTTTTTCTTTATCCAATATGATATACACCGATATGACGATGGCAAATATAATATTGATAAACCCAGAAATGAAGGATGCAGACAAATTATAAATATATGGGAATATTATTTTTGCCATTCCCGGTCCATAACTAAAGATATTTTGTGGAACAACTTTTTCAATCAGTTCCGTAATATCCGTCATTGGCAGAAACGGATATTTTTCCTGCAATTTTCCTGTATTATGAATAATGTAATT
>OGRY01001604.1_pt1 | contig 15999 bp, 19 predicted proteins | sample 1553551 | NCBI WGS metagenome assembly OGRY01 (sample SAMEA2580101, study PRJEB22360) | human gut metagenome | biome: human gut; feature: human-associated habitat; material: faeces | place: Denmark | collected 2008/2010
AGATTGAAGATCAGGTAAATTTTGCAGTTTACGTTCCGAAGATAGATGAACACTTCGTGGGAAGTCTGGCAGTTGTTCCGTTGCAGTTAATGGGATATTACGTCAGTGTGGCTAAAGGGTTAGATGTAGATAAGCCTAGAAATCTTGCAAAGAGTGTTACTGTGGAATAAGAAATGAATGCTCTGGCACTGGCAGGTGCCAGAGTATCAGTATAATATGATTGGATTGACACGAAAAAAGGAGAAAGTATGAAGGTATGGCTTAAGGCAGGTGTGATTATATTTTATGTTTTCGGATATTGCTTTTTGAGAAAACATATGCAGAGGGATATAGTCAAATTATTTAAAGCATACATATTATTGATGATTTTTTTGCTTTCGCTCTTGCCGGAACCATTTATGCAGAAGCATTTGGGGGTAACACTTCGGGCGGATACCCTGGTGCTATGGATGGCAGGGATAGAGGCAGTAGATGCATGGGATGAATATAAAAGAGAGAAGAAGAATAGAAATAAAAGCAATCATGGCAGTGGTGTAAAGAAAAATGGGAAGAGCAAAAAAGAAACCAGGGTATGATCAGAAAAGAATAATGGAGCAGTTCCAGAATTGCATTGTAGAGTCATATACTTCGGGAACGGCTGATGGAATAGATATTTCGTTAAGGCAAGTGTCAGAAGAGTTTGGCATTACATTGATGAAAACACGAAAAATATTGATTACTGCAGGTGTATATCATACTGAGAACAGTGAGCAGATTAACTTAATGCGAGAGCAGGGAATGAGTATTACGGAAATAATGAAAGCAACTGGTTTGAGTAAGTCATCTGTACATTCCTATCTTCCATATACCAAAATGATCTATAATGTAGATGAACTTAGTCTTTACGCAGAGCGTTGTAGAATGTACAGAAAAAGAAAGCAAGCTATTGAGCAATTACAGATATGCAAGGGGGCGTCCTTGGAATGTGTGGAGAAATATTTGTGGAGTACGATTGAAATTTTTTCAGGATATTCCTTTACAACGGTAAAAGGATTACGATTTCGGTATGGTGTAAATGGAAATGAAATACAGATTAATCGAAAGAAAAAATCTATAACGAGAAGTAGTGTGAAAGTTGCTTTAAAAGCGACGTTAGAGAAGAAAGGAAATATAAGCGGACCGAAAAAATTAGGAGTATTCGGTGCCAGTTATTTGTATCCGATGTTCTTGAGATTTGGATTGATTGATACAGAAAGGAAATTGAATGGACATTTACCAGATATGGACAACATATAATAAGCAATGGTCAAGATATGAAATATTGGCTTTTACAGGAGTATTGATACTGGTATGTACAGCGATGGCAGTGTGTGTACATAGAAAGAAGTTGAATATAATTCAGGCAGCAGCAGTAGTGGCGTTGTTGGTGTTCCTGGGAATTGTATTTGGATCAACTGTATTTACCAGGACGGGAACTATTCGTCAGTATGAATTAGTGCCATTCTGGTCATGGAGAGATATTATTCGCTAGCCATTCTGAATGAGCGAGGAGAAGAATCTCCAATGGTACATAATGCGAGAGTGGGGCATAAGCACTGGCCGCATTATGAAAATAAGTGGAGCGAGGGTGCTTTGCGGAGGATTTTAGAATGTACGGCGTATGATGGTTATTGGAAGAAAACGATTAATGGAAAAGTCTGCACACTTTCTATAACTCCAATATTAGATCCTGGCGTATTTGATAAAGCAAGGGAAATTATAAAGAATCGGACAACTACGGATAATATCATAGGTGGGAAGCCGGGACCATATGTAAGAAAAATCTATGATGAAGCAACTGGAAAGCCGTTGTACCTGAGAAATTTCCGAAGTGGTGATGTTGCTTTTGTGTTCAATCCGCAGATGGGTGAATTACCAAAGAAAAGAAAAATTTATATAGAAGAAGCTAAGGTTACAGAGGCAGTAAAAAACGCAATTTCTCTGGAAATGGATATGGCTGAAAAAATGAAAGCATATTTGCAGACAGAAAAAATGCAACAGCTATTACAGAGAGAGATTCAGCAATATTCAGAAAAGGCGTGGATGATATTTCAGGAAATGGAGCAGGTAGAGAAAGAACGGATTCCTTTATATGAAAAATTTCGGGATTATGAGATTGGTCAGACGGAATATCAGGAGAAAAAAGAAGAAATACAGGCACAGTTGCAAATGTATGAAAATGATTTTGAAGGACTGATGGACAGGCTTGCGGATATGAAAAAGGCTTACAGCGAGGAAAATGAATGGATAAAAACATTTCAAAGGGAAGAGTTACCGGAGAAGCTGGAAAGCCAACATGTTAAAAAGTGGGTAGATAAAATCATTGTTTCAGATTTAAGAGATGTGCATGTATACCTGACAATGCAGAACTGGAAGAATTATTTTCCGGAAGAATGGATGGAGGAATAGCAATGGCAAGGAAAAGCAGAAGAAATAAAAATGTTGAGGCTGTCAGTAATCAGATCATAGAAAATTGTGAGAATCTGATAGATACCGGAGCATATATTCGATTATCTGTTGAAAATGGTGGAAATGAAACGGATGAAACCTTAGTTGTACAACAAATGCTGGTTGAAAAGTTTATAGAGGAGCATCCAGATTTAAAATTAGCAGGTACATATATAGACAATGGATTTAGCGGAACTAATTTTGAACGACCAGGTTTTTTAAAACTTATGGAAGATGTCCGGTCAGGAAAGATTCAGTGTATTGTTGTAAAAGATTTATCACGTTTTGGCAGGGACTATCTGGAAACAGGATATTATCTGGAAACAATTTTACCGAGGTTAAATGTAAGGTTTATTGCGATTACAGATGATTATGACAGTTCCAGAAAAGAGGACAGGGAAAATATCAGTGTTCCATTAAAAAATATGGTTAATGCTATGTATGCAAAAGATATGTCCAAAAAGATTCTGGCTGCAAAAGATGCACAGCGAAAAAAAGGAAATATTACTTTATCTAAAGTAGCATTTGGTTATGTTCGTTCAGAGGACAGGCATAGACAGATCGTTGATGAAGAGGTTGCACCATTTGTCAGAATGATATTTCAGTGGTATATGATGGGAGTCAGCAAAAAGAAGATTGCAGACAGATTAAATCTCATGGGAATTGCAACACCTGGGCAAAGAGAAAAAACTGGTGTATTGAAAGTCCCGTTAGAACAGACAAAGTGGAGAACGGATACGGTAGATAAAATTCTGAATAATCCTACATATGCTGGAGATATTGTAACTGGAAAGTTGAAACAGTCGTTATATAAAGGGATAAAGCAGTATAAAACTTCGCCGGAGGACTGGAACGTTCAGAGAGATATGCATACGCCAATGATTGCAAGGGATGATTATGAAGAACTGCAGGAAAGGTCAAATAAAATAAGAAAGGTCACAAGAAACTGGCATTTAAAATATATGGAGGACAGAGAAAAATACAAAGACTGCTTTCCTGGCATGGTTCGATGTGGAGATTGTGGACGTCCAATGTATTGTGTCCGTTATACGCATAATTATAAGACAATGGAGAAGGTAGGGATTTATTATACCTGTTCTGCTCAGAATTATGCGGATAACTATTGTGGTCAGAAGATAGAAGAAAATCTGTTGAAGATACTTGTGATGGATCAGATTCAGATTCTTATAAAAAGTATGTGTGACAGGAAAAAGCTGTTACAGAGATTGAAAAGTGATTCCAGTGAGAAAAATGCTTTTTATGAAGCCGGTGCAAAAGTGCGAATGTTGGAAAGAAAAATCGCACAGGCAGAAGAAAAGAACACTGTATTGTATGAGGACTATGTGAGTGGGATTGTAGAAAAAGAGGACTTTGATATGATGAAAGAGCGTTATATCCGGGAGTTACAAAATCTGAGGGATGATTTGCAAATCGCAAAACAGGATCGAAGAATGTTGGAAAAGAAAACCGACAGATATATGGATATGGTCAGCAACTTGGAAAAGTATCTTTCTGACCGGAGCTTCAATGAAGCACTGGTACAGGAACTTGTAGAATATGTGGAAATATATAAAAATGGAAGCATTCATGTGTGTTTCAAGTGTGATGATAAATTTAAACAAATAACAGAACTGATAGAGGGTGTTAAAAGTGCGTAAGAATGGATTGTATCTTAGGTTATCTATTGCAGATGGAGATTTGGGAAAAGACAATAAGGATGAAAGTAACAGTATTGATAACCAGAGAACGCTTCTTGTAAATTTTGTTCAGGACAGGGATGATCTGTCAGATGAATATATAGAGTATGTGGACGATGGTTATTCGGGAACAAATTTTGAACGTCCGGCGTTTAAGCGCATGATAGAGGATGCAAAAACCGGAAAGATAGATACGATTATCGTAAAAGATTTTTCACGATTTGGCAGAGATTATATTGGTGTGGGAGATTATCTGGAGCAGGTACTCCCAATACTGGGAATACGATTTATCTCATTAAACAATAATTATGACAGTAATGAGTATTTAGGTAAAACAATGGGAATGGATATGGCAATTCATAACCTGGTCAATAACCTTTATAGCAAAGATATTTCCAAAAAGCTGAAAAGTGCATTAAGAGTGAAATGGAAAAATGGTCAATGGACTGGGGGAAAACCGCCTTTTGGTTATTTGCGAGATAGTAAAACAGGGGAATGGCTGATAGATCCGGTAGCAGGAAAGTATGTGCGAACAATTTTTGATAAGGCAATCGAGGGATGCAGTACTTCTCAGATTTCTTATTATATGAATGAACAGAAGATACCTACACCGGGAAGATATAATAAAGAGAATGGTCTTACGCATTATGGATATAATCAAAAAATGCCAGAGTCGGAAATTCTGTGGGATTGTGGCATGGTTCGAGCCATTCTTGGAAGATATGAATATACAGGAGCTTTGGTGCAGGGAAAACGACAGAGTATTGCGGTTGGCAGTAAAGTAACCAGAAAATCGAGGGATAAAGATGTGGTTATTACAAAAAATGTTCATCCGGCAATCGTGTCAGAGGAAGAATATGAAATAGCAAAGGCAACTATCGCATTTATGAAAAAACCAGATTACCGGGGTGCAAGAAAGTTTGCATTAAAAGGAAAAGTCAGATGTGGGAATTGCAGACGATCAATGGTATTGATGGAATCCGGTGCTAATGACAGGGTATATTGTCCACATAAAAAGATGACAGGGAAATTTGCTAAGTGTTCAGACGAAATGGTTTCTGTTTCAATTATAGAAGGTCATGTCTGGTATGCTTTAAAACGTGTCCTTTATGTATTAGATGCTATACAGTTGGATTTTGAGGAAAAGACAACTAATTTGGATAGTGTCAGAAGAAAAAAGATAAAACAGCTAGAGTCTGAGAGTAATGTGTTAAAAAGTGAGAGAATACGTCAGTATGAATCGTATGCGGAAGGCATTATAACGAAAGAAAAGTATATGCTGAAAAAGATGCAGATTACAGATCGAATGGATAGCATACAGGCAGAGATAGAAACACTTACACGTTTATCGGCAGAGGAAGAAGCATATAAAAGTAAAGTGGCATCGGCTGTTGAATTACTGGAAGGGGAAATGCAGCATGAGAAGATTTCAAAGGATCTTGTAAATGCCACGATTGATACGGTTTATGTATATGATAAAAAAAGGATAGAGGTAGTATTCAGTTTTGATGATGTTCTGATGAAAGCAATAGAAAAATACCAGAAAGGGGTAAAGGAAGCATGACATTTAAAAATTTTGTATGTAAAGGAATCTTAGTATTTGCAGGGCTGCTTCTGCTTGGATGGATTGGAAAATATATTTATATGGTGGATGGGGAAATTGACTGGTTCAGATTTATGCTGGTTTACGGAGTGCCAGTAGGAATCCCACATATGTTTATTTTAATTCCCTGGCATTGGGATTTATCCGGTATCCTTGGAATGGCTGCTCTGTGCGTGATTGTAGGCGGTGTATTTGGCAGTGTAATTGCAGCATGGCTTGGAATCCGGGCGGTATGGTATATGGTGGGATTCCCGATTAGCAAGATTGTGGCAATACATAAAAGGACTTGTTAAAAATAATAGTATGAAATATGACCACAGGTGTAAAGTGATATGCCTGTGGTTTTATTTTGCCATTTATATGATGTGGAAGATGTGATAAAATATCAATCAATAAATCAATGGGAGAAATGAGATATGTTAGATGATGAAAAATGCCTGTGTGGTTCAGGGCGCTTGTATTCCATGTGTTGTAAACCGTTTAGTGGACAGGGAATAGAGAATTATAAAAAAGAAATCGACAGTAAAAATTATATTAAAGCGTATTATATAGCTGTGGCGATGCTTTCTGATTATTTGGAAGATGTAAGAAAGCATACGAATAGAATATTGAAGGATAACCCTGTAATTGGAAGATTTGTGTTACATAAAGATGTAAATGCATTATCGGAGTTGGCAGATCGTATTTTTTACTGCATACCAAAAGGAAATACAGATAACTGGGGAGAACGATTTGAATCTATAAAAGAATTAGTAGATGCAGAGGACTGGAAGAATGAGTGTGAATATTATCAGCTTTTATATTATGATTTGAATAATGATAAGGGGAAATTCTCAGAGCAGATTGAGGCTATTGTAAAAAATATAAAAGTGGATGTACATACGGATCAGAGAATGTTGGAACTGTTACGATCAGTCATTTTACCGACAGGACAATTAATGGATTTGCTTAAATTGGATGATATTTTGATTGAAAAGACAGATAGTTCCTTAATGAAATTGAAATATAAATTTGATAAGGCAATACAGCTTGAATTGGTTTCTGATAATACAAGTGCGAAAAAGATTGCAGATGAAGTAATAGGAGAACTGGAAAAAGGAGATTTATATACAGAAGATGAAGTGTATTCACAGGATGTTACTGCGATGATATATGAAATGTATTATAACTTTGATCCAGACATAAAGTGGTTGGAAAAAGCCTTGCATGTTCGTGAAAAAATGGACATCAAAAAGTTTACTGAAGCAGGAAAGGTAAAATATTATTCTGACATTGCCTATACATACTGGAAAATGGGAAATTATGAAGTTGCAGAACAGGATTTCTGCACAAGTCTTGAGTATGCAAAAACAGCGTTTGCACAGATATATTTGTTGGATTGTTTGGTAGAACAAAAGAAAATCAAAAACCTGAAAGAGTATCTGGAGAGTGTAGAATTTGAAGATATGGGTGTTGACAGCATAGACTTTCTTATAATTGTAGGTAATGCAGCTATACAGCTTAATGATAACGATAGTATAGAGCTGATAAAACGTTATCTCAAGGGAATAAATATAGAAGTTCCATATTATAAGTTTGGCTTGAAAGAGTTGGAATTAGAGTTAGAAAAGAAAAGTGGTAAAATTATGCGATTGCTCAATAAGTTAAGTCCATTGAAGAAGTATCTGATACTGCAACCACAATTAAATGGAGTCGGAATTAATGTAGAAAAGATACTGGAAGATCTGAAAAAATAGATTACGCATAATAAGTGAGGGAAACGTTTTGTGACGCTTCCCTCAAATTTTTTATAAATAGCAGGCGAGTTCTCCCCAAAAATCGTTAGTTTCGTCCAAAGGTGCTTCATCTGGATAGGCAGCAGAGAAAATCTGAGAAGCGACCTCGAAAGCTCTGCAAACATCTTCTTCTGTATTGAAAAATTCATTCCAGGTAAAGAATACGCATTGAAGCTGTGTCATATTTTCATAACCGGTTTTAGCTATTCCAATCATTTTTTCTATAAAATCATTTTCAGTAATAGTCATAAGGAATCCTCCCGAAAATTATTTAGTGTCACGCAGACAATCTTTTATGAGTTGAACAGATTTTAAAATCCATTCCATTTCCTGTGGTGTGCAATCAGATAACAGGTTTTGTATTTTCTGATAAGATGGATCTGAAAAAGTGGAATCCGGTATGTTATTAGTGGGATTATTCGCAGGAGCAGTCTTGTGAATTTCTGTATTATCATCAAGAAGCTGATTCTCTAATTCCTGGAGCGTTTGAGTATATGGTTCCCTTTCAGAGCCTGTCATTTTGTTTAAGAAAGAAACATAAGTGCTGAGTTTCTGATTGATTATTGGATTTTTGAATGAAAGAGTAAGGGTGTCAGGAATGATATTTCCGCTTGTATCTTTCTGAGAATCAAAGTTTAAATCCAGTTGCTCGTTCATTTTAAATATAAGTGAGAGCAGATCGGAAACTGTATGAATATCAAAATCCATAAAAATATTAATACTAATGCCCAGGGCCTGTGATATTTTCAAGAGTTGCTCCGGCTTGGGCTTGCGTTCATCAGACTCGTACTTTTGTAAAGTGCTTATGCTTAAACCAGTAGCTTGTACAAGTTGTTCCTGAGTGAACCCATGCATAGTTCTAAAGTATTTGATTTTTTCGCCAATGGTCATTATTGCTACCTCCATAAAGGGATTATAACATATTTTTTACTGCTAAATACACAAAAATATATAAAAATGTATTGACACATACAAATGTATGGTATATATTAAAAACACATACAAAAGTAATATTTAAGTAGAACAAGACATACAAAAGTGATAGTAAGAATAAGTTAAGTGATACTTAAATAGAAGCAATTTTGGAACAAAAATATATGTTAGTGCAACTTAAAGTACAGTTAAAAAACAGGAGGAAAAGCGATGGCAGAAATCATTTTTGGAATTGATCATGGAAATGGAAATATGAAGGGAGAGAATGTATGCTTCCCATGTGGACTTGTCAGATATGTGTCTGAACCGGGACGTTTTATGAATGAAGATATTCTGGAGTATCAGGGAACATATTATACGCTGTCCGATACGAAAATGCCATTTAAAGCGGATAAGACAGTAGATGATGATTACTTTATTCTTACGTTATATGCCCTTGCAATGGAGGCTCGTAATAAAGGAATTACATTAACGGGAAAAGATGTAGTGCTTGGTGTGGGATTGCCACCGGCAGATTATGGTCAGCAGGCAACTTCATTTAAAAAATATTTTTTGGATCATGCAAAACATGGAATCAGTTTTAAGATGAATGGAAAATCCGTTAATTTTTATTTGAGAGATGTGTTTGTTAGTCCACAGAATTTTGCAGCAGTCATGTGTTTTAAGGCAAGCCTTTTGAAGAAATATAGAACGGTAAACTGTATTGATATTGGAGATGGGACAGTTGACCTTTTGGTAATCAGAAATGGAAAACCGGATTTATCGGTTCGTGTCAGTGATCGTTCTGGTATGGCTGTTCTTCGGTCTGAAATATCCAATGCGATTCAACAGAACTATGGTATTCATTTGGATTCGTCAGATGTAGAACAGGTTTTAATGCAGGAAGAAACCATATTAGATGAAGAAATTATACTGGAAATTCAGCGAATGGCAGAAAACTGGTTGCAGAGAATTATCAATAAATTGCATACTCATGTAACAGACTTTAGAACAAATCCGGCGGTCTTTCTTGGTGGAGGAAGTCTTCTACTCAGAAAACAGATTGAAAATTCCCCGGAATTTAAATATGTAGAATTTATTGATGACGTTCGGGCGAATGCAATTGGATATGAAAAACTGACAACAGCACGTTTGCGGAGAGGGTAGGAGGTGCTGGTCATGGGACAAATCAAGGTTGTACTGATATTTAATGAAGATGATGAACGTCAGAGAGAAGCCGGGGAATATTTAAAGACCAAGAAAAGATGCAAGACAGCACTTGTGACAGAACTGGTTCAGGCATGGATGAAGAATGGAGAAACAGGAGCAGGAACATCCACAGGTGGAATGAGCATAGACGCTATCAAAAAGCAGTTACTTCAAGACAAGGAATTTCTGACAGAAATAGAGAAATCAATGGGGGGAACAAGCTGTCGAGAAGTCAAGGAAGCAGAGCCGGAAGATAGTGATAATCTGGATATGGACGAGGATATGATGCTTGCAGGAATGTCAATGTTTGAAAACGAAATTTAAAACGTATCGAAGTACCGCTGAACATAGAATAAGTCTGTTTGGCGGTATTTTCATGCTTTTTTGTTATAGTGGGATATGATAGAATAAGTTTAAATCCTTTGTAACTAAGGAAACCTTGGAATTAAAGAAAGAGGAAGTTGCATATGAGAGAAGCTGATTTTTCAGAACGTATTAAGACAATTCTTTGTGAACGTGTTGGGGGAAGATGTTCAAATCCAAAGTGCAGAAGGGAAACACTTGGACCGCATAAAAAAGCGGATAAAAGATTATCAATAGGTCAAGCTGCACATATTTATGCTGCATCGCCGGAGGGTGCCAGGTATGATCCGAGGATGACAAATGAAGAAAGAGCGTCTATATATAATGGAATTTGGTTATGTAGTGATTGTCATACATTAATTGATAATAATCCAGAAGATTATCCTGCGGAAGAATTAAAAAGATGGAAAATAATAGCGGAATATGAACAAGAATGCCGTCTGAAAGGAGAAGAGATGGTTCCTTTTAAGAGCCAGCAGATGGAAAGGAAAAAAGAAGCATTAAAGCAGGTCAAGTATGCAACTGATTGCCTCCATGATTTGTTGGAATATTCATATAAATATTGGAAAATGAATTTTGCACAATCGTTTTCTAATCCGATTGATTTACAAAATGAAATAGATGATCATCACTTCATGTATGAAGAGGAACTGCTTCATATAAATAAATATCTTGAAAAAAGGAATGAACTTTATGAGGTGCTAAATAAACATTCTCTTGACTTGGGAAGAAAAGTAGTAGAATTGTTGAATGAATATATAAATTTGACAACATTTCAATTTTATGATGATGGTATAGGAATGGCTAATAATTATTGGTCTTCATTTTTTAATATGATTTCTAAGAATATAGATAATTTAAGGAAAATCAAAAATGAAATAGATGATATGCTATATTCTATGTATTCAGCTTAGACAGACGGAATAAACTATAATATAAAATCGCAATGTACAACACCGCAAGGAAGCAAGACCGCAAAAGTATAGAAGAAGGGTGCAGAAATAACAAAGTTTCTGCACCCTTAAATTATTTGCCTGGCTTGTAGTTGCGTAATGCAGTTTTGGTTGATTTTATAATTTCCAGTAAAAACTCTTTTTCCTGATTACTGCAATCAGAAGTAAGTTCTTTTATATCAGCATCGAATTTGGAAACCAGTACAGGTGTATTGTCATATAAAAGCTGATCTACAGTAGTATCAAGGCTTTGAGCAATGCCAAGTAATGTTGCAAGGCTTAATTTGGTATGCCCGTTTTCGATGCTGCTGACATAGGTAGGGGCAACGTCAATCATATTTGAAAGTGTTTCCTGAGTCATTTTTTTTGACAGACGTGCAGTGCGGATTCTTTTACCGATAGCAAGATAATCAATTTCTACTTCCAAACCTGTCACCTCCTAGACTTTGACTATTAGTTAAGATTTATTGTGAAACTCCACACACATTTGATATTCCTTATTGTATTCCCAAAAGAGATATATTATAATGAAACATAAGTAGAAGTTTAGTGCAATTATTCACATATGGTAGAAGAAAGAACAAAAGACACCGGGGGCATCAAATTTGGAAAGTATAAATACGGGTGTTGAATTTTATTCAAATGTGAAAGCCTCGGAGGTGGAATGGGTATGGTATCCATATATTCCCTGTGGGAAGATTACAATGTTGCAGGGAGATCCGGGAGAGGGTAAATCAACACTGATTATTCATATTGCAGCGACACTAACAAAAGGCGGATATTTACCAGATGGACAGAAGATAAAAAAGCCAGAAATGGTAATATATCAGTGTTCAGAAGATGGAAAGGGAGATACGATAAAACCAAGACTGGAACAGGCTGGAGCTGATTGTAATAGAGTTGCATTTATAAAGGAAGATAATGATAAATTGACACTGGAAGATGAACGCATAAGAGATGCTATTATACAGATCAGAGCGAAAATGGTCGTGCTTGATCCGATACAGGCATTTATCGGTCATAATGGAAATATGACAAATGCAGTAAAAATGCGAGAAATCTTATCGAAGTTATCCAAGGTGGCAGCAGAAACTAATTGTGCAATAGTATTAGTTGGACATATGAACAAAAGTGGTGGTGGAAACCAATTATACAGAGGATTGGGCAGCATTGACATTGCAGCAGCAGCGAGAAGCATTCTTATGGTATCCAGGGATAAAGAAGAACCTTGGAAAAGGTATATGTTTCCGGTAAAATCAAGCCTTGCACCGGAAGGAGAACCGATAGGGTTTGAACTGGATAAAGAAAAAGGGTTTCGATGGATAGGAAAATGCCAGATAAATGTGGAAGAGTTGCTGAATGTTGAGAAAAGCACAGGAAAGAAAGACATTGCTGTGGAATATTTGCAAAAGCTGTTATCGGCAGAAGATTTACCAAGTACCTATATTTATGAAAAAATGAAAGAGTATGGTATTGCGAAAAGAACGGTACAGGAAGCAAAGAAAATTGCTGAAATAAAAGCATATAAAAAAGGTAAAATCTGGTACTGGCATATGGAAGTGGGGGACAGCATATGAACGAACAGGAAAAACATGCTGCAAGCCAGGAAGAACGGAAAGAAAAGATTCGTGCAAGGTATAAGGGCGTGGATCGCAGCGAATTAGAGTTCATTCCTGCGAAACAGAAAGAAAAGTTATTTGAAGATGCAGGCACAAAAAGGGTGTGTGCTTATTGTCGTGTGTCTACAGATGATGCCAATCAGACATCTTCATATGAACTGCAGAAAAATCATTATGAAGATATGATAAAGGAACATGCAGGGTGGACATTGGTTGGTATATATGCGGATGAGGGAATTTCAGGCACCTCTTTACAGCATAGGGATGAATTTAATCGTATGATTGAGGACTGCAAAGCAGGGAAAATAGATTTGATAGTTACCAAAAGCGTATCACGATTTGCCAGAAATATCGTGGATTGTATTGCTAAAGTTCGTGAATTAGCAAATATGAAACCACAGGTAGGAGTATTTTTTGAAACAGAACATATTTATACGCTTGATAATACAAGTGAAATGATGCTTGCGGTTTTATCGGCAGCAGCGCAGGAAGAATCCCATACGAAAAGTGAAATTATGAATATTTCTATTGAACAGCGGTTTTCAAGAGGAATATTTCTGACACCCAAACTCTTAGGATATGATAAAGATGAGGATGGGAATCTGGTTATTAATGAGTCAGAAGCAGATACGGTTCGCTTGTGCTATTATCTGTTCCTGAGTGGTTTTCCTACTTCTGAAATTGCTGAAATTTTAATGGATTTAGGACGTAAAACTAAATTGGGAAATACAAAATGGACAGGAAGTACGGTTGTAAATGTTTTACGCAATGAAAGACATTGTGGGGATGTTTTATCAAGAAAAACTTTTACACCTAATTATCTGGATCATAAATCAAAGAAAAACAACCATGACCGGAATCAATATAGGCAGACAGATCACCATGAAGCCATTGTGAGTCGGGAGATTTATAATGCAGCACAAAAGATGCTGGATGCAGGCAAATATATGAAAAAAGGGTATCCGTTACCAACTTTACAAGTAGTGGATCAGGGAGCCTTGAAAGGCTTTGTGCCTGTAAATCGTGCATGGAATGGATTTTCGTCAGCAGATTATAAAAAGGCATCATTAAGTGCTTATTCTGAAAATAATAATGAAATTTGTACACAGGAAACGAAAAACAGCGGATTTGATTTAAGTGGTTATGAAATTGTGAGGGCACAATTCTTTTCAACAAGATTTAATCCGGCGGTGACGATTTCTTCAGGAAAGATTGTATTTAATACAGCATGTTTGAAGAAATTTGAAGATGTAGAGTATGTAGAATTGCTCTTTAATTCTGTGGAAAAGTGCATTGCAGTTCGCCCATGCGAAAGAAGCAGCGTAAATGCTATTAAATGGGGAACTATACGAGATGGACGTTGGGCGGTGCTACCAAAAAGCTGTAAAGGATTTTCAGAGCCGTTATATGAGCTTATGGGATGGGATAAAGAATGTAAGTATAAATTGCGTGGACAGTTTTGTAGTAGTGCAGATGAGCAGGTAATGATTTTTGAGTTAGAAGAACCAGAAGTGCTTGTACAGGAGAAAAATGCAGAACAATCTGAGGAAGAAGTGGAGAAAAAGCCAGAAGAAGCTCAAAAGCCAGTAAAGAAGACACTTTATCCGGAAGCCTGGGCATATAATTTTGGAGAGTCTACAAATAGAACAGTATTTTTACAGAGAGTGGCATATAGAGGAAACTGGGACATACTGCGCCCTGCAAGAACCGTTGAAGGGATGGAGATTATAACCAGAGAAGTTCTTGATGATCTGTTGGAGTCAGCAGAGAAATTGATAGATAAAATGAGGTGTGCTAATTATGCATGATACAGCGGAGTATACGGACGAAAAAGAAATTGTTGATCAGAAAGCAATCGAGTTGGCAGAGGATTTTAGTTATGATGGGTATCAGGTTGTCAGACGAGAATTGTTTGCTCATTTAAGGGAACCGGCTGTCGTGATCCGGAGAGATAGTGTAACATTTAATACAGCCTGCATTGCTGGCTTAGAGGATGCAGTTTACATACAGATACTTGTGAACCAGGACAATAAGAGAATGGTTGTCCGAAAATGTGAGGAAAATGATAAAGATGCACTTCGTTGGTGTGTGGCAAAGCCAGATAAACGAAAAAGCAGAAAAATGACAAATAAAATCTTTTCTGCAATGATGTATGAAATGATGGGGTGGAACTTGGATTGCAGATATAAGATTTTGGGACACAAGATTACTTTTGAAGATGAAACAATATATGTGTTTGACTTGATGGAAACGGAGATATTTCTGGACATTAAAGGAAAAAGATCGAAAAAAGACACAGAAAGTCAGACTACTATTGAAAATGCTAATAATATAGAAGAAACAGCATCAAGTGATACAGATACTGAACGTTCAGTAGAAGAAATAAAGAGAAAGAACCGTATACCATTTTATCCAAAGGAATGGAAAGATTCTTTTGGTTTGCCAGTAGAAGAACATAGGAAAGCACTGGAAATAAATATGCTGGGTGGTTATGCAGAATTTACAACAGGAAAATAGACAAAGGGGAAAGTCTGCCCTAAAGATGGGAGGTATCGGTGTGCAGGAACATAATATTGTGATACCAGGGATTTCGCTATGCCAAAAATGGGGGAAAATACGGATTTTTCATTCAACGATAGTGGCATTGGGGGAACCAAAGTACATACGATTTTTGTTTAACCCTGAAAAGCGGGGATTGGTGGTACAGGCATGTGCCAGAAAAGAAGCAGAGTGTTTTCGTGTGCCTAAATATAACCCGGAAAATTGGGAATTTAAGATCAGCAGTGTGCCAATGCTGCGAATGATATGGAAAACGTGCGAATGGGATACAGAAAAGACATATCGTTTGACGGGTATATGCCATTCAGAGTACAATCTGGTGGAATTTGATATGAAGCAGGCAACGGTGCTGACAGTGGAAGAATTTTAAGAAAACAGCGTAAAATAGGGACTTCTGAGAGATCAGAGGTTCTTTTTTTGTGCTGTTTTTGAGGGTAATTGCATGGTGTAGTGCTGAAAAATTTTATCTGAAAAAAAGTTGTTTCTATCTTTACATCAGGAGGAGATATGAGCCTGGTGGGCACCAGACCACCAACACTCGATGAGTGGGAAAAGTATGAACCACATCACAGAGCCAGAATGTCATTCAGACCGGGACTGACCGGACTGTGGCAGGTGAGTGGCAGAAGCAATATCACGGACTTTGAGGAAGTGGTAAAGCTGGATACTAAGTATATTGGGAAATGCAGGAAACATTAAATGCGGCTTTGGAAATTTTACGAAAAGTTTTTGGAGATTGGATCAAGTCGATCTCGATAGAGGACAAGGAAACTGGCTATAGATTTGATGATAGTTGCTATTTTATCAATTTTAATTACACTAATACATTAGAGAAAAGATTTC
>OGRY01001612.1_pt1 | contig 15942 bp, 13 predicted proteins | sample 1553551 | NCBI WGS metagenome assembly OGRY01 (sample SAMEA2580101, study PRJEB22360) | human gut metagenome | biome: human gut; feature: human-associated habitat; material: faeces | place: Denmark | collected 2008/2010
AAGCGCAGCAAAAGCGTCGTGATGAGCACCACGCCTACCTGTCCCCAGCAGTAAAACGAATGTAAAAGGCTCATCGCGGAGGCCTTCGCATCGCCCGGACAGGAATCGACAATCGGGCTGATGATAACTTCAATCAGGCCGCCGCCCACGCCGTTTACAATCGTCGCAAGGACAAGGCCCACATACGGCGCAGGCAGCACGTTCGGCAGCGTGCCCTGCATCACAAGGCCTAAAAACGCCAGCGCGTGTGCGATGACCGCTGATTTTCGGTAGCCGATGCGGTCTACGTATTTAACGGAAAGCATATCCGTGATGACCTGCGTCACAAAGTTGCACAGGATGAGCGCCGAAATCAGCGAATACGAAATGCCGAATTTGTTTTGGAACAACACGAAAAACAGGGGAGAGAGATTGTTCACAATGCCCTGCGTGATATACCCGCGGTAGCAGGCAAACACGGTGCTTTTAAAGTTTTGGGTCTTCTCCATTTAACTATACCGCCTTTAATAAAATGCTAACTTTCATTATAGAGGAAGGCCCGGCGAAATTCTACCGTGAATTTGACGGAAAACCACAAAAATTCAATACATCTGCCGAAAGGAATTCCAAAAAAATGCGGCGTAAAAGCCAAATCCATGTTGATTTTACCAAGGAAATATAGTACAATAAAACCAAACAGGGTTTTCTCTTTCAGAAAAAGCCCCAATTCAATCTGTTATTCTTTTGATTTATTCAATTAGAAGGAGTGTTTTAACATGAAGTTAGGCGTACTTACCAATGTTGTAGGCAACATGCCTCTTGAGGACGCACTGAAGTATTTCAAGTCCATGGGCATCCAGATGGTCGAAATCGGCTGCGGCGGCTATCCGGGCAAAGATCACTGCGATCCGGAAGTTCTGCTCCACGATGAAGCAAAGTATCAGGAGTTCTGCGATACTATCAAGAAGTATGATATGGAAGTCAGCGCATTCTCCTGCCACGGCAACCCGATCCACCCGAATAAGGAGCTGGCTGCGGCTTATGATAAGGACATGCGCAACGCAGTTCTGATGGCTGAAAAATACGGCCTGCATCAGATCAACTGCTTCTCCGGCTGCCCGGGCGATTGCGAGACCTCTCAGTATCCGAACTGGGTTGTATGCGCATGGCCGGACGATTTCGGTAAGATCCTCGAGTATCAGTGGAAGATTCTTGTCGATTACTGGAAGAATTTTGTAGCATTCGCAAAAGAGCACGGCGTCAACAAGATCGCTCTTGAAATGCACCAGGGCTTCTGTGTTTACAACACGGAGACGCTCCTCAAGCTCCGTGAGGCTGTGGGCCCGGAGATCGGCGCAAACTTTGACCCGTCCCACCTCATTTGGCAGGGCATGGATCCGGTTGCTGTTATCCGCGAACTCGGCGGCGACGCAATCTTCCACGTACACGCAAAGGATACCCGTCTCGATAAGTACAACATGGCAAAGAACGGCGCGCTCGACACGAAGAGCTATGCAGACGAAGCACACCGCTCCTGGATCTTCCGCAGCGTCGGCTACGGCAACGATCTGCTCTATTGGAAGGACATCATCAGCGCTCTGCGCCTTGTCGGCTATGACTATGCCATCAGCATCGAGCATGAGGATAGCCTCATGAGCCAGAACGAGGGCCTTATGAAGGCTGTTGAGACCCTGAAGTCCGCTATCATCTTCGAGCCGAAGATGACCGAGACCCGTTGGATCTGATTTCTTTCTGACAACACGTAAATAAAACCACGGCGCTTCGGCAGGGCAACCTGTCGGAGCGCCGCTTTTATGTTTTAACGGTTTGCTTTTTGTCCGTATGATACGTGCACAGCTTCAAAAACGGGAACAGCAAAGCGGCATAAAGCCCTGCACAAACCGCCGTTTGCAGCAAAACAAGGGGAATACCCGAAAGCGAAATGCTTTTCAATAAAAACTGTGTTGCATTCGCGGCAAGCAGTGCAAAAAACGCCGGCATCACTGCACTTTTCAATAGCCCGATATGCACATCGGCGACTTTTAATACTCTTCGTACACTCAGCATCGCGTTGAAGATGGACGAGAAAAATAAAATTGCAATGTACGCCCGCATACCGGCAAACCGCATGAAAAGCAGAATCAAAAGCACACGCAGAAACGAATCCGAAAAGTTGTATTTCATGGAGTTCAGCTGCTCGTCAAGTCCCTTTAAAAGACTGTCCACCACGACATCCAGATACAAAAGCGGTACGAGCGGCGCCAAAATTTTGAGGTATGCCCCGGCTTCCCGGCTTTTATAAAACGCTTCGCCCCAGTCACTGCCGAAAACGAAGAAGATCCCCGCGCAGAAAATGCCGAACTGCAGGGCCGCGTGCACCGCGCGCTGCGTGATGTGCCGCACGGCCCTGCGGTGCGAAAGCTCAAATTCCCGCGCCGTTTTCGGGATGAGCAAAGACGCGAACGACGTCAAAAACGAAGACGGAAAGTACAGCATCGGCATTGCCATGCCCTGCAATAAACCGTAGGCGGACATGGAAGCCGCACGACTGAGCCCGTACCGCCCGAGCTCGCGCGGGATGAGCAGATTTTCCGCCGTTGAAAGCAAGCTGCGCGCCGCGCTCGAAAGCGTGCACGGCACCGCAATGTGGAACATCCCGTGCAGAACGCCCGTCGCCTGCTCTTTTTCTTTCGGCGTGTTGCGCTTTAAGCTGCGGCGGTAAATGAGGAACCCCGCCAAAAACGAAACGGCTTCTCCGAATGTTGAAGCAATCATCGCCGCAAAGCATGCGGCTTCTATGCTCTGCGGCGCAAAATACCAGAACAGCACAACGGCGGAGAAAATCGTCAGCACCTGTTCCACCGCGTCACTCCATGAGGTGGAAAGCGATTCGTCCACTGCTAAAAAATATCCCTTCATGCACGTGCACTGCGACATAAACGGCAGCCCAAGCGCCAAAATGCGCAGAGACGGCGCCGCGCCGGCGTTGCCCAAAATATGCGCGGCGGCAAAATCCGAAAAGCACAGCAGCAAAACCGCAATGGTACAGCTCACCGTCAGGCAGAACAAAAAGCACTGCGTCACCACGCTGCGCACCGTGCAGCGGCGGTTCGCCGCAATGGCTGCCGTCACCATGCGCGTCACGGCCAAGCTGATGCCGGAAGTGGAAAGCGTGATGGCGAGCAGGAACACGGAGAAGATGAGCTGGTAAAGCCCCATGCCCTCCGCGCCGATTTTGCCCGATAAATACGCACGGTAGCCGATGTTCGTAATGCGGAAAAACAGTGAAAATGCCGTTAAAGCGATGCCTTGCAGCAGAAATTTGCGTTTTGTCATGATTGTCGCAGGGCCTCCTATTGCAAGTTTTCCGGGCGCGTTGTATAATCAGCTTATATGAGAAATGTATAGATAATTTTCTGCATTTTATAAAAAGAGAACAGGAGTTAAAAAGTATGACAGATCAGGTAAACGCAGACTGGACCGAATTACAGGTCACCATTCCCGCGGCGGATACGGACCGCGCGGGCGACATTGCGCAGATGGTCGTGCCCTACGGCATTTATATTGAAGACTATTCGCATTTAGAAGAGGAAGCGATGGAAATCGCGCATATCGACCTCATTGACGAAGACCTTCTCAAAAAAGACCGCACCAAAAGCATCATCCATGTGTATATCAGCCCGGAGGAAAACCCGGCGGAAGCCATTTCTTTCCTCAAAGAGCGTTTTGAAGCCGTCGGCATTGAGAACACCATCACCGCCGCCAACTGCGCGGAGGAGGATTGGATCAACAATTGGAAAAAGTATTTTAAGCCCATCCCCGTCGGCAACCGCTTGCTTGTGCGTCCCATGTGGGAGGACGAGTACGAAGCAGGTGACCGCGTCGTGCTGCATCTGGAGCCGGGCCTCGCGTTCGGTACCGGCACGCATGAAACGACCCGCCTTTGCATGGAGCTGCTCGAAAAGTATGTAAAGCCGAGCGATACCATGCTTGATATGGGCTGCGGCAGCGGTATTTTGTCCGTCGCCGGTCTGCTGCTCGGCGCAGGCAGCGCCGTTGGCGTCGATATTGATGCTCTCGCCGTCAAGACCGCCGTCGCAAACGCAGAGATCAACCACGTCGGCGATAAGTTTACCGGTATCTGCGGCAATCTGGCGGATAAGGTTACCGGCGCATTCGATGTCGTTGTCGCGAATATCGTCGCAGACGTCGTGATTTTGCTCACAAAAGATGCCCCGCGCTTCATGAAACCCGATACCGTCTATATTATGAGCGGCATCATCGATACAAGGGAAGATGATGTTTTGGCGTGCCTCGCGGATAAATTCGAGATCATCGACCGCAAAGAGGAAAAAGGCTGGGTCGCACTTGCAGCAAAGCTAAAGTAAACATAGCGAAGCGACAAACAAAGTCTTTGGTCAAGTTTTCTTCAGAAAACTTGCGGGTTATCAGGGCAGAGCCCTGATTCGTCGTCCGCAGACGACGAAATTCTTTTGCCTACATTAGGACTAGGAAGGTAGGCTAAACAGTCCGGTGGACTGTTTAGCCGCAGGAAACCCAGTCAATGGGGTTCCTGAACGACTCGTAGAAACGAGTCGTTAGAAAATATCAATAAGCACTAAGAAGATTCGGAGGAATTATCATGACAGCAGAATTCCACAAGGCAAACCGTCAGCGCCTGTACGCCGAAATGAAAGACGGCAGCGCAGCCGTGTTCTTTTCCGGCAGCGCACCGCGCCAGAGCGCCGATGCGTACTATACATTCTTCACAAACCGCAATTTTCTGTGTTTAACGGGCATTAAATTCGCGGGGTTCGTGTTGGTCGCCACAAAAATCGGCGGCAATGTGCAGGAATCCATCTATATCCTCCCGCCGGATCTCATGAAAGAGCGCTGGACGGGCCGCAGACCGAAAGCCGATGAAGTTATGGCGCAGTCCGGAATCACGGATATCCGCTTCGTTGAGAACTTTGAAAACGATATCCACCGTGTTTTGAACAGCGGCAACGTGCAGCGCGTCTACCTCGACCTCTACCGCCATACGCCGGACGAGAGCTTAGATGAAGCCCACCGCTTCGCGCAGACCATTAAGATCGGCTACCCGTTCCTCACGGTTGAAAATATCCTGCCCATCTTAAAGCGCCTGCGTACCCTGAAGGCTCCGTGCGAGATTGACGCCATGCGTCGTGCCATGACCGTTACGCGCGAAGGCATTCTGCGCATGATGCGCGCTTCGCACCCCGGCATGTATGAGTACGAGTATAAAGCCGAGTTCGACTACGCCCTCACCAGCGCCGGCGTGCTTGAGCCCGCGTTCCACTCCATCATTTCCGCCGGCGAAAACAACTTCTGCATCCATTACGACAGTTACATGGGACAAGCCAAAGACGGCGATATGATCTTGAATGACGTTGGCGCGCAGTGGGACGGCGAGTGCAACGATGTCTCCCGCGGCTGGCCGTGCAACGGCAAATACTCGAAAGAGCAGCGCATGCTGTATGCGTGTGCCCTCAATACGTCGAACTACATGTTCTCCATCATCAAGCCCGGTATGCTCATGGACGATGTGGATAAGACCGCCCGCCGCTATTGCTGTGAGCAGCTGAAAAAGATCGGTCTGCTGTCCTCTTACGATGAGATCGGCAAATACATGTGGCACGGCGGTGCGCACCATGTCGGCTATGACGTGCACGATGTTGTCGATGCACTCGGCAAGCCTATCGCGCCGAACATGGTCTTCTGCGTTGATATCGGCATTTACGCCGAAGAGCTCGGCATCGGCTTCCGCGTGGAGGATAACTGCCTTGTCACGCCGACCGGCGCAGAGAACCTCTCTGCGTCCGTGCCGCGCACCATCGAAGACATCGAGGCCGTCATGGCAAAATAACGGGAGAAATTTTAATGAAGCTCATTTTACCCGAGCAGATCACGAAAGCACAGTATAAAGCGTATCTTGCGGATTGGGGCACAGAGCGCATCGTGCCGAGCGAGCGCCGCAAGGGCTACGCCAAAATGCAGCTTGCGCTCGCGTTGCCTATCGCACACGCCATAGGTTTGCAGAAGGCGCTCATCACCTGCGCAGACGATTTTGAAAGAAAGAAGTGAAAAACATGACAAATTTTAGCAAGCTCGTTTTGAAAATGACGGAGTACGAGGGCGGCTGTGTCGAGCGCGTCAACCACTTTTTGAAGGTGTTCGCGTTCGCAAAGACCATCGCGGAGGGCGAAGACGTGGACGATGCGACAAAAGAAATTTTGGAAGCCGCCGCCATTACGCACGACATCGGCATCCGTGTGTGCTTTGAAAAATACGGCAACTGCAACGGCTCTCACCAGGAGGTGGAAGGCCCGCCCATCGCACTCGAAATGCTGCCCGCGTGCGGTTATACCCATGGGCAGACAGAGCGCATCTGCTATCTCATCGGCCACCACCACACGTATACGAACATCAACGGCATCGATTATCAGATTTTGGTTGAAGCCGATTTCCTCGTAAACATTTTCGAGAGCGGCATGACCCATGAAGCCGCCGAAAAGGTGTACGAGAACATCTTCCGCACAAAGACCGGCAAGCAGCTTTTAAAAGACCTGTTCTTGTAAATTGCACATAAAGTCAAAAATTAGAATATTGACATTTATGAGAAATAACCTTACAATTAACATTGCAAGGTTATTTTTTACTTGTCAAATTTTTAAGGAGTTGTGATATATGGCAAGAAATTTCATGTGCACCAAAACAGACCCGGTCGTCGAGACCAAAGCCGGTAAGCTGCGTGGTTTTCAGCTTGACGGCACATATGCGTTCCACGGCGTAAAATACGCCGATGCAAAGCGTTTCCACCAGCCGACCCCGGTAGAGCCGTGGGAGGGCATCAAAAACGCGCTGGCTTACGGCTACGTGTGCCCCATGCTGCAGCAGGATCAGCCCAGCAACGAGCTGATGGTGCCGCACCGCTATTGGCCGCTCGATGAGAACTGCCAGTACCTCAATATCTGGACGCAGCATCTTGACCCGAACGCCAAAAAGCCCGTGCTCGTTTGGCTGCACGGCGGCGGATTCGCGGCGGGCTCCTCCATTGAGCACATCGCCTACGAGGGCGAAAACATGAGCAAATACGGCGATGTCGTCGTCATTTCACTCAACCACCGCCTCAATATCCTCGGCTATCTCGATCTTTCCCCGTTCGGCGAGGAATATAAGAATTCCGGCAACGCCGGCAACGCCGATATGGTCGCAGCTTTGCAGTGGATTCACGAAAATATCGCAAACTTCGGCGGCGACCCGGAAAACGTCACACTGTTCGGCCAGTCCGGCGGCGGTATGAAAGTCTGGACGCTGATGCAGACCCCTGCGGCGGACGGCCTGTTCCATAAGGGCGTTGTGCAGAGCGGCTGCATCGATCACTTCGTCTCCGGCAATTCCACGGAGCAGAACGGCAAAGCCATCGTCACGGCGCTTCTGGCAGAATTGAAGCTCGATGATGTCAAAGCACTGGAGACCATCCCGTACGCACAGCTCGCGGCGGCGTACAACAAGGTCGCGCCGGAGGTCGCAAAGACGGGCGCATACATCGGCGGCAACCCGCTCGCAAACGATTGGTACCTCGGCGATCCGCTCGAGGTCGGTTTCACGGAGCACGCAAAGACCATCCCGGTCATGGTTGGCACCGTGCTCGGCGAGTTCTCGTTCATGCCGGCATTAAGCGAAGAGGAAAAGGCCGATGCTGCACTCATCGATTCTATGATCGAAAAACGCTACGGCGCAGAGGGCAAAAAGCTCAAGGAGATGTTCGCCGAGGTTTACCCGGATAAGGACGTCAGCGACGTGCTGTTCATGGATTCTATTTTCCGTGCGCCGTCTACCGATTTCATCTTGAAAAAAGCGCAGCACCCGGAAAGCGGCACATATTCGTATATGATGACCTACACCTTCCCGTATGACGGTGGGCATATCGCATGGCATTGCAGCGAGATCCCGTTTGTGTTCCATAACACGAGCCTCGTCGCCGCGTATAACGAGCCCGGCGTGACCGACTTGCTCGAAAAGCAGATGTGCGACGCGTGGCTCAACTTCGCGCGTGACGGCAAACCGTCCAGCGAAGATTTGCCGGAGTGGCCGGCTTGCACCGCAGACGACGAAGCAACCATGATTTTCGACAAAAAGTGTGAGGTCAGACATAACTACGACCACGAGCTTGTTGCGCTGCATAAAAAATTGGCCCCCTCGCCGTGGAGCCATAACGATGACGAGGAAGAGCAGCAGATCCAGCACTAAGCGCTTCGCATTTGCCTGTGAAAGCGAACGAATAAAGACTTTGATTTAAACTTTCTTCGAGAAAACTTGAGGGGACTTGGGGCGCTGCCCCAAGTCCCCTCTGCCTTTGAAAAGGCGGGCGCAATTTTTAGTGTCGCTACGCTATGTTCCCCACAAGCTTCTTTTTTGCGCAACAAAAAAGCCGAACACAACTTCTGTGCTCGGCTCATTTTGCATTAAATTAAATTACAGGTTAGCCTTCAGCCATGCAATGTCTTCAGCAAGGCAAGCTACGCGATCCTGCGGGTCGTTGTAGCTGGCTTCACGCTCAACAACGTAAATGACGTTGTCGCACTGTGCGTCGGCAGCTGCCTTAACAGCCTTCCAGTCCACAATGCCCTGGCCCTGCGGCACGTTCAGCTTGTCGTGCTCTTCCTTCATCTTGAGGAACTCCGGCGGGAAGATCGGCTTGCCGTCAGCGTCTTTCTCAAACTTGAAGCGCGGGGTGGTGTCGTGGCGGGACTGCGGCTTGTTTGCGCCGATAACGCCGCCGTTTTCCTTAATGTGGATGCTTGCAATGCGGCCTGCGTGGCTGTTGATGAAGTCTACCGGGTTTACGCCTGCTGCGCTGCACCAGCCGCAGTCAAGCTGGAAAGCCGTAACTTCCGGGTCACATGCATCGATGAGCCAGTCATAAAGATACTTGCCCTCGTCCACATAGAACTCGTCGGTGTGGTTGTGGTAGCCGATCTTGATGCCGTACTGCTTCGCAATGTTGCCGAGGCGGTTGAGTTCTGCTGCAACTTCTTCAGCTTCTGCCTTGTTGCAGAAATTTGTCATCGGGCAGATGACGAGCTTTGCGCCCAGCTCTGCAAAGTAGGGGAGAACGCCTTCAATCTGATCCAGACCGACGTGAGCGGAATCGACCTTCAAATTGTTCTCTGCGAGAACCTTCTTCATTTCTTCAACCGGCACTTCCGTGAAGTCCGCAGTGAACTCTGCGCCTGCAAAACCAAGCTTTGCAATGGTCTTCAGCTTCTCAATCGGGCTAATCGGCTCGGAAACCAGGGAATAAACCTGAACATTGATATTTTCCATGGGAAAAACCACCTTTCTGAAAATTATAACGTTTGCGGAAACTCCGCCTTAAAAAATGTGCGGCGACACGAAATGCCGCCGCACACAAAATGTACTGATTAAAATTAGTCGAAGTAAACAGGCTTGCCGGTTCTGTTGGACTCATAGATCGCATCGAGGATTCTCGTGACGACATAAGCCTGATCAGCCGTAACAAACAGCTCGCCTTCGCCCTTCAGAGCCTTGACCCAGATCTCAGCTTCCTTGGACTTCGGTGCCGGACCCTGAGAGAAGCCCGGGATGAAACCGCTGACCTTGTTGCCAACCCAAGAAATGGTCGGGTACTCAGCAACAACATGGTTCAGACGGACACGGCCTTCCTTCGTATCGAGGCCGCCCTCGGTACCAGCCAGCATCGTGTAAGCTTCGCCGTTTGCAGCGTAGTCTTCAGCCATGTTGATAGCCCAAGCAGCGCGCAGAACAATCGTAGCGCCGTTCTTCATCTTGATGAAGCCAACAGCGGAGTCTTCAACGTCGTAGGTCTCGTTGTTCCAGGTATCGAACTCACCGCGGTAGTTGACCTGACCCTGATGCTTAGCATCGAGCGTGTGGCCGAGCTTCTCGAAGGAAGTGCCGCAAACATAGTCAACATCGTAGTTGTTCATGAGGAACAGCGTGAGGTCAAGAGCATGCGTACCGATGTCGATCAGCGGACCGCCGCCCTGCTTTGCCTTATCCGTGAATACGCCCCAGGTCGGAACGCCACGGCGGCGGAGGTATGTAGCCTCTGCATAGTAAACATCGCCAAGAACGCCGGAATCGACAACCTTCTTAGCAACCTGGTTCTCCGGGAAGTGGCGATACTGATAGCCGATCGTCAGCATCTTGCCGGTTCTGTCTCTTGCTTCAAGCATCTTCTTAGCGTCAGCCGGGGTAGCAGCCATCGGCTTCTCGCACAGAACGTGCTTGCCAGCCTCAAGAGCAGCAACGGTGATCTCGCAGTGTGCAACGTTCGGGGTCAGAACGTGAACAGCGTCGATCGTCGGGTCTGCCAGAAGTTCATGATAATCGGTGTAAACCTTAGCGTCCGGGGTGCCGTACTCTTTTGCAGCCTTTTCTGCTCTCTCAAGAATGAGGTCGCAGAATGCGCACATATCTACGCCTTCCTGCTGGGCCATGCCCGGGAAGTGCTTGCCGTTTGCGATACCGCCGCAGCCGATAAAGCCAACTCTTACATTTGCCATTGGAATTCTCCTCCTAAATTTACGCCGAAGTCCATACGGACTCCTAACGATTTATTTCTGTTTGTATTTTAGACCATTTCAAAGCAAATGTAAAGCCCTTTTTGTGAAAAAAGCGGATTTGCACAAGCTTCTTTTATTTTGCTTGTATCATTTGCACAAAAACTTTTGCTTTGTTGCCTGCGCGTCCCAAAATCAGCCGTGCATTTCATAAAAAAGAGCAAAAAAAGAGGCACACCGCAAAAAATACGGTGTACCCTAAAGTATTCTTACAACATTCTGCTTATAAAAACACAGTTAAAACCGTGTAAAACACGTATGCCGATTTGATATAGCGCTACGCAAAGCAGAAAAATCAGTACTGTCTGCCCCAGTAGACCATGTGCTTTGCCGGCTTGCCGCAGCAAACGCAAACATCAGAGAGGTGCTCTTCCTTAAACGGAATGCAACGGGACTTCACGCCACCGGTCGCGTCCTTCAGCTTGTCCTCGCACGCGCTGTCGCCGCACCACATGGCCTTGATGAAGCCGGGCTTGTTTTCCGCAATGTCGAGGAACTCCTCATACGTCGTCGCCGTGAAGGTCTTCTCTTCAAGGTTCTTCAGCGCACGCTCGTAAAGACCGTCATGCACAGCCTGCAGTGCCTTTTCAATCTCGCCCTCAAGGTTATCGAGCGAAACGAAAATCTTCTCTCTCGTGTCGCGGCGGACGAGCACGCACTGGTTCTGCTCAATATCCTTCGGACCGATCTCCAAACGCAGCGGCACGCCCTGCATCTCATACTGGCTGAACTTCCAGCCGGGGGAGTTGTCGGTGTCGTCCAGCTTCACGCGGAACTTCGTCTTCAGGGATTCATACAGCGCGTTTGCCTTGTCGAGCACGCCGGGCTTATGCTGTGCAATCGGGATGATTGCCAGCTGGATCGGTGCGACCTTCGGCGGCAGTACAAGACCGTTGTCGTCGCCGTGTACCATGATGATGGCGCCGATCATGCGGGTGGAAACGCCCCAGGAGGTCTGGTACGGGTGCTGCAGGGTATTGTCGCGGCCCGTGAACGTAATGCCGAAGTTCTTTGCCCAGCCGTCGCCGAAGTAGTGGCTCGTGCCGCCCTGCAAAGCAACGCCGTTGTGCATCATCGGCTCAATGGTGTAGGTTGCCACAGCGCCCGCAAACTTTTCTTTCTCGGTCTTCTGGCCGGTCACAGCCGGAATGGCGAGCACGTTCTTGTAGAACTCCTCGTAGGTGTGCAGCATGCGCATGGTCTCTTCCATGGCTTCTTCTGCGGTTTCGTGCATGGTGTGGCCTTCCTGCCACAGGAACTCGGAGGAGCGCAGGAACGGACGCGTCGTTTTCTCCCAGCGCACAACGGAGCACCACTGGTTGTAGAGCTTCGGCAGGTCGCGGTAAGAGTTGATGATCTTCTGGTAATGCTCGCAGAAGAGAATCTCACTCGTCGGGCGTACACACAGGCGCTCACTCAGCTTCTCGCTGCCGCCTTCCGTTACCCAGGCCACTTCAGGCGCAAAGCCCTTTACGTGGTCTTTTTCCTTCTGCAGGAGGGATTCCGGGATGAACAGCGGCATGTAAACGTTCTGGTGGCCCGTCGCCTTAAAGCGATCGTCCAGTTCATGCTGAATGTTTTCCCAGATCGCGTAGCCGTACGGCTCGATGATCATGCAGCCTTTTACGCTGGAGTAATCCATCAGCTCGGCTTTTTTAACAATATCGGTGTACCATTTGGAAAAGTCAACGTCCATGGAAGTGATGTCGTTGACCATCTTCTTCTGATTCGCCAAGAAATTCAGTCCTTTCACGATTCGTGCGGCAAACGCTGTGCCGCCGGGCCCAAAGCGGGCATATTGTTTCTTATTATACAGGGAATTTTCCTGAAAAGCAAGAGCGGCAGCCATCTTTATGCGGGCTGCCTAAGATTTTATTTAAAAAAACAGAAAAGAAGGTTCGTTTCTTCTTTCCTTGTACGATTCGGTGCAATTTGTACCAAAGATACTTATACATAAATAATTAAAAGTTAGCTTAAACTAATTTACGGAAACAGAGTACCAACAAAACAGCTGTCCATCGGAATAAATTAAATCAGCGAAAAAAACACCGGGAACAGCCAGAAAGCCGCTCCCGGTGTTTTCATATCGTTTTGCACAAGGCGAAAAATTTCACGCAGAGCGCAAAAATTACTGACCCTGATGTTCTTCGATGAACTGAACGATTTCGCCAACCGTCTTGAGGTTTTCAACTTCCGTATCCGGAATTTCTACGTTGAAAGCATCTTCGATGGACATGACAAGATCAACAACAGCAAGGGAATCTGCGTCCAGATCCTCAACCAGGTTGGAATCCTCGGTGATCTCGGAGGGATCTACGCTGAGCTCCTCAGCAATAATATCGATAACTTTCTCCAGAACCATTTAATTTTCCTCCTATCGTGTAGTATTTGTCAAGTACTGCACCGTCTGCCGTATGGACAAAACGCCGCAGGCATGATACAATCGGGGTGTACTTCACATACATTGTATGGATGCACGGCTTATTTGTCAATAGCAATTCCGCATTCCGTGCTAAATTTTTCTGTTTTTAAAGGAGAGCCTTAAAATGCAGCTTCGCCGTTTTGCCGTCATCGGGCACCCCATCGGGCACACGATGTCGCCGTTTATCCATGATCGCCTCTTTTCCCTCACAGGCCATAAGCCGGAATATTCCGTGCTGGATGTACCGTCCCTTACACAGGCGCTGCCCGCATTGCGCATGCTCGACGGCTTCAATATCACCATCCCCCACAAAAGCGACATCATTCCCTTGCTCGACGGTATCGATGAAAAAGCGAAGCTTTTCGGATCCGTCAACACCGTGCGTGTCGAAGACGGCAAAATGACCGGCTACACAACGGACGGTGTCGGCTGCAAAAAGGCCCTTGCGCGCTATGGGCTCGATTTTAACGGCGAGCTTCTTCTGCTCGGCCGCGGCGGCGCGGCGCGTGCCATCGCATTTGAAGTCGTGCTCACGGCCGATGCACCGCATCTTGATATCGTCTGCCGCGAAAGCTCGCTCGAAAAAGCACAGGTGCTCAGCGATGAACTCGCGGAGCTCTGCCGCACGCGCAGCAAAACCGGCGTGTTCCGCGTGCTGTCTTATGACGAGCTCGCAAAGGAAACCGGGCACTACGATCTCGTGCTCAACACCACAAGCCTCGGTATGTACCCCAAAACCGGTGTCAGTGCCGTCGGGGAAGACGTGCTCTCCCGCTGCAAAGCCGCGTTCGACGCCGTCTATAACCCCGGCAAAACGAAATTTTTAAAACTTGCCGCAAGCTGCGGACTCAAAACTGTCGGCGGCATGGGCATGCTCGTCTGTCAGGCGGTCGCCGCGCACGAGCTCTGGTACGGCGCGTCGTTTAAGGACAGCGATATCGAACAGCTCATCTGCGATGCGGAAGCGGAAACGGCACGGCTTTTCCGCGCATAACGAACCGAAAGAAACGGGGAACGGGAAATGGACAAAAAAGTAAAAGGTGAAATCATAAAATCGGGCAATATCGTTTTAAGCGGTTTCATGGGCAGCGGCAAGACCACGGTCGGCCGTCGCTTGGCCGCCGCGCTCGATATGCAGTTTGTCGATATGGACTTGTACATAGAAAAGAAGACCGGCATGACGGTCAAGGAGATTTTCGCAGAATACGGCGAACTGCATTTTCGCGCGCTCGAGACCGAGACCGTAAAGGAGCTTGCGCAAAGTAATCGTTTCGTCATCGCCACGGGCGGCGGCACGCTGATGCAGCCGCAGAACGTAGAGGGCTTCCATCAAGGCGGCGGTACCATTTATTATCTCGACGTACCGCTGGCCGCCTTGCAGGAGCGCCTCAAAAACGATAAACGCCGCCCGCTTCTGCAGACGCCGGACCGCCGCGCGGTGATTGAGCGCCTTTTAAACGAGCGCCGCCCGAAATACCTCGCAAGCGCGGACGTCGTCGTCGACGCCGGCGCGCCCACGGTTGTCGTTGTAGAGCGCATTTGCGCCCTGCGCGGCGAGCCCATTGAAAAAGCGAAGCGCAAAAAGCCGGGAAATACCTCCGAAAAGGAACGGCCTCAAAAGAAGCGCTTCCGCAGAAGAAGACGCAAAAAAGGAACTTCTCCCGGAACACCGCAAGAAAACTCTTGACAAAGCGCCCGCGCGGCGGTATGATTTTAACACGGCGATGCAGGATAGATAAAGCAAACCTGCAAATCGCAAAGCAAGAGTCACATATAGGATGGTTCAAACTATGCAGTCCGTTTTATTCACAAGACGATTTACAAAGTATTTTAGCGCACGATTTTATACCGTGTGCTTTTCGTCGTATGTGAATATACCGGGCAACGCTTGAAAACGCGCGGAAAATTTCTGCGCGGAGGAATTTGAAGTATTCTGAGCAGTATAAAACCAAGCGGAGCCAATGGGCTTCGCTTTTTTTGTGCCGAGAGCGGCAGCGGGGCACGGCTCCTATAAAAGAAAGGTAAGGGAAAAAACATGATCATCGTACTCAAAGCCAACCGCAGTGAAGAACAGGTCAAAAATTTCATTTCGAATCTCACCGACCGTTATGACGTCAGTGTTAACACATGGGTCGGCACACATTCCACCGTGCTCGGCCTTATCGGCGATACCGCTGCGGTAGACAGCGAGTACATCGCCGCACAGGATATTGTAGAAAGCGTTAAGCGCGTGCAGGAGCCGTATAAAAAAGCAAACCGTAAGTTCCATCCGGAAGATACGGTCATCAAGCTTCCTACCGGTCAGGTGATCGGCGACGGTTCCCTTGCGCTCATCGCGGGTCCGTGCTCCGTCGAAAGCGAAGCGCAGATCTGCTGTGTTGCAGAGCGCGTCAAGGCCGCAGGCGCTACGTTCCTGCGCGGCGGCGCATTCAAGCCCCGCACCTCGCCGTATGCGTTCCAGGGCCTTAAGGCAGAGGGCCTCGAGCTCCTCAAAAAAGCCAAGGAAAGAACCGGCCTGCCCATCGTCACCGAGATTATGAGCATCGGCCACCTCGACCTCTTTGAGGACGTCGATGTCATTCAGGTCGGCGCAAGAAACATGCAGAACTTCGAGCTTTTAAAGGAGCTGGGTCACGTGCATAAGCCGATTCTTTTAAAGCGCGGCCTTGCCAACACCATCGAAGAACTTCTCATGAGCGCCGAGTATATCATGGCGGGCGGCAACGAGCAGGTCATCCTGTGCGAGCGCGGCATCCGCACGTATGAGACATTCACCCGCAATACGCTCGATATTTCCGCCGTGCCGATCTTAAAGCGCCTTTCCCACCTGCCCGTCATCGTAGACCCCAGCCACGCCAGCGGCATCAACTGGCTTGGTCAGCCGCCTTCCCCGGGCAGGGGCTCTGTATT